>Ga0306869_1000954_pt1 | contig 11701 bp, 10 predicted proteins | sample AntRauTorckE6833_FD_190421 | JGI IMG/M metagenome (GOLD analysis project Ga0306869, IMG submission 190421) | Saline lake microbial communities from Rauer Islands, Antarctica - Metagenome Torckler E6 #833 (v2) (version 2) | ecosystem: Environmental > Aquatic > Non-marine Saline and Alkaline >... | reverse complement strand
GCGATAGATACACAGACCACATGCTCGGTATTATTGATGAATGGCAGCAAGAGGAGTTAAGTGTCTCGCACAGTGATGTTCAAAATCTTTCTGTTAAAATCAAAGCCAGTGCTGAACGCATGGAAAAATTGGTTAGTGCGTATTTAGACGGAGACATACCAAAAGACATCTATCTGAACCGGAAAGACAGTATCATGCGTTCAACCCTCACTTTGAAAGACAAAATGAAAGCTTTTGAACAACGGAGAAATACCTGGGTCGAACCATTGCGGGAGTGGGTTTTAGACTTGCAACAAGCCACTTTTTTGCACGAATCCGACAATCTCTCTGAGATTGCCGCCTTCGTCAAAAAAAATCGGAACGAACCATACGGTTCGAGACAAAACCGCCCACTTCGCTACGCCCTCGCCGTTTGGTTTGGTCGCGCAGCGACAGGGTGTTTTGGCTTCTTCTATTTCTCGTGCGGCTACGCCGCGCTCGTTGTCTGAGGACGAAGTCCTTGTCTGTGCAGAATTACTACACGAAGCTCGAACCTATTTTGAACAGAATGATTAACTCGCAACGCGCGGAGCGCGTGGTGATTCGATACTTCAACGTACGCATTCGGGTTCGTGGTGGTGCGACGCGCCTCGGGTCTGGGTTCGTACCTCACCCAGAGCAAACCCAAATCCATCCTTACCATTTCCTCCTAGCGGAAGGGGGTGTGGGGGAAGCCGCCTTAAATATTGAAAGGATGGGTTTGGGTTTTATTCGCCCCAGCGTCCTTTACACAAGTTTCGTTTCATACTCCGTACTTGTATCGTCCTTGTGGCGACCCGAGGCGCTACGCGTATACAGAGTGTGTGGTAATGGTTGAGACGCTTCACACCACCACACCTCGCATAGGCCACTCACATTCGTTCGTGCGCCTGCTTCGGTGTGCCGGTACTCGCCCAAACAATCTGTTATTATAAATAATATGAGAATTGAGGGTGAAAGATTATTTTTATTTATAGATGAGACGGGTGATCCAGGTCACCCAGATCAACTAAGTGCTAGTCGCTATTATTATCTAAATATCATTGTTTCAGGTCGGGAGGGGGTGGCACAATTAACTAAACACCTTTCAGCATTTAGATATTTCAATAATGCAACAAAAGAACTCAAGCGTTACTCTAGGCAGTCTAAGCAATTGAAAGATATATTCCAAGACCTGCAAGACACAGGTGTGGCTGGATTATTTTCATTTGGAGTGAACAAGGCTGAATACGTTGGTCCTTATTTAAAGCGTATTAAAAGAGGCGAATCGGATTATGACGCAAAAAAGTTTCGAAACTACGTTGTTCGAATGAGTCTGGAATGCTTATTTTCTCACCACACTAATCTCAGAAATTTTAGCGAAATTGAAATAATCTTTGACCGCTATCTTGAAAATGAAGATGAGCAAGAAAATCTAGCTGAGTATCTGCGTGGCAATTACCGGCTGCCAAACTTCTTTCATATTTTGCAAGTAGACTCAGAATACTGCGACCCGGTACAAGCGGCTGATTATCTTGGTCGCATTGTGAAGGAGTATCATATTGATGATAAGCACCCAGATATAGACATTCCATTTGTGAAGATTTATGAAATAAACAACCCTGACGAGATAAAAGAAAAGCGTCCGGACACTCTTGAGTGAGCACCAGACGCTTATCTATCTATACTCATACTCTATACCTTTGTGTTGTAAAGTCAACGTAGTGGTGTGGGCAGTTGAGTAAAACGGTATCAAATAACAAAATAGCCACTCAGGTGGCTATTTTGTAGGACTGACCGATATTCACCTACGAATATTTTATTTTTTATCCAAATACTGCCCTGATTCTCTTTTTTAGGTATCTACAAGATTTGTTTTTGGCTTATGTAGTCCATAGGACGCCAAGTGAAGTCAGTATTTAGCGGTCAGTCCTCAATTTTTCTATCAGGATCGAGGACATGGCTATAAAATAAATCTGATAACAATCACAGTGTATCACTTATATATCCATTGCAGTAGTGTTTTTAGCAAAATGAATCAGAAATCAAACTAACGTGAGTCTACGTAGTTCCAGTCTCCTTAGACTATTAACCAGAAATGAATCCTTATTTCTGAGGTACTAAACTGAGCTTTTTTCCTCTTTTCCATACGCAATAAAAAGTATCGTTCGGTAAATTATTGATTCCCAAAAGACTAACCATCCAAATATAAGCAAAAGAAATATACCTAAATTACCAAAGAACAAAGCATAATCAAAAGAAAAAATACTTTTTACCTTGACGGCATCTAGCGCACCACTTTCAATGAGTTCTACCATTAGCATTGCATCTACATCTTCTATAGATCTTCTCCCTTCCGTCTGTTCTTGTGCTCGTACGCGAACACGCTCGCTTGAAAAGTTATGGCCAGGCTCTATTTCACTTAAATCCGAAAAACTTCTTTCCTGTCTGATGTCATCCAGACTTTGTTTGTTATCTAGAGCATTATTGTATTTATCTAAAAAATCACTGTTGTTGGATATGAAATCGCCACAGCGAAAAATTGTGAAAGGTAGATTACCATTTTTATGGGCGGAGAATTTACAATCAATCTCTGCCCCATTCGCAGTCTGGTATCTACTTTCAAAACTATAGGCTGTATAAGTTGTGTCAAACCAGTATTCTTTTTCTTCAGAGATCATTAGAATGCCGAGAAAAATTCCTCCAACAATAGTACTGCCGTAGATAAGAACTAAAAACAATCTGTGCCACCACTTGTTACGAGTTTCAATCCTACGCACAAAAATGAACTTACAAAATTTCTTTAACAAGTTACGAATTGGGTGCATATTGAATTATTAGTTAGCGAGCATTTATTTCTGCCTGCAATTCTGCAACACGTTTGAGCAACTCAATTATCATTACCAAGAGTTGCAGTCGCTTTTGATCTTCGGTCTCGATAGTTTCTGTTTCATTAGCTGTCACTGCTGGATTAGGTGTAGATGTGTCGCTGTCGCTTTTCTGACGATTTAGCTCATCTTTTACTTTTTCAGCAACTATTTTTTCAATTTCTTTTTCCTGAGCTTCTTTTGCGCGTTGTTTTTCTCCAGTATGAGGGCAGATGAGCAACACGTCCTCCTCATCAATGTTTTGAGGCACATCTTCATCTACTAAATCGTATCTAGCGATTATTCCACTCCTAGTATCTTGAGAAGTCGCAATGTGTACTGATTTACGTGAATCATACCTGCTAATATCACATGCGTTTTTAACCTGGCGTCTGTCCACTTTGGTATATCCTCCTGTAGCTTTATAGACATGTACTTGCGAGAAACTCGAGCAAGCAACAGCATTCCCAATCTGTTCCTTTAAATCACCCTCAATTCTTTCGTAACACTCATCAGTATCAAACATATACGCGCCATTTGCTGAAGCGCTTACTTGTTGCGGTGCAACCATGATTACAGTTAGTAATAATAGTAATAATTTCATAATGACGAATGTTATTTAATAAACCAGTCTAATTGTTTTTTATAAAGTGCTGCAAACTTCTTGAGCTCAAGTACATCAAGACGCTGTTCACCAACCTCAACCCTCGACACATAAGACTGAGTGCGCTTAAGCTTTTTTGCTACGTCAATTTGTCTTAAACCAGAATCAAGACGAGCTTGTTTGAGCTTTCCAACAAAGTCAGCGTACTCTTTAGTTCTTATTGTGTCCACCATAATAATATCATGTTATATGCAGAATATGAATACCTAAACTTTGCATATTATGGTAAATTGAACCTGTGTGACAAAGACCCGCAACACCCAACCCCATCCTTTCAATATTTCAGGCGGCTTCCCCCACACCCCCTTCCGCTAGGAGGAAAAGGCAAGGATGGTTTTGGGTTTTGCCCTGGGTGAGGTACGAACCCAGTCCCGAGGCGCGTCGCACCACCACGAACCCCAATGCGTACGTGGAAGTATAATGCCACCACGCGCTCCGCGCGTTGCGAGTCAATCATTCTGTTCAAAATAGGTTCGAGCTAGGGTGAGTAATTCTGCACCGCAATAGGGTCTGCGATTATAGCAGTCCCACATAGTTCGAATATACAACCTAAACGAACGGTTTGAACACCCTCGAGTTGTTTTTGTGTAATTCCATCAGGAAATACTAACTTTTGGAACCGTGGGAGTGTAGCTGGTGGAAGGTCATTCCACTGCCTGTGTAGGTCACTAATAAACTGAGTAGCGTATGAAACCGCTGCTTCTACATCAAACTGCTCGATACGAGCTTCACTGATTGATATCTTCATTGTTACAATCTTGGCATCAACCTGCTGCTTCCGTTCAGTAAACTCTTCTTGTGAGTATTCACCAGCTTCTCGCATATCGAAGATTCGCTTTCGTCTAGATTCCAGTGCTGCAAGCTGCTTTTCATAGCTATTTGCTGCTTCATTGAAAGTTCGTCCTTGTTCATCCCAATAATCAATCACTGTTTCTTTAAACACCTTTAAAAACTTCTCAGTTGGTGTGATTTTATTAAGATATTTAGAAAATGATTCTTCTAGGTCCTTCTTACGGATTGCTTTTCCATACTTACAACAACCCTTCTTCTTGCAGTGATAATAGAAATAAAGACCACCGTTACCCTTAGAAGTGCTCCCTGTTAGACGAGTCTTGCACTCATCACAGAATATTGTTCCCCTAAGTGGGAAATTTTCATTATGTATTGATACGCGCCTAGGCTTCTTGCCAGAAAGTTTATATAGAATTAGGTTCCTTGTTTCTTCATCAATCATAGGAGTATGCTGTGCCACTACATCGAGACCAGTCCATGGATTTTCCAATACACCTGCATAAAACTTCAGCCTCCTTGGGGAAAGTATCTGGTCGACAAGTTGAACGTACGTCTTCTTTCCATTCCGATTGTCTGCGAGACCCCAACTATCTAGTAATTTAGCCAGTTCTGTCTTGGTGCAATTACCTTTTGCAAATTCTTTGAGTCCTCGCTGAATAATTGGGAAAATGACTTCATCTGGTGGGTCAGGCAACATCTTTTTAAGACCCTGTTTCTTTGTGTGTGCACACCCATATCCTAGTGGAGCCTTCCAAGGGTATATACCTTGATTCACCTTCTCGCTCATACCATCCATGGAACGCTGCCTTCTAATTGCATTATCAAAATCTGAGAACCCAGCGAGCATTGTTTCAAACAGTTTCTCCATCGGGTTATTACCACCAATCGGTTCAGTTACCGACAGGAGCTGTGTTCCGTAGTCGAGGAGTATCTTACGTATAGCGAAATGGTTTTCTGTCGACCGCGAAAAACGGTCCACTTTGGATACTATGAAATAGTCTGCTTTGTTTTTGCGGCAGTGTTCAACTGCTCTTAGAAACTCAGCACGAGTAGCAGTTTTGGCAGAAGCACCTTCCTCACGAAAAACTTCCAGGACTTCTATACCTTTTTGTTTACAGTATTCGCGGCACTGCTTTTCTTGAAAATCTAGAGAGGTGCCTGCGATTTGCTCCTCACTGGAAACTCTCGTGTAAATTATTGCTGCATTCATATTAATTTTCAGTGTTTATTCGTTGCTCTTCACGTATACGATCCAGTGTTTTTGCAATACGCTTCTCCAGGTCCTGTTGTTGCTGTATAAGATTTATAACCCCTGGGTCGGACAAGTCAATCCTTTCAATATTTCGCACCCTTCTGTTTTTCATGCGACCTATCTGAATTTTCCATTCCTCAGTCGAGTTCAACCTGCTATTTTGCTCACTAAGTAATATTCGTTCAAGTATCAACACGCGACGTAACTGCCAGTGCAAAATAATATATTTTTCACACAGATTTATTTCTATTTCTGTTTTAGGAACCAACTCCTGGAGGGTTTTTATGGCTGAATCGACGAATTCCTGCTTCTTTTCACCTTTTATTACCACCCTATCTGACAGCTTTTCTACCAGTAAGTAATACTTATCGTTTGTTATATGTTCTTCATCATTTTTATTCTTTTTTATTTCCATATTACTTTCTCTTATTTTTGCCTGACTGCCTGACATCTTCGTTGTTACCCAGCAAGAACTAAGTTGCTTGATGCTTGTCACTACCCTATAGGGTGACAAGCAGCAACAGGCTAACTCTAGAAGGCATCATTGTCAGGCAACTGATAAAATTTCTCGTTGTGAATACCATCAGCACTGTGTATAGGTTGCTTAAATTTCACTAGCTCAGACCTGGTCTTACTGACCACCTTTTTTTCAAGTTCCAGCTCGCGAATTGCATGACGCGTCGTAGAATCAGAACCAACCTTAATAGCAGATCCTAGCTCTTTCTTAGTGAGCCAGGTAGCATCATTCTTTAGTACAGCCATAATTGAATCTTTCGCCTGTCCCCTGAGACTGTCGTCAGCGTCATATTCACCTTCATAGATAAGCTTCATAGTGTCTGCATTTTCATCAATAACAATATCAACCTGGAACGGAAGCAACTTCTGGTCACACTTCAACTTAGGTTGGCGAATAACCAACTTCTCTTTACCATCAATCATTTTAGGCTCACAAGTTAAGTGTCCATGCACAGCCGCATTAATACTCGTACTTCCACGTGACTCTTCACCCGACTGGTCTCGTTTACCAAACTCACGGGCTTTTTTGCGATGGTGGTGAGTAAAAATAACAGTAATTCCTTCTCGGATAAATTTCATAAAAAAATCCATTACTTCTTGCATCGCAGACGAATCATTTTCGTCTGCGTTATGCACTGCTCGCAGTGAATCAAACATGATGCAAGTAACTTGCTTCTCTTTTGCTTCTTTAAGTAATTTATCAACATTATCTTGTGTAAGCTTCAGTTCTTCTTGAATGTGTAGATATATTGGAAGGTCTAGTTTGTCTTTACCTAGAAGCATTTGAATACGTTTTTTCAACTGACCTCTATGGTCCTCCTCGTTCACAATCATCACTGCTTGTTTCTTGGTTTTGAAGTGACCAAACAATGGTTTGCCTCCTGCCATACATATAGCCTCGTGAATAATCACCCAGCTCTTGTAGTTATTTGGAGCAGCACTGATCATATTGGGAGTACCATGCTCTATCAGCCCCTCGACATCCCAATCGACAGGAGGGATATCCAGTTCACACAACTCCTTAATAGACACCGCTTCAACAAACGGATTCTTGCCACCACTATCATCCACTACTGGTTTTGCAGACTCCTTCACGACAAGTGCATCGAACTTCGCCTTAAGCTCAAGTTGAGGAATTGGAGGATTATTTTTAAGATTCCAAGCATCTACTAAAGTCCACGCTGAACTCCAATCTTTTTGAGGTAAGTGGTGAAGTAGTGTGCCTATGAGAGAACAAGCAGAATCGTTGCGATTACCTTCTGACACACCTTTAACAATTTGCTGTAGATTCACCTTACTGTTTTGTACCTGCTTATTTTTTATAGCTTTGATTAAAAAATCAGGCATGTCGTCAAGAAGAGTCTTGTCGAACACTCCACAGTCCCAACGATACGGACCCTTCTCTCCTTTTGTAGGAGACAATACCAGTAAACCTCCCTCTGCTTTAATACCTACTCCCTTACCGAAAAGATTGTCATCAGAACGAACTTCATAATCTGGATAACGATAGAACACGTGCCAACCATCAGTCTGGGTCCGCGACACGAGTGTCGGTAAAATATTGAACTCACCAAAGCTGCGTCCATGCTTGGCATCAATATCAAGTCCAAGAATGCCTGATACTTTGCCTGTTATTAAAGCAATGCCAGCACCTGGATACCTAACACCCCACCAATCACGTATTTCTTGCTCAGTGATTAGCTTCGACTGGTATTGTCTCCACTCAAAGCCTTTGAAAGGTATTCTGTTTGGCTGTATTGGGATAATGTTCCAGCCAAGCTTGTGGTACCGAAGTGCCCACCCGAGCATTCTGTCTTTTTCATTTTTCATAAGTTTGTTTTCGTTCCTCATGCCACTTCTGATAAACAATCTCTGCCATAGCTCGACATGCATCACGAAGTTCCTCCGCTTCATCAGCGGTTATTGATTCGTCATCAAGTAGTTCTTTTACGCGGTCAATGCTCAACATAGATATGCTGAGACCTTCACGATAAAAACCCATTTCCAGCCCCAAGGTTCTATTGGTGATAGAACGACCTTAGAGCCGAAAATGGGCTTTAATCCACCAATAGATTACAGTTAAGCAAAAAACCAACCACTTACTTAAAAGTTGGTTGGTTTTTTACAAAGAGACACTAAGACGGAATCACAAAAACACTTCTTAACTAAGAAAGTAGTTGTGCGTTTACCCCGTCTCAATCTCTCTCACGTCACCGTGCATACACCTTGTTAACACATGTTAATAGGTCGGCGGGAGATGATTAGTACACTACGACACCCTAAGGATTCGCTCATACGCTTGAGCTTTTACGTTCAACGACGCGTTCTTCCATGGTTCAATGAAGTTGGGTTGTCCCCCGGTGGATGTCAGGTTAGGTTGTGAAGTGCTCAGCTATTCGCAGTTTATTACAAACAAACTGTCTGTCAATGACAATTTGATGGAAAATTACATTGCAAAACAGGAATATTCTTTTGCAATAGCAATTTTGTAAAAAATGGTTCGTTTATACATCACACTGATATCAGGTTGGTGTATTTCATTCCGAATACGTAAAGTACTCTAAATCTGTTAATATTTATAAATGTTCGAAAATGTTAACCGTACTCAGACAAAGGAAATAGAAAAGCACACGATAGATAACGCTCTTGAGCTTCTTTCTGATGACGAGCTAGAAAGTAAAGCACGTCACTTTTTAGGCGAGGAGATAACGGACCTTACCCAAGAAGAGATTGAGATTGAGATCACGCCGCTCCTTACAGAATTAGCAAAGAGGGGTATTAGTGGTTTCGGTCTTTTTTCATTTGCTCTTCCCGAGAATGTTACAGCTGAGGAAATACAATCCGGTAATTCATCATGGGCAAAAGTATACAAGTCGCTTTTCAGCCTCTCAAAAACTGAAGAATACAAAGGGAGTCCAGAATTGCAAATGATGGTCCGCGAGTTAGAAAACATTATTGACCAAAATCCACAAATGATGGGGCCTGTCGCGATGTGGGACACAGCCAAGGACATCATGTGGCGAAGAGATATACCTTCCCATGCAAAAGGCAGCCTTATGGGCAGCATGACGTACGCTCTAGCATTTTTTGATACCGATCGTTATGAAGCAGAATTACTTAAAAAGTTAGATTTTGAAGATACTGAAAACTACGCTGAAGCTGCTCATATGCTTGAAGCATTAAAACAATTTTGGTCTTCAGGACATGAATCATACGCAGAAGATCGTGCACCCAACTTCTACTTGAATGCACTCAGGAAAATCAAGGAAACACCTAACGCAAACTATTTACTGTCTGTGCGTGCGCGAGAGATATTATCCATGCTCGAACAAAGTGAAGATTTTCCTGCAGAAGCTAGAGACTTGAAGCCGTTTGAACTATCAAAAGGTATGTATGCATCAACACAGATTGGCGAGGGTCTAACTGTAGTACCCAATGAATCTACTGAGGATGTGGTTGGGTCTATCGAAGAATTTGATACTAACGAAGAACAAATAACTCCACCACAGTGGATGGTGGACGAAGCGATTGCCAATGGAGAGTCGTGGGTTAGTTGGCAACCTCCGCAAGATTTAATGCGAAACAGGGAGCATTTATTCAATGAAATGCATAAATACGCCACGGTTCCAATCGATGAAGAGCTTGGTGGTTTTTCTAGCTTAGAATCAGACAAAAAAGACGAGATGATGTTTGATTATGAGTACCTTGTTTCCCGTCCAGTTCGTGAAATGGTTCAGCGGGAATTTGATTTCGAGTTAAAGGACCTTTCAATAAAAGAACAGTTCTATTTTTTGAACTACCTAAAACGAGTAACTGTAGAGAACGCTGATGTAATGAAGCATTTTACTTCACTCTATGGAGTTGATGGTATGCGGACCTTCCTCTCTCTTGAACGGGGTGACGAATCACTCGGTAACAACATCGTCGCTTTTGGTCAACACGACGAAGTTGCCGGCACTGTATTTAAGTACTATGGAGAACTCCTCAACAGTGCAGAGCGAGCTGAAGCCTTAGTTAAGGAAGTTTCAGATTGTGAAGGAGAGTCCTGCACTGAATTGGCAAATCAAGTCAGTGAAAACATCATTAATCGAGCCCAAAAAGACCTTGAAAAAGCAGTGAGAGCTCATGATCCAAGTGAGGTAGTTGCTCAGATTGAAAACTATGTGGCAGCTGCAAAAGAATACGTTGCCCTACTCCAAGAGGTGGGTGCTGGAAAAATTGAGGAAGTCTCTTCGTCAGAGATTTCCCCCGAAGAGCAAGATAGGATGAAAGTTCTAATGAAAGCAAATTACGACAAGGCGTATCCTGGGCCTGAGAATGAAGATTTTAAAACGGCTGTCGCTGGTTCATTAGAAAAAAGTTTTAGTAATCCCGACACATCTTTTAGGGTACTTCGAGACAATGGAAAGATCGTGAGTTACAACCGCTTCGATACAGTTCGTGATGTCACCGGTAAAGAAGTATCGTATTTCGGTTCTTTCAATGCAGACCCAGCATATAGTGGTGTTGGTGGTGTAATGCTTGAAGAAACTATCAAGGACCAACTAGAGACAGGTCGTCCGATGATGGCACACTGTGATCCAATCCAAGCGATTACACGAAAATACATAGAAGACGGTTTTGTAGCGACTCAGTTTTATGAACTAGCTGGAAAACCAAGTTTTGAAATTTGGCGGACAAAGGAATCTGGATCAGCGCTTGAAAGTAAACAAATGCCGACGACTGATTTATTAAAACAGTCCGAATCGTCTGGTTCAGTATTTGTTCGTGAACAGCAAGACAACGAAGAGTATGTCGAATTAAAAGACGGAAAAGCACTCACCCGCTACTTCACCCATGACGGAAAAACGTACATAGTATTCGAGACACTACCAAACTCACTGCAAGAGGATTTTACTCCACCAAAAGAAGATCAACAGGAAGCTGCTTAAACCACATCTCCACTACTGCATTTCCACAAACTCTCAAAGAGGTATTTGTGCGTATTCGCAATGAATTGGTCAGTAATAATGATTCCTACTAGATAGTCATCAGTCAGTGTTATATATGACACCTTATTGTCATATATCTGCATAATTGTCTGAAATGGCACTGTTGCTTCTGTGCCACTTATGAGTTTTGTGTGTGTAACCTCACCATCATACGATTTAAGAAACTTGCGCGCTTCGGGTGAATCAATGACCAAACCACGCTTTTTTACATCTTTATCCTCCCGAAGCGTTGAGTATTCAGCATTCAAATCAGGAATATACTTAGCAATCGCTTCAAGGTCAGCGTAGGTCATAATTTCCTCAGTAGCAGTCATGGAATCCATCAATACTTCCCATACCCCGTCTTTTCCTTCATAGAACTGAACTCCTGGTTTGCCAACACTTAAGTTAAATAGAGACGAAAGTTTGCCCGAAGTAGCCAAAAACTGCTTCTTGGTTTGTTCGATACGCTCTTTCTCTTTATCAATCACCTTAGTAATAGCAACTGGGTGTTTTGGAGTGAATTTGGCAATCTTACCTGTTTCGTCGGACTTTGTTGCTAGGTCAAGACCAATAAGTTCTTCTAATACTTTATATACCAATGGCCGCGATAGCGTGGTGCCGCTTGGTACTGCCTTTGCGA
>Ga0306869_1000953_pt1 | contig 11708 bp, 12 predicted proteins | sample AntRauTorckE6833_FD_190421 | JGI IMG/M metagenome (GOLD analysis project Ga0306869, IMG submission 190421) | Saline lake microbial communities from Rauer Islands, Antarctica - Metagenome Torckler E6 #833 (v2) (version 2) | ecosystem: Environmental > Aquatic > Non-marine Saline and Alkaline >... | reverse complement strand
ACTATATTCAGTCAGCTTTACTTGCGAAGTGCTGTCAAAACTTACCGAAGCCGAACCGGAAGATGTGGCACGAAACGTGACAGAACCCACCTGCAAGGCATTCCCCCTAATAGTACGGAAGTTATTAGAACGTTCAATTTGCACACGACCAGAAGCGTTATTAAAGTTCTGATTAATACTCCGACTGAAGCTACTGCTAGCCGTAGAGATTCCCGTTACCTGGAGTTTATCCGGTGGAAATCGCAATGAAGCATTGACGTAACTAACAGATTCATCCGGGCTATCAAGACGTACCGAAACAGTGAAAGTTTCCCCTGGTGCGAGCGTTCGATTAGCCGGCGCCAAGTACAAACGAACAGGACCAGACGCCAGTACAGTGGTCGCGTAGCCACTAATGCCAATGATCAGCAAACATCCTAGAAAACCGACGATTGTCCGGGTTATATATTTCTTAAGCATTTTTATGTTTTTAACCTCAGTAACAGCATACGGTTTTCCCTTTTTGCTGTCAACAAACATGTTATGTATCGCTTTCAGATACTTCCATCAAGCGACTGCGGTTTTGCTGACAATCACTAGAGATTTACGACGGCTAGACTTAAAAAACTATCCGCGGCGTTGTTGAATTTCTTCTTTGCCACGGGTTTTGCCAAGCTTCATGTCGTGCTTGACTTGATCTTTGCTCTGTTTAGCTTTTTCGTAACTGGATTCCAGTAATCGAGCGGCCACGTCGCGTCCACCAAGTCCAAACGCCAAGGCTGAGCCAAGCGCGACAGAACCAACAATCGCAGCGTAGGTAATGGTTACAATCGCCGGTGCTATACGCAACTGCGTCAAGATCATGAACGTCGCGATACCCATGATAACTACTGGAACAATTGATTCCAGCATCTTACCTGTCGGTGTATCGCCCATTAAATTCTTAACCAGAGTTGTAGTACCAGCCGCTAAGCCGCTTGCCACGAGGAATATCAAAAGCGCGGCAATTACTTGCGGTATGTATCCGTACACAGCGGCGATAAAGCGATCCAGCGCCTCAATCCCTAATACCGAAGCGGCCAATGATACAAACCCCAAAAACACTGCCCAGTAGGCAACAGTCGCAATCAAGCCGGCCGGGCTAGGAACTGCCCGCTCGATGACATTGCCACCGGTGGCTTTTCGTATCTGCGCGTCCAAACCAACCCGGTCTAGAAACGCTTGTACCAAGCGACGGATAGCCCCAGCGATGATAACTCCAATAATGAGCAGCACCAGTGCCCCTGCCAATAACGGCAACCACTCGAATGTAACTTGTAATAATCTGTCGAATGCGCCTTGTAAACCATTCATGTTGACTTCCTTTCTAATTAATTGCACATACTTAGTATGTAATCACGCAAGGCTCATACTTGCAAATTACCCTGTGTATAACTTTAATTTTGTGTGACTGTGAAAAATTTCGTAGTCCAACCGTATCAGCAGTTCTATGCTTATAAACGTTCAACTTAATATAATTTGAAGGGAGTAGCTCATGGCAGAAAAAAGTTCTGGTAATGTACTGGCCGTTTCACTTTTAGCAGGCACGGTAGGCGTGCTCATTGCGTTAATGTTTGCACCGCGTAGTGGTCGCGAAACACGGCGCAAGATAGGGCTAGCAACAGACGATTTGCGCGACAAGACATCTGACAGTCTCGATAACGCCCAAGCGAGTCTGCAAGACCAGCTAGGCCACGCCAAAGCAATTAAAAACCGTTTATCGGTTGCCATGCAGAAACGATACGATAATAGTAATAGCAACAACTCAGCTGAATCAAATTCACCAATATTAACAAGCTGGGATGAGGAGGTCTAATATGAACATTATTCTTTGGATTATATTTGGAGCATTAGCCGGATGGATTGCGTCAATGATTATGAAAACCAACGCCGAACAAGGAGCGCTGGCGAACATTGTCATTGGAATCGTTGGTGCGTTCATTGGTGGTTTTCTGTCGCAACTTTTAGGCGGCCCCTCGGCCAGTGAATTTAGCTTGGTCAGTTTAGGCGTAGCTGTGCTTGGCGCGGTTGTACTGATCTTTTTCATAAAAGTTCTGACCGGCAAACGTGGCAGCAGCATACATAATTAGAGTGTGCGTATCCGCATTACCAAAAGCTCCTGTTTCAACTCAGGAGCTTTTTAATTGTGGGAGCTAATTAACACCTATCTGTTGATAGCGAAACTTTAGCAGCTGACAGATTTTCAATACGATTTTCTCGGCTTTTGGTCGTAGCCTAAGCTACAAACTGAAAACGAAAAACTGATTGAAAGTGCCAGACCTGAAGTTTTTAGCCAACAAATAGATGTTAATTAGCTCTTTGACGATGAGAGAATTTTCCTAGCTACCTACGCATAAACTGCCTACGCTAAAGGTATCATTCAAATAGGGGAGTGCAGATGACACGAAATTTACGAAACGCAAAAGACAACAACCTAAACTGGACTAATATGAAAGACAAAGGTGGCTTTCCTTGGTGGCTCGAGGACGCATCACAATGAACCGATCAATAAAGTATAGTGCGCTTTTTGCAACCATAAGAGAAACCAGCGAAGACATAGCAGCCGTTTCACCATACTCACCAGAGCCACCCATATACCCCGAAGCAAGCTTAGTGATGCATCGCTAGTAAAGACATCTGTCTTAATAGGCGCAACTTTTAAACCCAAATCACCGATTGAGAGAACCTCGATCAAGCCATAGATAACAACCAAGCCCGTAAAAAACACCGGAAAATCCCGCCAGAACTGAGGTGAAAGCTGGGCGTATTAGTAACTCACCTTACGCAAAATCCCTGTGCCCCTGCCTCATTCTGACGAGCTACAACAGTCCTTTCTGCTCTCAATGTAGCCAAGGCTACCTGTCCATTAGAAAGAACTGGTTCGCTACCGCCATAATAACCCAGGGGCACAGGGATTTTGCGTAAGGTGAGTTAGCAACCTGCTACCTTTCGTGTTTCTTTTGCTATGATGTGCTTATGAAAATAGTATTTCTAGACCGTGATGGCACTGTTATTGTTGACCCGACAGACGAAAGGGTTGATACAATTGAGAAGATTGAACTGTTTCCGGATACGTTAGATGCGCTGAAGTATCTAGCCGATAATGATTTCGCCGTTATTTTAATTACAAATCAGGCGGCGATCGCTGAGGGTCGCATTAACGAGGGTGAGTTCCAGATTATACACGATCAAGCACTCAAAATGCTCGAACCAAGCGGTATTACAATTCTTAAAACGTATATGTGCCCGCACGCCCCGGATGATGGTTGTGAATGCCGCAAACCAAAAGCAACGATGCTGTTGCGTGCCGCGCAGGAATTTAACGTTGATCTAAGCGACACATACATGGTTGGTGACCGCCAATCGGATATTCTGGCTGGAGTAAACGCGGGCATGAAAACAGTTTTAGTGAAAACGGCAAACATGCCTGTAGCTTCAGAGGAAGCCACCTACACTGCGGCAAATTTACTTGATGCCATGCACTACATCGCCAATCACTAAGAGCCTATCCAAAATTTCCGGAACGTATCAATAGATACGCCCCAAAAATTATTGAAAATTATGAACGCAAAAATCATCAATTCTAACTCCGAAAGGGAGATCTTGGATAGGCTCTAAGAACTAATCATAGAAACTTTGATATTCAGTGTTGACATAGTACCCCCAGGGGGTATATATTGAAGGTATGATTACAGATTTGAAGAAACGGGCGGAGCATCGGGGCAAGATTATTGAGGGGCAGGTAAAGGGTCTGCGCAAGATGATTGAGCAAGAGCAGTACTGCATGGATATTTTGACGCAGAGCTTGGCGCTACAACGCAGTTTAGGCTCGTTGAACAAATTGATTTTGCAAAACCATTTGCAAACCTGCGCCAAAGACAAACTAAACTCCAGCGATGAAGCCGAGAAAAAGGACGCTATTGAAGAGTTGCTAAATCTATACGAATTAAATAACATTAAGAGCAAGTAGGGGAGCGGCATGGATAAAATTATTGTGGTGATAGCGGCGCTGGGATTAATCGGTTTGGTGCTGTGGTGGTTTTTTGGCAAGCACGAGGCTAGTTCTATGGTCGCCGAGCAGCAAGACAATATGCAGCTAGCCAATATAACGGTTGAGGGTGGTTATAATCCGCAGGTGATTACGCTGCAACGCGGTATTCCGGCCACGCTAACGTTTACACGTAAAGATCCATCGAGCTGCCTGGAAGAAGTTATTATGCCGGATTTTGGCGTACAAGAGACGCTGCCGGTTAACGCTCCACACGAGATCACCATCCAGCCGGACAAAACTGGTGAATTCAGCTACAGCTGCGGGATGCGCATGTTTTTTGGAAAGGTAATTGTTGAATGAACTCAATCAAAAACCGCTTTTTGTTTTCTCTGACGCTGTCCTTGCCGCTGCTGTACGTCATGTTTGGCGGAATGTTGCCCGGCGGGCATTTCGCGCTTTTCGTGTTGACCACACCGATTATGATTGTTGGCGGATCAAGCTTTATGCGCAGCGCCTGGGCGGCACTCAAAAACCACGCCGCCAACATGGACACGCTGATCGCCCTCGGTACGCTGACGGCTTATTTTTATAGTATTTACGCCTTGCTAGCCGGCTTAGACGTCTACTTTGAGATCGCGGCACTGCTGATTGTGTTTATATTACTCGGCCAGTGGCTGGAAGAAATCAGCCGAGGGCGGGCCAACCAAGCTATCGAAAAACTATTAGATTTGCAGGCCAAAGACGCAACTGTGCTGCGCGGCGGCAAGCACGTTAAAGTGCCGGTGGAGGAGCTGCAAGTTGGCGATCAGATTATAGTCAAACCGGGCGAGAAAATCGCCGTTGACGGCCAAGTAATTGACGGCCAATCAGCCATCAATGAGGCCATGGTTACCGGCGAGAGCCTGCCAGTTACCAAACGGCCGGGTGATCAAGTCATCGGCGCGACGATTAACGGCTCCGGCACACTGACATTCAAAGCCACCAAGATTGGCAAGGACACCTTGCTGGCGCAAATTGTCGAGCTGGTTAAAAAAGCCCAGTCGTCGCGCGCACCGATTCAGCGACTGGCTGATACGATCTCGCGCTATTTCGTGCCGACTGTGCTGATTATTTCCATCATAACCTTTACTGTCTGGTATGTGCTACTCGGCGCTTCGGCTACCGCGGCGCTGCTGTTCGCTGTTACCGTAGTGATCATCGCCTGCCCGTGTGCGTTAGGATTAGCCACGCCGACGGCGCTGATGGCTGGTACTGGCAAAGGCGCGCGACTTGGTATCCTGATTAAAAGCGGCGAAGTGCTAGAGGCGGCTTATGGTATCAAAACCGTGGTGTTCGACAAAACCGGCACGATTACCGAAGGCAAGCCAACAGTTACCGATATAATTGGCGACAAAAAGCAAGTACTGCAAGCCGCTGCCAGCCTAGAGAAAAATTCTGAGCATCCACTAGCCGGCGCGATATTAGCTGAGGGCGAAAAGCACAAGATAGCGAGCCAAGCTGTCAAAAACTTTCAGGCAGTAGAAGGGAAGGGCGTTACGGCCAACTCTGGCAAAGACCAGCTCCTGATTGGTAATGAGCAACTTTTCAAAGATCATAAAATTAATCTCAACGATTTGGCCGAGCAAAAAACCAAGCTCGAGCACGAAGGCAAAACGGTAGTCATCGTCGGCCGCGGCAAGCAGGCGCTAGGACTAATCGCCATCCAGGATAAACCCAAAAAGGGCGCCAAGGCCGCCATGAAATTACTAAGCGACCGCGGCCTAAGAACCGTAATGATCACCGGTGACAACCAAGCCACCGCCAAAGCTGTGGCTAAAATTGTCGGCATAGATGAAGTCGTCGCCCAGGTTTTGCCAGCCGATAAAGCCGCCCGCGTTAAAGAACTACAAAAAGCCGGTGCCGTCGCGTTTGTTGGCGATGGCATAAACGACGCGCCGGCACTGGCGCAGGCCAACGTCGGCATCGCCATGGGCGCCGGCACCGACATCGCCATAGAATCCGGCGGTATCGTCCTGGTACGCAACAAACTGGAAGACGTTGCCCGGGCGCTAACCCTCAGCCGTAAAACCTTCAACCGCATCAAACTCAATTTATTCTGGGCATTCATTTACAACCTCGGCGGCGTGCCGATTGCCGCTGGCGTGTTCGTCAGCTTTGGCCTGCGTCTCAATCCCGCCCTAGCGGGGCTGGCCATGGCCTTCAGCTCCGTCTCAGTCGTCACCAGCTCATTATTATTGGCAAAGGCGAAAGTATAATCAAACACCAGCTGATATGCTTAATTGCCGATTACAATTTTAAGATAGTTAATAACCGTGTAATATAAGGAGTATATATGAGTAATAAAGTATTTGCCGCGATTATCGCCTTGATCGTCATCGGAGCCGTCGGTTTTACCGTCGTCAGCAAAAAACAGAATCCGCCAGCCGAGCGGCCAGGCACCGAGCTACCCGATAATGGTCGGGAACACTTGACTGCCGACGAGAAAATCAGCTACGGAGGACCGGAACCACCGGCTTCCGGCAAGCACGGCCAGCCGCTGCCCTGGCAGGTCTATGACCAGGAAATTCCAGACGAAAATTCCATTCACAACCTCGAGCACGGCGGCATCTACATATCGTATAGTCCGGATCTGCCTCAGGAACAAATCGACAAAATTAAAGCCTTATTTTCGCCCCCGTACTCCCGCGAAGGTTTTTCACCCACCAAGGCTATCGTGGCACCGCGCGCCGCGAACGAATCTCCGATCATCCTGACATCCTGGCTCCGCAACTTAAAACTTGATAGTTACGACGAAGAAACCATCGTTAACTATTACCTGCAAAATATCGGCAAAAGCCCCGAGCCAACTGCCAGTTAGCCATGAAAGTCAACATCCGATCGGGTGGTCAGTTAGCGCTGTTTATCGTCATAGAGACGCTACTACTCTGGGGCTATGCCCGCCACGGCGAAGCCTACCATTGGTTTCTGCATTTTCTAACCGGAGGCACGGCGACCTTGCTTGTTTTGTCGCTAGTCAGTAAATTTCGGCAATGCCCAATTCGTTATTTACTCATGTGGCTGCTGGCGGGCCATCTGTTCGCCAGTTTTCCAGACTTACTATTCGCCCTTTTCCACATCGATCATGCGCCCTGGATGGATATATTCGCGCTACACGTCAGCTCACACGACATTCCCGCCGCTAGTTTTAGTTTGTCAGCCATTTTTGCTTGCAGCCTAATGACTTATAGGTATTTCAGTAGCGCAAGGCTTCGATAGGGTCTTTGCGGGCGGCTTTGAGGGCGGGGGCTGTGCCAAAGATTACGCCAACTAGTAGCGAGACGCCGCAAGCGGCAGCAACAACCGGCCAGGTGATAACCGGCTGCAAGTCAGTCAGGATACGGATCAGGAAGTTTGCCAAGCCTGAAAGCACAACTCCAATTAAGCCGCCCACCAAACTCAGCACCACCGCTTCCATCAAAAACTGGCCGAGAATTTGAAAGTTCGTGGCACCAACCGCCTTGCGAACACCAATCTCTTTCGTCCGCTCCGTCACCGACACCAGCATAATATTCATGATGCCGATACCGCCCACCAGGAGCGAGATCGCCGCCACCGCCGCGATTAGCCCCGTCAGCAAATTTACAATGCGATTGGTGATAGTCAGCGTTTCGGAGGCTTTGAGAATGGTGAAGTCTTCCTGCCCGGCGTGCGTGTTGAGCAAAGCCTCGCGCATCAACGCAATGGTCGGCAGCACATCGTGCGCGTCAGTCGGCTTGGCCAGGATTTGGTATAGCTGCAAAACGCCATCATTCAGTTTTTTACCAACGTTATAGGGGATGAACACCGTTCGGTTAAAATCGGCGTTCAGCGCCAACGGCGAACTTTCAAACTCTTCAAATATACCGCGCACAATAAACTCCTGTCCGCGGATTTTCAGACTCTTGCCAATCGGCACGTTCTCGGCGAACAACTGCTCAGCCACACGTTTACCGATCACGGCTACCGGCTTATCACTTTCCTCCTCGCCAAAAAATCCGCCAAACTCTACACGGGTACGCAATAGTTCCTCCATGCCGCTGCTAGTCGCGATGATGCTGCCATTTTTGAGCTGATGATCACCGGCTTCCGCTAAACCGGTTACGGCATTCAGCGGCACAGCGACCTCTACGTTTGGCACCTTTTCAATCACTGCCAAATCCTGCTCGGTTAAAGTATTCGCGCCAAATGCCGCCAGAAAATCCACCCCGGCCAAGCGACCCTCGGCATCTCGGCTGACGGCTTGTCCTGGTCGAACAGTGATAAGATCGCTACCTAGCCGATTAATCTGACCACTCACTTGGCGCTTAACACCCTCGCCCAAAGACACAGTTGTTACTACTGATACCACGCCAATAATCACCCCGCCCATGGTCATCAAACTACGCCACCTAGCGCCACGAATAGCCGCTAACGCCATTTTGACATTTCCTCGAAAAAGCGAACTGCCGAGCGGACTCATCGAATTACTTTCTTTGGTTTCTTAGATTTTTTGATAGCTTTTGCTTTGCCGCGACGGATCGGTTTGCGTTCCTTGGCTTTTGCTTCGCGGCCAGGCATGGCGTTCATAAGCGCCGAAACGCCAGCCAGATCATCATCCTCGGTAGTCTGCGGCTTATAAAACATAATCCGGCGAGCCCGCCGTGGCACGTTACCAATCTCCGACGGTTCATCGTGCACAATCTGGCCATCCTGCATATAGACAATCCGCTCCGCGTAGCGCGTCAGCTCCGGGTTGTGTGTCACCATCAGAATCGTGTGTCCGGTTTGGTGAATATCACTCAGCAACTCCATAGCCAGCCTTGAGGAGCCGCTATCCAGGTTACCTGTCGGCTCGTCGGCAATAATAATATCGGGATTATTTACTAGGGCCCTGGCAATCGCCACCCGCTGCGCCTGGCCACCACTGAGCTGCCGCGGCATAAAATACTCGCGATCACCTAATCCTACGCGCTCCAGCATCAGTGCCGCCTGCGTCAGCCGCTTTGTCTGACTGACTCCTTTGTAGGCCAGCGGTAGGGCGACGTTTTCCAGCACGTTCAGCCGCGGCAATAAATTAAATGACTGAAAAATGAATCCCATGCGATCACGCCGTGCCCGCGACCGTTGAGAGTTTTTAAGTTTGGCCACTGCCCGGCCGCTCAGTTGATATTCACCATGCGTTGGCCGATCCAATAGCCCAATAATATTCATCAACGTCGTCTTACCACAGCCACTCGCGCCCATGATCGCCACGAACTCGCCTTTTTCCACACTTAAACTAACTTCCTCGAGCGCTATCGTCGTAGCGTCGCCAAAGCCATATAGTTTACTTACGTCTTTTAATTCAACAATTGGCATGTATACTCTTAGTTTACGCTGTTTTTTGCGCGCATAGCAACTACAAAGTGTAGTAATTTAGGATATACTAGTAAATATGGAGGGGTCGCATAGTGGCCTAGTGCGCACGCTTGGAAAGCGTGTATACCCGCAAGGGTATCGAGGGTTCGAATCCCTCTCCCTCCGCCAAGAATATAGTTCAGATCCGACCCGTTCCCCTAAATTGTATATAAGGTGGACGGGGTGTTTTAATTTCAATGGAAATGTTATCTAATAGCCGTTGCCGTTCACCTAGGCAACAGGATTCGAACTGACTTAGGCCAACTTTTTACGTCTTGGTTTTCGAGCTACATATACCTGTTGATCTTTGAGGAATATATCTCCGGTTACATACTGAAGGATTTCTCTCTTTTCTTCTTTAGATCCGTGCTCTAGGACGTACTTTGCATACATTTTTAGATCTATGGCTGGTTTGGTTTTCGCAGATGCGCCGTTTCCTATTACTACGTTGAATCTATCGTATCGTTCTAGTTCGTCTTTGAACTGCTTTTGGGCACCTATTTCGTCGATTGCTAGGTTATCTAAAAGATTTAGTAATTCTCGCATTAGGTCAGCTTCACGAATGTAGGGTTGGATACAATCTAGATCGTTGGGTCGTCCGCAGTGATAATAGACATACCTCCTTAACTCGCCAGATTTGAGTCGTTTGAGCTTTTCTTCAGCCGTAACACCCGTCTCACATACGCCACACTTGAGCAAGCGTGTAAAACTGAACTCCTTGCTGCCTGCCGGAGCTTTTGGGGCAACCGTTAGCTGAATTTGAACTTCCTCAAATATATCTTTAGTGATTAGTGGTTTATGTTTGCCTTTATGCACTTTAGGGTCTGATTTAGGATACTGAAACTCTCCGTAATAGAATGGGTTTCTTAGTGTGCGGAAGATATGGCTAAGGACCAAGCGTTTTCCAGTACGAGAGCGAAAGTCTATGTCATCAAGCCATCGTTTTACCTCGCGACCTGTATAGGCTTGGTTAGCAACTCGATCGAACATCTCTACTATTATTGGAGAGCGTTCTTTATCTATGATGATTTTTGCTTCACCCAACCCGTTATTGAGATACCCGATAGGAGCTTGGCCTGGTCGCCAGCCGTTGGCGGCTTTGTTATGCAAGCCACGAATAACGTTTAGACCTCTGTTGTCATTCTCAAGCTTGGCTTGGGATCCTAGAATCATCAGCAAGAACTTCTCATTTGGGTTATTCGTAAACGTTTGGCTGTGGGTTCTGATTTCCACCAGTTTACCTTCATCCATAAGGTCTACAAGGACTCCCAAGTCGCCTGCCGATCTGCTCAAACGATCAGGGGCCCATGAAATTATTCCACCAAAGTATCCTAGCTGAATGTCTTTAATGAGTCTGTTGAAAATTGGGCGAGTACCAGCAACCTTGGATGAATGGCTTTCTTGTCTGATTTCACTGATTTCAATATTCCAGTGATCGGCGAGTAACTGCATTTCTTTGATTTGCTGTTCGATTGAAAGGGCTTGTCGTTCGTCTTGTTCACTAGATTTGCGTGCGTACAAACACCAACGAATTGGTACGGGTTTTTCTGCATATGGTATCTGTTGAGGTACTGTTAATTCCATACAAAGACAAGGTACCGCAACGGTTGTGGAAGTCTAGGCTTGAATTAGTCACATAGCGTATTGGACCGGTGTGTTTAATGCAGTTTGAATACTTCGTATTCTTTTAGTTTGTGCTGCCGCTCAACAATCGTTGGGACGATCTGACTTTTTGCAAACATTTCATTCGTCGTATTTACAATTTGCGCATCCATCCACTTATATTCAAATTTTTCAAGATTTTTTGGCGTATACAGACTTGGTAATGACAGAACAAATACATGCGAGATTGTATGATGCACAAACTCGTCATCATTTGTGATGATGGCTTCCACGACACTTATTAGACTGGGTGTATCAATAGATTCAGTAAAGAGTCCTTGAAAGAAGAGGCTTATGCTTTCCTCGGCTGATTTGCCGAAATGATGCAGACCGCCAGGGAGCATGAACTCGTTCAAATGCCCCTTCATACTACCTGTTCTGTTTGCAATCAGAACCGAATCATTGGCAGAGATAATACATTGAACTAGTGGTCGCGGTAGAGCTTCTCTACTTAGTAAATTTGAGCCGTTGAAGTTTATCCATCGAGCCCCCTTGGTAGTGAGCTGGAATCCACCCTGCTGTTTCTCTACTAAACCTCGATCAATAAGTTTATTTGCGTGGTACATGAATAAACTGTTCTCAATACCGTCCTCTTTTAGATCGCTAAAACGTATTGGAGCGTCTGCGATAGCCAGTCGGTCGA
>Ga0306869_1000948_pt1 | contig 11748 bp, 8 predicted proteins | sample AntRauTorckE6833_FD_190421 | JGI IMG/M metagenome (GOLD analysis project Ga0306869, IMG submission 190421) | Saline lake microbial communities from Rauer Islands, Antarctica - Metagenome Torckler E6 #833 (v2) (version 2) | ecosystem: Environmental > Aquatic > Non-marine Saline and Alkaline >... | reverse complement strand
ATGTTCTTTACAATAGCCTCCGCCTTCTTTGTGTAAAGGATGGTTACCAGTTTACTTAGGAAACCTACTTCACTTTCTGTCGTCCTTTGTCCCATTCTGTTTTCTCCTGTTTCTTGTGACTGAGCCTCCAACGGTAAGCTAAGTACGAGACTTGTAGAACTGTGTACACTATTGTTGCTATGTACATCCAGTCCTCAAGGCCCAAACCAAATACACTTGCTGCACTTACCGTAATAGGAGGTGCCGTACGAAGAGCGCCATCCACAAATTGCGTTAATTCGTTTGACACATTACCTCCTGTTATAATTTAACCTGTAGCTCAACTTCCGTAGGCGTAATCACTTGCTGATATTGCAATCGGGCGACCAAAGCGAAACCGTAGCACGTCCAGCATGGTAACTAGGCGCGGGTTCATGTCTTCGGCCCATTCGTGGAACTCTTCATAGTTGTCTCAATGCGTCTGTGTACGTTTTCCAGATAACCTTACCCTGTGCAATACCAGAGAGCATAGCCTCTTCCATATCTGCTACCGTGAGTTCTCGAACATCGTTGTTATCCATTACCCAATCTTCGTTCAAGCCTTCAATGATAGCCATCTTGAAGTTGGACAAATCTTCTGGCCGTACTTGCACAACAGCACCGCCTGCTAGTGTGTGTGTAATAGTTTTTAAGTCTGCATCACGAGTAGCTTTTAAAGCCATGCGATTAGCTTCTACTTGCTCGGCTGCAAGAACTTCTGCGGATTTAACATTGATTGATCCCATTACACGGCTCCTTGGCGGGTAGTTACTTTAGGTGTACCACTGAATGCTTTCTCTTGATTCAGCTTCACGTACACAATATCTGGGTTATAGCTTGCGCTGTCCAGTACATCAGAAGCTTCCCAGTGGCCCGGGCCTACGCTTTGGCATATAGTTACATGAAGCTCACCAGCATCGTCACGATACGCTTCACGGATAATCTGGCTTGGTGGTGTGTCTAGTGTGTCTACTACAACAGATTGGAACTCTGCACTGGCGACAAGTGAAGACAAGTCAAAGTCTTCTTGCTCACCTGCACAGAATGCGGTAATAGTCTCACCGCTGAATGCGTAGTGAGTTACGGGTGTGCCTGTGGGCATTACTGTGATTTTCATAGTGTATTCCTTATGTGTAATTATTTATTTCCAGCGACCAATTGCAATAACAGATAAAAAGCAATCTTCAGTTATAGCTTCCACATATGTGTAAGCGGTTAGGCCGAAGACGTTTGAACTAGCTGTCATAGTCAGCCCATTCCTGTAAATCTGCCCTGCTGATTTTATATTACCAGAACCAATACCTGATTCCTCAGCTGACCAGCCTGAATACTCACTAACACCTACAAATGTTTGGGGTAACGCCTTAGATGAAAACGTAACATCTGTGTCTTCAGGAGCGACGAATAGACGCACGATACTCGTGCATATCTGAGTACCATCTGCCCACCTAGTCCACTCCCCATCCGCATTACTACCCGACTCCACAACAGGATCACCGCCCACTTGTGGCATGGCTGTGAAGTCGGCGTCAGCGCCGCCGGCTAACGAGGGGGTTGTGGCTCGACCAGCTATATCGTCTACTTCTATGGATCGTCCAGTATCCAAACTTTCTAAATAATCAGTTCTTAATTTGCTCATTGTACCCTCCAGTAGCTATTGTCCAAAAGGAATTCAGACCAATAGTGATTGTTTGACCTGCATCTATAGTTATCGTCGGGCCAAATGACCAAGCGTTCTTATTTTCAGGCATTGTAACACTATTTTCAATAATAGGGTCATGCCACGAAATAGGGCTGAATGCACTGGCCTCTAAAGGAACTTCCCCCGCTAGTTGACTCTGTATGTTAGCGTCAGCAGCCCCGAACTCACTTCTTATGCGGTAGTCTTCCGACCTAAGCTCACTTCTTATGTTAGCGTCAGCAGCCCCGAACTCACTTCTTATGTTAGAGTCTTCCGACCTAAGCTCACTTCTTATGTTAGCGTCAGCAGCCCCGAACTCACTTCTTATGCGGTAGTCTTCCGACCTAAGCTCACTTCTTATGTTAGCGTCAGCAGCCCCGAACTCACTTCTTATGTTAGAGTCTTCTTGTTTTCTTTCAATAACCTCTGACTCTAATGGTTCCTTGTACCTATCGTCACCTTCTCTAAAGTTAACAACAGAGTCAGGTACGCTCTGGTCAGAATCTATTACCTCTGCCTTGCCATTCACATAAAGGTTACCGTCTATTGTAGCATCCTCAATAAAATGGATAGCAGATTGGATAGTATATCCCTCGGAAAAGAAACCATCTAAGCTTTCATGAACAATATAGAGTAGCTGCAAGAAGCTATTGTTTAGTACCTCTTGCCCAAAGTTGTTTCCTCTTTTAAAATCTGCGTAGGGTACGTCCTTAGGCATTACCCTTCTTATTAAAACATTATCTTCTCCAGCAGGGGGAGCTACTGATAATTCAAGAGTGTTTGAACTGGTTAGAGAGAACGAGGCTAATGCCCCGTCCACAACCACTACCAAGTCTTCATCTCGAAAGTATCCCTCGTCTTGCCCCGTGAAGGAGAAGGTGAATGCTTTTTGAGTTCCGTTACCAGATCTCTTAACATAGCTAAAAGCCATTCTGACCTCCTTTCCTTAAGTTCATTCTTCTATAGTCCGGGTTAATCGTTAACCGTATTTGCTATGGCTAATGCAACACCTACGGCTGCTGTGTTCATTATAGGAGCTATGCCATAGATCTGTTTAAGCCCTTTCATTGCAGCTTCTGAATCACCAGAGACAGCACCAGATACAGTTCCTTGTAAGCCCATGATACCTTGTTCTAAAACACCAGCAGCAGGTAATGAATCAAGACCTGTTATTGGTCTAGCACCAGAGCGTGAACCACTTGTACCGGAACCTCCAGTTAATCCTACAGTAGCACCCAACTCCATACCGAAACCAAGCAGACCAAAGTGTGTACTCATGTTAGCGATCCCCGTTACTGCGTTTGCGGGTTCTGTGGCTCTTTCCCAGCTCTCCTCGAAATCATCTCCGTCTCCCTTCGCCCTGGTATAAGCACGACCGTAGTAAGCACCAGCGGCGATACCTGTTCCCCACATAAGCTTAAGAGCAAAAGCTATTTTGTCACCACGAATACCTGCGGCTACCATACGCTCTATTGCAACCAACGAGACTACCCTGAACTGAGTTACCAACCTGCCTATCTCTTTGCTAAACCAGAGAGGTGTGTCACCAACAAAGGACTTCTGCATGTATCGAGCAAGCATTGAGTTGAATGCAGCACCTAGTTTATCTAGGAATATCTCATCCAAGCCATCTCCTGAAAATATCTGAATCTGTTTGCCATCAACAGTGACGTACTCCGGATTGTTTCTGATGTGATTGAACACAGTGTCTATCTCATCCGGGGATACACCTGCTCTCTCAAGGTTCTCATAATCCAGTTTCCTAGGGGTTATCTCACCATTAGCCATACGAACCAATCTGTCCTGCACACCTCTAAGTGCAAGATCTTCACCACCATGCTGTATTGCACGATACCCTGACAATAGCTGGGCCTTGTTATTAACAAAGCCATAAACATTGTTGAATATCTTTTCAAAGGCACCCTGGCTCGGCTCATCCATTGTATCAAGCAAGTAAATGTTGTTCTTTATCCAAGCACCCCTCTGTCCATAAGCACCCATAAGGTTGTACATACCCTTAAGATCTTCTGATTCTTCTATCTTACCGATAGCTGCGAAGTCTTTGAACTTAGTGTTACGCATAGTAGTACCAAGGCCATTGTTTACAATAGCGTTAGAGTTCTCACTAAGACTAGCAGGCCCGGACCAGCTAAGCCTAATAAGAGATGTGTACTTTCGTCCCATACGAATACCTTTGTGCGCAAACGGGATGTCACCTGAAGCTGTTGTGTCTAGGCTCTCTCCGTATATAAGACGAACAGAATCCATTAGCTGGTCTGCATCCTTACCCACCTCGTCTGTCTGATCTTTGAGGGTAGCAATTTCTTTCTCAGTATCTCCTCTCTTAATGGCAAGCTTTACCTCATTCTCCAACAGGTTCTTAGCTTCTTTCTGGATGTTCTCGATGGTTGACTCTACCTCACCTCTACTCTTAAAGCCTTGAGTTCCCATAGCTGCATCAGCACTGGCCTCTCTTGCGTACTTCATAGCGGTGTTCTGATCTGTATCAATAAGGTCTACCATACGAATGCCTTTGTGCATGTAGTCTATCTTAGCACCCAACGATAGCTTAGCTCTGTCGGATACCTGTTCGGTAGCACGTGCATCACTAAAGCTTTCAAGGAACTCATCAATTTGTCCAGTAGGTACACCAAGGTCTTCAAGGTCAGCTCTCAATGCTACGATGTTTGATTCAGTTAGTAAGCTCTTCACACCAGCTCGTTTTGCTTTCAAGGTAGATCCAACAGCTCTTGCGTACTGAGCCTTAGCTACAATACGAGCTGACTTCTCATTGAGCTTGATCCTACCATTCATATAGGCACCAGTCATGGTCTCTATAACATCCTCTTTCTTATTAGTTCTGCTGGCCTGAAGTATCTTATTACCACTAGGAAGAAATGGCCAATACTTAGGATCATGCTTGACGTTCTCAAAACCCTTAACACCATAACGCTTGCGGAATTTAAGGGACCCCTCTAATATACTCTGTCTTGCTTCCGCTGCACTCTTTATATCAGGGTCATCACTACCACCACGCATCATAGCTAGGACAACTTCGTTATCAAACTCTTTCATCTGGGCACCGACAGCTAGGTGCATCTTCCATGCCGCCACTCCGTTATTCTTTGCCCAGCTTACCTTGGCTTCAAACTCACGACCACCTTCCCCCCCAAGGATACGTGCCATGAATGTATCTTGATGAATAGCAGCAGAAACATGGCCCTTGCCAGCTACCTGTGGATCAGATAAGAGCATACGTGATATACCTCTTATAAGGTCACTAGGACTGAGATCAAGTTGGCTATACGTAGACTTCAATCCAGTCACACCAAGTCCAGACAACCTACGTAGTTTGTCTGCTTTAGGGGTAGCTGCACCGAACTGAGCTGCTTCAGCGGTCATCTCCGCTATACGACCAGCCCCCGGCACATCAAAGATGTCATCCATGAACTCGGAACCTTCAACACGCATAGCACCAGCGGAATCATCAGCGATCTTCTCAGCAGTTGTAGGTGTACGTACAGTGCCATCCTCGTTAACCCTAGGGGTAAGCCCTGCTTCAAGAGCTGAACGCTCTTCCCGCAGCTTCCTCGCTGTCTCAGCCATATCGCCTGCTCTGCGTAGCTCAGCCCTGTTAAGTGGGGACATCTGTGCTTCCATGCTGTCAAGGAGTTTACCCTCAAGATGCGCTGGCACAACACCATCGGTTAGCCTGCTTATATCTGCCCATGCATCCCGGAGTGGTTGATCGGCCTTTAGCCTCTGGTCAATATCATCTGCCTTTGCTTTGACCTTGGCTAGTCGTTCATCTATGCCACTCAGCTTCCCCTTACGCTCAGCAGCACGTCTTGCACGGATACGCTTAGTACCGCCGGGAACAATATCTGGAACCCGTGTGCGGCTCTCTGTGAGCTGGTTGAGCTGGTTGTCTAATTGAGATCTCTCTCTAAGTAGAACTTCCCTGTCCCCTTTACTCATCCGGTTCTTAGCAAGAGGCATCAATTCATCTACCAACTGCTGTCTACTGTCAATGTTACGAACATTAGTTATGCCGATAGCTTCCTCGATATCCTGAATAGACCTATCAATCTCGTACATTCTAGTAATCTTCTGAAGCTCCTCGTCTACCAGACGGCTTTCCTCAAAGGCTTCCCGGTACGTATCTGTTCTAGCTGGATCAATGTTAGCTGGTTTTCCATTCCTAAGTTTTTTGAAACCAGCAACACCCAAAGGAATCGCACCAGATACAAGACCACCACCAAGAGAACTGATGACAACATCTTCCCATCCTCTATTTGTGTCTGTTGATTTAAGTAAAGCCTCTACAGCGGCACCCTCTACGGCACCTAAGCTACCAATAGCTAATGTTCTTGCTAACAGGGTGCCTCTGGCTAAAACACCAAGGCCACCAGTCCCCAGGTACAAAGGAAGCAATGCCTCATCAGTCATGCCTGCTGCCATCTGGAAAGCGAACCCTCGCATACCGGCATCACCTAACTGTTCAGCTCTGCTTCTGTTGCTATTGATCTGATCCTTTCTTGCTGCGTAGTCCTCGTAATTAACAGCAGAAACAAGAAGTTCCAGTTCATTATCTGTGAAATGTTTAGCATCTTGCATAAGCAAACTTTCTTTAGCAGCTAAGAATGCCTCGTTCTCTTCAGCTCCACGTAGGTCAGCCACCCTCTTCATACCAGCAACCAAGGTTACATCCTCACGGGCTAGTCTCCATAACTCACCTGCTCCGAGGTCTGCTTCCTCAGCAGCCTCCATTTCTCTGATTCTCTCCTCCCTCAGCGTACTGTAATCAGTAGAAAGAATGGGGGAGAAGGTAGTTCCAATGCTCTTGTCTTCCCGGGTAGGAGCTACGTTAGATGGGAACTGTGCTTCTACCTCTGCTGCCATACCTTCTGGGGCAGGTTGTGCCCCTGTAACTGTACCTTGTGGAGCTACGGTAGCCTCCGGAGGTGAGCTGGCTGGGCTTCTACGCATAACACTATTGATCTCGTCTTCAGTTGCACCTACTTCTATTGCTTGCGCTATCAAACTATCTTGAAAAGCGGCACTGTTGTACGGTTTCTCCTCCACTATTCCTCCTGTTATCTCACTTATAGGTTATCTTCTTTCTGGCAATCACTTAAAACTGCGCCCTGCCAGTCTTCCTCGACTTGTTTATCTTATTCCTAAGTTCGAAAGTCCCGAGAGCTTCCTGTACTCTCTTAGTATCTACAGCTTCCCGGTAACCAGTACCAAGCTCTCGCATTGTGACAGCTCTGTTTAGAAGAGGTGAGCCTAACTTATCAACAGGCATTATCAATCCACCGTGTCTTGCTGTGAACTTAATGTCTTGCATAGACAAGTCATCTAGTGCTGAGTTCTCATCCATCTGTTCTAGGTTAGAGCCAACGAACCATTCAAAGGCTTGGTCTAGCTCGTCAGGACGGATCAAAAACTGGCCCTCGGCATCAGTTGCTTCTGCTAGGATACGTGATCTACTTCTGTTTATAGCAGATCCCGATTTCAACCTAGTGAAGTCACCCAAAGTTCTCTCTGCGGCAGCAGCACCAACAGAGTCAGGATCAGTAGCACCGCTACCCATCAGAACACTAGCCTCTCTTGCCGCCTCAGTTGACACCCAATTACGGATGTGATCTGGTACTGCCTCGGATCCTGTGAACCAAGCTGTTCCCCACTCCAGAAGACCTCTATCAAGGGCCTCGTCTGCTGCAACTCTGGCATCAGATCTACCTGTGGCCTGCTGCTCTGATGTCAGATTGGTCTCACCGTGCGTTGCTGCCCAAGCTCTTCTCCAAGCTCTAGGGTCTGGCTCCTCGGTGTCTCTCATGGCATTGTAGTTATTGATGAAAGCTCTGGTCTTGCTGCTCGCGCCGTATAATGCGATGTCAGACTCATTCAGCTTAGGCAATATTTTGAGTGCTTGGTTAGCCCAATCAGGTACACCATCCTCATTTTGATAGTCAGCAGGGTCGAGAGAGGATAAAGAAGAAAAGATCCTTTTAAACTCTGGAACCTTTACACCAGTCCTACTTATCTCAAGCTTTCTATCAACTGCGTACCCGTAAGCTTCAGTTGGATCTAACTCACCTATCTCTACTAGCTGAGCTGTGGACTCATCTATACTTTGAGATACCCCAGCTACTCCATCGCTTACCTCTTCGTTAGTCAGGTCTAGCCTAAGACCAACAGGCATAGAGTCTCCATCAGTTACACTGCGTATGATGTCTAACTGTACTTGAGTATTCTTCTCTTCTCTAGCAGCGATACTAGCCTGCTGTTGCTTCAGGGAGGAGACCATCGCAGCAGATACAGAACCGGGATACCTTTCGTTAAGGTTGTCCAAGGCAGCTTCCGTTTGTTCCCAGCTTGCCTGCCTTGTTTTCCATAACATCTCGATATTACCACGGATGCTACCAATCTTAACAGCATTCTTCTGAGCTTCTTTTCTCTTGTAGATCTCTCTGGCTTGAGCCACCCTCTGGTCACTGGAAGCCCACTCTTGTCCCTCTATAGCAGACAGGATCCTGCCATCACCAACCTCAGCATCTCTCTTCGCTGCATTGACGATAGCGTTCCTGAACTCCTCGGGTGTAACTCCTAAAGCATCTGCCTCAGTAGACAAGCTACCATCTTCACCAATAGCTTGTGAAAGCTCTTCAATACTACCAGCAGCTTCACGGTACTCTTCAATACTAGAACCTAAGGCATCTGCCCTAAGCCAAGCTTGATGTCCTTTCTGAGCTGCTGTTCTTATCTGGTGTAGCTGAACCTGAGACTCTTGCAGTCTATTACTAAGAGCCTTGGACAATTGAGCATCTGGTTGGTACTGACTGATTAAACCAGAGTAAGCAGCTCGTGTAGCTACCGCGTACTCATCATCAGTCATACCGGGGTTTTCCCGAACAGTGTTAGCAAGCTCAGAGTTTGTTTCAAGAACCTGATCACGCATGTTGATAACTTGATAAGATCTTATGCCAGCGTTGGTAGCATCATCTGTAGGGTCTAGCCCCTGAAGTGCTCTCTGCTGCTGTGTCACCTTATCAAGATCTATCTTAGCTTTCTCACTGCGAACTGAAGAATCAATAGCCTGTCCAGAAAATCCCATCAGTCCAGAAACTACCCTAGCTGCCTTAGTGGGTTGATTAAGGGCAGCTTGTGGTTCAACAAAAGTGTCTACAGTTGTAGACGGTTGTGCTCTCCGCTGGTTCCTTGGAAGAGACTCAATAGCCTCTCTTGATATTTGACCAGTAGCCATTACGTACCTCCTCTCGATGTTTCAGCCGGATCACCCCCCGTAACCTAGGCTTTCTTGTATGTCCTTGCCTGCCGCGAATCCCTGTACACCATCTATGCCTGTTTGTAGTCCTACCTCTGCCCAGCTTGGACGTTGAATCTTCCTGTTGTCAGTTCTGGCTGCTGTACCTACCCTGATCTGCTCAGCTTGGTTCCTGAAACCTTGGAGTTCAATATCTTGATTGGTTATTATGGTGTTCATATTACGACCTCGTTGTTGCCTGAGGTCACGAACCATACTGTCTACGCTGAGACCACTGGTGCCTGAGGCTGCTGCCATCAGACTAATTTTAGAACGCCTAGATGCGTACTCTCTTTGATTAGCCATAGACTCCTCAACAGCTCGTTGCCTAGCGTCTTTTTCTGCTCCTGACAACTGACTGTACTGGTCTTGCATAGAGTTCAAAGCGGATGCGTTCTTCTGCTTCCTCTGTGTTTCTGCTGCTTGCGCGGCGTTCCGGGCCTGTATACCCTGCATCATAGCAGAGCCAGCACCCGTGACTGCTGATATTGTACCAGCGTTCGCCACGATAAAAGCACCTACTGCTGATAGAGACATGCTCCCCTCCTAGTTAAAATCATACACGGCGTCCTCTCTGTGTGAACCTACCCCTCCACTCCATATCTCTTAGCTGGAAAGGTATGTGACTATCCGTGATTAGTTTGAATGTTATCTTGTCTGATTCTTGCCTGATGGGAAAGCTGTACTTACCAGGAACAATAGGTGCAAAGCCCACAATATTACTGAATCCACCAATAACCCTGCTATTGAACTCGTAATTTCTTGTGACTCCCCACTCATTTTCAACAACAACTTGGGTTAGTCCTGTCTTATCATAGTTGATATTAACATCATTTATAATAAGCCTATCTGTGTCTATAACCTTACCAGCCCTATCTTTTATGAAAGGCATAGTTGGTTGGTAGACCATCTTGTATCTTATCCCACCAATGATAGAAACTTCAGACACGTCATCTGGCGCTATGTTCTCTTCTATAGATACTTGCTGTCCTGTCCTACTGAATGTAATTGTTACACCAGAATCAAAGCAGCCACCCCCTCGAACAAGAGCTAACTCTTCACCAGCATAACCATAGGGTATCTCAACATTCCACTGCCCATCGGTCTTAACGGCTGTTGCTTGAAACCTCCTGTCTAGCCTAGCAGAGAATGAAAGCCCATTATCATCGGGGTCTCCTGTTTCGATATGCTCAAGCTCAAGGTTACCCTCCCGGTTTATGAGGATGTAGATAGTATCATTGTCGTAAGCTATGTACTGCACCTCACCCTCGAAGACCCACTTGCTCCATGAGGACTGAACTCTACTCTCACCTTGCCACAACCAGTTGTACACATAGACTTCACTAGGGTCTTCAGCCAATACAAGAAGCTGGTTCTTGTTTGTGCTGGTAGCTATTTGCCTTGCTCTACCAACAATGTATTCATCTACGTGGTCTGTTACTGGTCTAGCTCTCTTTGTATCTGTGAAGCTGTCAGTATAGAACTCCCGGATACCAGAGAATCTTCCGTAAGCAAAAGCAAAGAAGATAACATCGCCTGAGGCAACAGGTGGACACTCAGCAATATTCTCAAAGGTACTAGCGAACTGCAAAGTTGCGTTGCTCTTAGTGATAGGCTCTCTTCCGCTTTGCAAGAACTGTCCGTTGCTACTGAAGAATACCCTGTCCCCATCTAGGATAGCAGAGTTCTCAAGGAAGTTAACCTTATTGGTATCTGCGTACACATCAATAGGATCTGTATCTAGCGCAGTCCTTACTGTGCTCCTAAAGAAATCAAAGAACTGATTGCTTCGGCTATATATAACAGACTCTCCTGCTGTCAATGACAACCTGTTTTGTAATGTGCCTATGCTAGCCAGGGGAACACCATCTTGTACAAAGGATGGCATCGGGTTACTCTTCTCTGTCCCAAAACCTCTCTCTTCCCAAGGCCCTTCCTTTATAATAAAGACAGCCTTACCCGCCTCAAACCTATCCCTTATAAGGACAACAGGCATAGTCAATACATCTAGACCTATACTCTGCAATGGGCCTGTTGTTTCTACCCAGCGTACTGTTGATCCCGATGCCTCTACCGCGACAAGCCAGTAGTTATCATCACTATTATTACCTCGACCAACCACTTCAACACGGTATCCTATGGGTGCGTGGACAGGTAGATCTGTTACTTGCTTAACCAAGTTCTTTACAACAAAGAGATCCCTACCATCACCACCATCTGAAGTTGATATATCAAAGTCTGTGTTGTCAGTCTTTCTTACCAGGATAGTGTTACCTTCAAGAGTAAACTCGTATCCAACAATATCTCCTAGGTTGGTGCTATCTGTTGCTTCGTAATACTGGAACAGGTACTCAACAGGATTCGGGTATACGGTAAACGGCTCCTCTTGGTATACCGCCGAATAAGTTTTTCCATTCAGGAAAATGGTATCAACAGGAGTGCTATAAGTTGCATCAGTAAACTGTTGAGTATATATTCTGTCAACACTAGGATCTCCATAGTTGTTATATAGCCTTTCAGCTACAACAGAAGTATCTACACCATCTATGTCTTCAGGGTCACTACCATCTGGTGTTGTATAAGATGAGACAATTGTACCATTAAGGCTAATAGAATACGTCCTACCATAGTCAGCAAACTGAACATTTATTATAGCCTGATTATCCAGTGCTGGTGTCAGCTCAGAATCTGCCAAAGGAATTACAGTCTTGTTAACTAT
>Ga0306869_1000945_pt1 | contig 11783 bp, 12 predicted proteins | sample AntRauTorckE6833_FD_190421 | JGI IMG/M metagenome (GOLD analysis project Ga0306869, IMG submission 190421) | Saline lake microbial communities from Rauer Islands, Antarctica - Metagenome Torckler E6 #833 (v2) (version 2) | ecosystem: Environmental > Aquatic > Non-marine Saline and Alkaline >... | reverse complement strand
ATCATCAGAAAAGATATCTTCGACAAACCCTGTTTTGAAATATGTCTGTAGATAACGCCAAATTGGCTTCAGTGAATTTCCGTCTTTTCCTTCAAAGTGACTTATGAGAATTATTCGTGCACCTCGCTCTCGCAACTTCTCGATAGTTGGAATCGTGCTACGTATCCTGAAGTCGTCATGAATAACACCACCTTCAACGGGCACATTGAAGTCAACTCGTACGAGCACTTTCTTTCCTTTAACGTCTGCGAGGTCTGCGAGTGTTTTCATTATGAAGACGTATGTACTATTTCAATAATCTGAGTAAATGATTTTGGATCAAGACTGGCTCTTCCTACCAGAAATCCTTGCACCTCTCCTTCGGAAATAATTTGTTCCGCATTGTCTTCGTTTACAGAACCACCATACAAAATGGGGGCATTAAAAGCTGTTCGATGTGTATACAAATCTGACAAGACCTTTCGTATAAAAATAGTCATCTGGTGTAAGTCTTCTCCGGTAATAACCTTCTTTGCCTTCGCACCGATAGCCCATATAGGTTCATATGCGATAACAATATTCACTAGATCTTTTTGTTTTACACCCTTAAGTGCCAACTTGAGCTGATCTTTAAGGTGTGCAAGATAGAAGCCGTCCTTATCACGCTCTTTCTCTCCGATACATATAATAGGTGTCATCTTCACTTTCAAAAGCGCCAAGACTTTCTTGTTTACTTCTCCGTCTGTTTCTCCCAACTCACGTCGCTCAGAATGCCCTACGATACAGTAGTCGATTCTTTCTTTCGCAAGCTGAAGAGCCGACACTTCACCTGTATATGAACCTGCATCCTCCCAAAAACAATCCTGGGCACCAATAGCAACACCTCCTCGTGTAAACGAAAGAAGTGTCTGAAGATACAAAAATGGAGGGCACACCACCACATCTACTTTTCGATACTTTTTAACGGAACGCTTTAATGTTGTAAAAATCTTTTTTGTTTCTGCAGTACTTTCTGGATTCATCTTCCAATTTCCTACAACGAGTTTTTTCTGTGTCATGGAAAAATTATATCATGAGAGAAAAAACTACGTCGACCTTTTAGCCGACGTAGTTTTTAAAAATTATTATTCTACCTCATCCCAACGCTGAATCTGATATCCGCCACCGGGTCCTGAGGTGAAGAGAAGACTTGCAAGGCCTGTGCTATATACCACTTGCGCATTATTTTCAATACGAATCTTATAGCCTGTTACTTCCTTGAGATTTGCGTTGTTTTGCATAGTGACAGTACCATGCCCAGCATATACCAACACGTCTCCCGTAATGTTGTTTTGCACTTCGATGGCATTTACACTCCCCCCATTTTCACCGCTCGTGTTTCCGCTTAACAGGAGGATAAATGACTTGGGATCGCCAGACCCTTGAAAATCTGTATTATTTGCTACTATAATCTTTCCTGAAGTCTGTGGAGCACTTTGGTTATCTGCAATAATAGCGACACTTTGCTCCCCCAAAGAACTATCTAGGACAATGTTAGGACTTTGATCAAAAGTAAGATTTCCTTCAACCCAAATGGAACCGCCAATCTCAATATCTGTATTATTCTTTTTGATAACAAGATTACAGGTGTACTTTTGTGGACCAATGTCTGAATCACTTTGAATCGTTAGTGTGCCGCTACAAGAAGTTGTTCCTCCTGCCTCTGCATCAGCTTTCCACGCATCGATCATCTCTTCTGTAATGGGTAATTCTTCTGGTCCAAGATCAGAACTTCCGGGATATGAATTTCCCGAAACGAGCGTACTTGAAATAGTCTGATAGTAGGCATCTGCCCCAACTTCAGAATCTTGAATGGTATGAGCAAACATACTTCCGGCAGATTCAACATCGTCAATTAATCCAGCCGAACCAGTTGAAATTATTTCTCCATTTATATAGTTTCCTGTCCCAACTACTGGACCATTTGAAAAGAGATTACCCTCTACCGTTCCACCGTTATTGGTAAACAAGACACCCCCTTCCCCCGCCTGCACGCCAAAGTTGAAAGCAACACCTATACCAACCTGTAATACAACTTTTTGTTTTCTAAAGATATTATCAACATCAGCACTGACTGTTACTTCTTGATTACCACTCACAGATGTAATCGTTGCACTTGCACTGTGTGCTCCTAACACTAGTCCTTCGGTTGAATCTACAGACAATCCATTCTTCAATCGATACACGACATCTTCTGTCAGAGCCTCTGCCACATATAAACTCTCTAAAGAGTCTTGCAGATTATTCGCAACGACGACCTGTTTGAGAACGGGTCCAGCAAAACCAAGAATTGCCGTCATGGATGCGACAAGGAATAAAATCATTGCAACCAAGAGAGCCTGTCCTTTTGTTGTGTCTATTTTTTTCATATTAATATGATCCACGAACTACAGTTGTCATATAAAAATTCTCAGACTTCGACACGGTCCCGAGAGATGTATCAATCGTCACTTCAAAGCGCACCATTTGTCCCAGACCAGTACTTCCAACATAAAACACAAGATTACTCACTTCGACATTGCTCGGGGTGATAGGTCCAATATCTGTACCGTCCTGTAACACATGTATTCTTCCATTTGTAAGAACATACTCAATAGTGTATGTAGACCCTGCACTATTCTCCACGCTCATATACAAACTTCCAGGATGTGATCCTAAAGTGCTTTGCGCTGTACTCACCGATGCTGCATCCTGAATATCTCGAGTCATCCTCTCGATAGACGTAATGGCTGCGTTTTGGATATTTCGAGATGCTCGAAACTCTTTGTTTGAGCGCGCAATAACAAGAACCATATTAAAGATAACGAGCAATATGATGGCAGCAATGGCTACATAAATAATCATCTCAACCAGAGTGAAGCCTTTTTTCTTTTGTAGTATTTTAGAAAACATAATTACTCAAGGAAATTAGTGATGTATGTCTGAATTGTACGCGTAGTTGTTCCAGTCTTTCCTAACCAAGAAACATCTACGGTGAGCTTCTTTGTATTAGAGTCTGCTGTTCCCGAACTTGCGATATCGTCATTAACATCACGAAGCACTTCTTCGACGACAAAAGATCTGTAGAACTTCCCATCCACAATCTCTTGAGTAGTAGTTGTCGCCCAAGCCGTAGGAGAAAAAGAAAGGTAGTATGTTGTCCCATCTGTCAGATTTTCTATTCCGTCTTCCCACCCACTTGTACGAATGTACTTCACAACCTCGACTCCTTCTTGAGCAAGAAAAGTTGCCTTAGTGCTTGAAAGCGTAAAGGAAGCAGATGTAATATATGCAATGTTTGCAAAAATAAGACCTGTTGCAACGATAAGCAAAATTGAAGCAACAACAATCGCCTCGACAAGCACCACTCCGCTTTCTTTTGATCTGTTTTTCATTAGTTTGTTTCTATAATACCAGTTCCATAGACAGTAATTGTTGTTGAAGCTGTCGTATCATTTTTTAAACGGATAGAAAAGGTACCATCTTGGCTCGTCTCTCCTGAAAGTCGATTAAAGATAATATCTGTTCCACTGCCAGTAAGTGCAATATTTGCAATCTCAACCTTTCCATTAAGAGACGTTATGACATTGTCCGGATCTGAAGAGTTATACGAAGAACCTGTAAAAAGAACAATCTCATTGGTGTCGAGATGTACTCCATATTGACTGTCCCCCACAGAAGCAAGTGTCTTAGAGCGTGCATCAGTAAGCTCTGAGACCACTTGTGCCACGCTCGCCTCTAGGGCATTCGAATTTCCGAGGTTAGCAAAAGTTGCAAAACTAATGGCAAGCATAATAAGAAGGATTATCACCGCCATGAGTATTTCAACGAGAGTGAAACCTTTATTCATATTAGATGGCATCAACAAGTGAGTAGGTTGGTGTCAGCATTGCGATAGCAAAGAATCCAACTCCAGCACCAATAACAACCATCAAGAGCGGCTCAACAAGTGTCGACATGTCTTTTGTCTTTTGCTCTACTTCATTCTCATAGAAGTCAGCAACACCAGCGAGCATCTCTGAGATGTTTCCGGTCTCCTCTCCCACACTAGCCATCTCTCCTACAAAAACAGGAAAGAGTTTCTCATGCGCAAGTAGTATCTTTGAGATAGGCTCACCTTTTCCTACTTTTTCTTTGGCTTCAACAAGCACTGCTTTGTAGTATGAATTTTGCAAGACATTCTCGGTAATCTCAACTGCCTGAAGATATTCAACACCAGCACTCAAGAGTGATGAAAGTGTTCTTGCTGTCCTAGCAGAGTTTATTCCTTTGGTAATACCTGACACCACAGGAAGGTGTAAAAAAGTCCAGTCGAGAGTTCTTCTGCCGGGCTTTGACTTGAAAAAGTAGAACACACCAGCACCCACCAAAAGACCTCCACCAGCAAGAAGGATTGCTTGGTTACGCAATAAGTCTGAAATACCAATAACAAACCGAGTAGATAGGGGTAACTCAACGCCGAGCTCAGTAAACGTCTTTGTCAGTGTGGGCACCACATACACAAGCATCAGAATTCCGATGATACACATGATTCCGATAATAACAGCCGGATACATCATGGCTCCTTTCACCTTTTTCTTGATATTGTTTGTCTTCTCCATCTGATCAGACACGTTCTTCAGCGCATCTGCCAAGTTTCCAGACTGCTCACCCGCTGCAACCATGGATATAAATAGTTTTGAAAATTCTTTTGGATGTTGTGCAAGTGCTTCATTAAAACTAGTACCCTTGCTTATCTCTTCTTCGATTGAGGAGAGCACCATCTTGAGTTTCTTGTTTCTTGTCTGCCGATTGAGTACAGAAATTGCTCGAGAAAGTGCCAAGCCAGCAGTAAGCATGGACCCCATGTTGCGAGCAAGAATAATTTTCTCTTGCTCCTTTACCTTACCAAGCATGATGTCTGCTTTTTCCTTAAACTTCACAAGAAAAGAACTACTTTCTATTTTTTCAATAAAGACAACCTGACTACCGTCTTCGGTCAATTGCTTTTGCAGGGCATCTTTGTTTTCTGCTTTTTTCTTACCCTCTGCAGAAGTCCCTTCTGGTGAAATTGTTTTAAATGAAAATAATGGCATATGTATTTTTATACTTATTCAGAGATAACTCGTAAGACTTCTTCGATTGTTGTGAGACCTTGTGCTGCTTTGAAGATTCCATCTTCTATCATACTATGCATCCCCTCTTCTTTTGCTTGCTTCTCAATATCTCCTGCCGTTGCCCCTTTCATAATCAAATCTTTGATGGTAGGAGACATCTTGAGTACCTCATGAATAACAATTCGTCCTGAGTAGCCATCCTCCTTATCACTTACTGTTTGAGGTTTGTAAAAAGATACTTTGTCCCATGTTGTAATCTTTGGGTCCAGCACCTTTTCTTCATGAAGCGCCTTCATAACAGCATCGAGGTCTGCTTGTTTTTTAAGCTGTTCAATCTCAGTTTTCTTTAACTTGTAGGCCTCTCTGTTTTCTCCAAGTTTTCGTACTAGTCGCTGTGCAATTGAAATGTTGAGTGTTGATACCAACAAGAAGGGTTGCGCACCCATATCAACAAGACGCGGAATAGCTCCAGCCGCAGAGTTGGTGTGGAGTGTCGAAAGCACTTGGTGACCAGTGAGCGCCGCATTAATGGCGAGACTTGCTGTCTCTCCATCTCGAATCTCTCCCACCATGATGACATCAGGGTCCTGTCGAACGAGTGCCCGCAAGCCTTTTGAGAACGTGAATCCAATATCTGGCTTTACTTGTGTCTGATTTACACGTTTCATCTGATATTCAACAGGATCTTCTACTGTTGAGATGTTGACGTCAGGAGTATTCAAAATATCGAGCACGGTATACAGCGTTGTTGTTTTTCCAGAACCTGTTGGTCCCGTAGTAAGGATGAGTCCTGTTGTTGTTTTGGTAGCATCTTGGATTCGCTCAAGAGCATCTCCATGAAAGCCAAGGGCTTCAAGAGTAAAGCCAGAAACATTTTCTCGTAGAAGACGCATTACGGTCTTTTCTCCATAATATGTCGGCAAAGTAGAGACGCGGAAAGCAACTCGCTCACCGTTTAGCTCAATTTTGAAACGGCCGTCTTGTGGCAAACGCTTTTCATCAAGTTTCAAACTTGAGAGCACCTTAATACGAGCAACGATACTCTCTGCTGCATTCTTTGGAAGTGTCATGGCGTCACGTAAGATACCATCAATACGATAACGAACCACCACTTGAGCTTCCATAGGTTCAATGTGGATGTCAGATGCGTTTTGAATGATGGCATGTTTCAACAACGTATCAACAATACGGATAACGGGGATATCTTCTGCCATTTTCTTGAGCTCTTTTTCATCAACCTCTTCTCCGTCTTCGTTTACCGCCTTGATAGAGCCTACTTCCTTTTGGATGATGTCCCCGAATTCTGCTTTCAAACTTTTTTGATACTGCAAAAGAGCGTGCTTCATTGAATCGTTGTCTGTAAGGCGAGGAAGAATCTTTAGTCCTACTTTTTTCCTTACAAAATCGATAGCAGCAAGGTCGTCCGTATCGAGCATGGCCACTTCAAGCACTTCTCCTTCTTTTCTAAAGGCAACAATATTGTGACTTCGAGCAATCGGCTCTGGGATAAGCGAGAGTACTTCAAAATCGAGCTTAATGTTTTTAAGGTTTACAAAAGGAATACCGAGAATATAGGCCTGAATCTTTCGTAGATCGTCTTCAGAAATTTTACCGTCACTAACCAGCACCTCTCCCATGCTCTTATTGTCTTCCTCTCCTTTTTTTTGAGCGGTCTCAAAATCTTTCTTGGTAATTAAACCAGAGTCAAGAATGAATTCTTGTAATTGTTTCTCCTCAATGTGCATTGCTTTTATTGTAGCAATAAAAGAAATATTAAGCACCAAAAAACAAATCCTAAAAGTGTACAAAGAAAAAACACGCGCTTCCTTTCGGAAACGCGCGTTGATACGTGTGTACAAAAAAAACATTAAGCACCTTGTCGTAAGCGAAACGCTGACTTCTGCTCTGGCAATTGAGCATGCATTAAAATAAAACCAGGTGACAGATCAAGACTTTTGTGTATAGAAACAAAACCAGTTGCACCTCTTTCATCCGGAATGTTGCGGAGTGGAATAGTGTACAGCTTCTTTTTCTCTGTTTTGGTATCGGCATTGCCAGCAGAAGAAAGCACAGCTACCCACAGATCAGATCTAACATGGACAATCCCGCACAGTCTATATATAGGATCGGGTCCTATTTTTACATAATCAGTATCATAGGTAAGCTTGTTTCTGCCTGCACATTGCCATATATATACAGTGACCACGAGAGCGAAGGCAACACCAAGAGATCCCAAGATTTTCACAAAGTACCTTTCTGAGGCCGAAGGATATTCAGGTGCAAAAGCCGTTAGCAAGACAAGCACGCAGACCATGAGCAACGAGAACCACCTTAAACAAAATGATTTTTTACTTTCCATAACAAAGAGCTCCTAGAGTAAGGGTTTAAAAATCTAAACACACCTTACCCCAGCTTGACATCCGAGACAAGCCTGCTATACTATGTGGGTACGTGTTATAGACAGTTACTGGAGTTCGCCGTAGGCGGGCTTATTTTATTAAGAAATTAAGGAGTAGAACGACTATAATTTCTTAACCCGATTGCACTTCGTGCAATGTCGGGTAAGAAACTCAGCATTACGAACCCTGTTTAGAAGAATACTACCCGAGTTAATCATTCATGTGCCAAGCACATGACTTGATTCCAGAGGAATCAAATTAACCGGGTGATATTTTTCTAATTCATTATCATTCATAAGAAAAACATCATGATGGATTTAAAAGTGATTCACTCAGTACTCGACCAACTAGAAGAGGAACGAGGAATCCCAAAAGAAAAGATACTTGAAGCAATCGAAAGTGCGCTTGCAACTGCATACAAGAAAGAATACGGAAAGCGAGGACAGATTGTCCGCGCAGAGTTCAACATGGACACAGGAACTGCAGAATTTTTGCAGGTGAAAATTATTGTTGACGAATCAAAAGTCTACTTTGAGGAAGATGATGCTCCAGAATATGAGGAAGATACTCCTGAAGAAGACCGAAAAGCGCTCTACAACTCAGAGCATCACATTCTTCTTGAAGATGCTAAACGCATGAAAGCAGATGCAGAGCTTGGAGAAGAGCTTGTCTTCCCTCTTGAGATGAAAGATGACTACGGACGTATCGCTGCACAAACTGCAAAACAAGTAATCATCCAAAAGATTCGCGAAGCAGAGAAAGTATCTGTATACAAAGAATATGGAGAGCGAGAAGGAGAAATAATTACTGGTTCAGTCCAGAGAATCGAACGAGGAAACATCTTTGTCGACATGGGACGTGCTACCGGACTCTTGCCATACAATGAACAAATCCCAGGTGAACGCTACAAACAAGGAGAGCGAATTCGCGCATACCTCTATAAAGTAGAGGAAACTCCACGAGGAGTCTTCTTACGACTTTCGCGAAGTCATCCAGATTTTTTGAAAAAGCTCTTCGAAGCAGAAGTGCCAGAAATTGCATCTGAAGCGGTGGTCGTAAAAGCTATTGCACGAGAAGCTGGAGCACGAAGTAAGATTGCTGTGTACTCAGAAGATGATCATATCGACCCTGTAGGAGCACTTGTTGGCCAACGTGGTGTTCGTGTTTCAACAGTAATGTCAGAACTCGGTGGAGAAAAAATCGATATCATCGAATGGTCAGAACATATTGAGCAATTTATCGAAGACTCCCTCTCTCCTGCAAAAGTACTTGAAGTAGAGATTAACGAAGAAAAAGAAACAGCAACTGTAGAAGTTGCCGAAGATCAGCAATCTCTTGCTATTGGTAAGGGTGGTCAAAATGTTCGACTTGCTGCAAAGCTCACTGGATGGAGAATCGATATCAAGTCTGCAGAAGGTGAGAAATCTGAAGAAGAAGAAACAGAAGAGAAAACATCTGAAGCAGAAACCCCTGCAACAATAGAAGAGGCATCTGAGGCGTCTGAAGAGAAACCTAAGGAGGCTGTAGAAAAAACAGACGAAACTGAAACTCCAACAGACGAAACTCCAAAGACTGAGGAAGTCCCTACCGAAGAGACTCCCGAATCTGAAGAAGCTCTTGAAGAAAAGAAAGAAAAGTAAATTATACTTACTGCCCCTCAATACAAAAGTTAAACCTCTGTATTGAGAACTAAGAGAACTTTATACTTTATACATAATACTTTATACTTATCCCTATGAACCTATGGCACGACATCTCCCTTGGAGATAATGTCCCTGAAGAATTTAATACCATTATTGAGATTCCTAAGGGCTCTAAAAACAAATACGAAATAGATAAGGAAACCGGCCTCATCAAGCTCGACCGAGCCATGAAGACAAGCCAGGACTATCCGTTTGATTACGGATTCGCTCCTCAGACACTCTGGGAAGATAACGACGCTCTTGATGTTGTGGTTCTCTCTACTTACCCACTTGCAACAAGCATTCTTGTAAGTGTTCGACCCGTTGCAGTTATGGAAATGATTGACGGAGGAGAAAGTGACTACAAGATTATTGCAGTTCCAACAGAAGATCCTCGTTGGGACGATGTGCGAGATTTGGAAGATGTAAATAAGCACACTATCAAAGAAATTAAGCACTTCTTCGAGACATACAAAACGATTGATGAAAAAAAGGTGGTGATTGAAGGAATAAAAGGAAAGAAAGAAGCCCAAGAAGCAGTTCTGAAATCAATTGATATCTACAAAGAAAAATACGGGAAATAATATTCACCATAAAAAACACCCTTTTAACTAAGGGTGTTTTTTTGACTTCAAATAAAATCCATTACAAGGTCGAACCTTGTAATGGATTTTAAGCATCCTAACCCCATGTCCCCACCCAGCACCACTTTTTCTAGAAAAAGTGGTGCTGGGTTGTTATGATGTAAGAGAAGTATAGACAAGACGTCTTCACTTAACAGAGCAGAGATGTTCATGCCTCGCCGTATAGCCTGTCAGCATACAAGGCGAGTAAAATTAGTTACTATTAATTTAATTCTAAAATATAGACCTATGAAAACATTTATCCCCCTTACTATGCTTGCACTCCTCGTACTCCCTGTAGTCGCAGGGGCTCAAACACTTGATGTCGAAACACGGACTGAGGCCCGCGTTGAAGCTCGAGAAGCTAAAGCAGAAATACGACTTGAAAACCGTGCTGAATTTGAAGCAATGCAAGAAGAGAAACGAGCAGAACGAGCAGAAAATCAAGAAGAGCTCAAGGCTCGTATTGAAGCTCGCAAAGCAGAAATCGTAGAAAAACGAACAGAAATCAAAGCTCGTCTCACAGCAAATGCTAAAACACGTATCGAAAACATTCTCACAAGAATCGGCGCTCATTTTGAACGAATCGTAGATCGATTTGATTCAGCAAGCGACCGACTTGAAGGACGTATCGAAGACTTCGAGGAAAAGGGTGCTGACGTTTCAGAATCTGTAGAACTCTTTGCAGCTGCAGAAGCGCAACTCGACGTTACAAAAAGAGTACTTGCTGATGTAGAAGCAGATATGGAAGCTGAGTTAGAGAATGACGAAGTTTCTCGAGATACTATTAAAGCTCTTGTAGAAGTAGCCAAAGAAAGTATCAAAGAATCAAAAGAAGCCTACGTTGCAGTCATTGTTTCTCTACGAGCAAACGTAGGAACAGATGATGAAAGTACTAACGAGGAAGACGATTCAGGAGAAGATGAGGATGATTCAGAAGAAGAATCAGAAAGCGATACTGAATAACCTGATTTGCACAAGTAGGTTATCTTACTTACAATGAAGAATACTAATCACTAAAATAAAAGCGTCATGGAACCAGAGAACAAACAACAGCCAGCAAGCGAGCCTACACAGGCGCCCGAACAAGCTCCACAACAACCAAAAAGTGCCCCAGAAATGACAACTGCTCCAACAACGGAGAAAGAGTCTTCAGGAACAGGAGCGCTTGTGGCTATCGTTATCATCCTTCTTATTATCATCGCAGGAGGTCTGTACTTCTGGATGTCTCAGCAAACAACACCTGAAAATGTTGTAGAAGAACCTGCAACAGCGGAACAAGAAGATACTACAGCTTCTCTTGAGTCGGAATTCAATACTAATGAATTTTCTGACGTGGAAGAAGATTTCAACTCTGTTGACGCTGAGTTTGAAAGTGAAACAAGTACACAATAAGACTCTCTACTCTTAGAGATAGTTAGAAAAAACCGAGCAGAGCTCGGTTTTTTCTTGCTTAAAAGAGCACTGTGTTATATGGTGTGTGTCATTGCTATAGACATATATTATATGAGTTACACAAATATTGAAATCAAAAAAATAGAAAACGCTCAAATCGAAATTACTGGAGAGATCTTGGCTGATCAACTCACGAAATATCGAGAAAAGGCTCTAAAGAACGTCTCAGAAAACGTTAATCTGAAAGGGTTCCGTAAAGGAAAGATTCCTGAAGACGTACTTATAAAAAACGTTGGGGAAATGTCTATCCTACAAGAGATGGCGGAACTTGCTCTTTCTGACCAATATCCAAAGATTATTCTTGAGGAAAAAATAAACCCACTCGGGCATCCCCAAGTAAGTATCACTAAGTTGGCGCCAAAAGAAAATCTTGGTTTTAAAATCGTCACAGCAACCATGCCTGAAGTAACGCTTCCTGACTACAAAACAATCGCAAAGAAAATTGCTGAGGAAAAAGACGAGGATACTGAAGTGACAGACAAGAACCTAGAATCAACCATTGAGACTCTTCGAAAACAACGAGCAACCCAG
>Ga0306869_1000942_pt1 | contig 11797 bp, 6 predicted proteins | sample AntRauTorckE6833_FD_190421 | JGI IMG/M metagenome (GOLD analysis project Ga0306869, IMG submission 190421) | Saline lake microbial communities from Rauer Islands, Antarctica - Metagenome Torckler E6 #833 (v2) (version 2) | ecosystem: Environmental > Aquatic > Non-marine Saline and Alkaline >... | reverse complement strand
GTTTCTTGACACTTCTCTATTTCTTTTTTTAAATTATTTTTAATAGTCTTATCGCCCATTAAATAATTATCACCCATGAAAATAACCGGATAAGCACTACTAACTAAGCCGTATCTGTCTTTAAAAGATTGATATAAATTTTTATTATCTCCATCTTCTATATTATATTTTTCAATATTTACATTATAATTAGTTTCTACGCTCTTTAAATAATCATTTACTTCACTGCAATCAGGGCAGTCAGTTTTATAGAAAAAATGCAAACAAAGTTCAGAACTGTTTATATTATCAATTTTTACATTTTCATCTACACTGTTGCTAGTGGCTAGAGACGCATTATTAAAAATAAAGAGTAGAGATAAAACAGGCAATAAAATAAATGCCAGCGTTATATTTCTTTTACTTAAATGGAAAAAATTTTTCATAAGTGTGCATTAATGTATGTTAATAAGTTTAATTATATTATATCACCAAGTATCAAACCTGCCAAAGAGGAAAATGTTATAGCTAGAAACATATAAATTATGATTTTTATTATTAGCCAAAACTTTTCTAATGGAAGTCTTAAACAGGGTCTTACAAAAGCAAATATAATATAAATTAAAGAACTAATATCCTTATTATTTATCTAATTATTTTTTAATTTAAATAAATAACTACACAAAAAAACTAGCAATATAGCTAGTTTTTATATGTAGTCTTAAAGTCTGAAATTTACCAAAAATTTGACAGTATTGTTATAGAAATCGAGAAATGGAGGGAATCTTTGGGGTAGATTAAAATTTATTGACTTTTTAAACAATTTTATTATATAATTTAATTAAGAGGGAATAATACAATAGTGATTTCCGCCAAGTGGCTTTGCCCCCAAGGAAACAGGCCAAATCCACTAGATAAAAGCTTTGTACTTTAAACTAGCCGAGGTTATAGGATTATCTAAAAAGATGGTTTCTAGAGAGACCCGATAACACCTGAAAATTTATGAGTATCTTCGGATCTCATCGCCTAAACCCTCTCAAAAAAGCCTCAGAAACAACTAACTTGGACAGAGGCTACTTACAAAAAGGCCTATTCTCTAGAGGGTCTTTTTTTTTATATAAAAAAGAACACTTCATGAGAAGCGTTCTTTCATCAATGTAGTCCCTAGGGGAATCGAACCCCTGTTACCAGGATGAAAACCTGGCGTCCTAACCACTAGACGAAGGGACCATAAATTATTTAAAAATCATCCCACTGGGATGGCTTTTTTAAAATAAATATGATATCGTAGTACTGAAAATAAGTATAAATAAAATTAAACCTTTAGTCAAGTAATATAAATATGATTATATTAGGGATTGAATCAAGTTGTGATGAAAGCGCTGCCAGTGTTATTTTTGCTGACAAAAAAAAGAAGGAAATAAAGGTTAAAAGTAATATCATTTCTTCACAAATAAGTCTTCACGCTAAATATGGTGGAGTAGTTCCAGAGTTAGCTGCTAGAGAGCATGTATATAAATTAATACCAACTATAGATAGAGCTCTAAAAGAAGCTAATCACAGCATAAAAGAAGTTGATTTAATAGCAATTACTAAAGGGCCAGGATTAGTAACCTCTCTTTTAACTGGAGTAGAAACAGCTAGAACTCTTGCTTATGCTCACAATATTCCAATTATTGGTATAAATCACATAGAAGGACATCTTTTTGCTCCTTTCATTGATAATTGGAAAAACATCAAGTTTCCAGCTGTGATATTAACTGTCTCTGGCGGCCATAGTAATATAATTCTAATGAAGTCAACTAGTGAATATATAAAATTGGGCAGCACAAGAGATGATGCTAGTGGCGAGGCTTTTGATAAAGGAGCTAAAATGATGTCTTTAGGATATCCTGGAGGGCCAATTATTTCAAAAAAGGCTCAAGAGTTTGAGAAATCCAACAAAAAAATAACATTAAAACCTTTTCCTAGACCCATGAAATACAGTGATAACTTAGATTTTTCTTTTTCAGGCCTTAAAACATCTCTATTATATCGATTAAAAAAAGATAAAAATTGGAAAAAAAATATTGATGAGTACTCTTACTTATACCAAGAAGCAATAATTGATGTATTAGTTAGTAAAACTATAAAAGCTGCCACAAAACATCAAGTTAAATCTATCTTGCTATCAGGTGGAGTTTCCGCTAATATAAAATTAAGAGAAGATCTAACAAAAAAAGTGCATGACATGCATTTACAAGTTTTCATTAGTGCTTTACAATATACTACAGATAATGCTGCCATGATCGCGGCTGCTTCTGTTTTTAACAGTAAAATAAAAAATAAAAAAGCATTATTACAATTAAAAGATTCTTGGAAGGTACTTTCTGTCCAAGAAAACCTGGACTAAAGTCCTAATATGGCTCAGTGGCGAAGCGGTCTAACGCTGCGGTTTGCAAAACCGTTATTCACCGGTTCGAATCCGGTCTGAGCCTCAAAATATACTCAAAATGAGTATTTTTGTTTTTTAAAAGACTGTGGATAACTTGTGTTTTTTGTATATAACTATAATACTTTAGTCCAGAGAACTCTGGACTAAACTTGTTAATATGGCTATAAAATAGAAGAATTTAATGCTAATATTAGCTTAAATATTGTATTATACTCTTTTTACTTATAAAAAGCTTGTAGCTTTTTAATAATAGTGTTATAATTATTAACATAAGTATGAAAAACTGTTTATTGAAAATTAAATATTGAGCTAATTTATGAATATCGCTTTAAGCTGACAAGTGATAAAAATAAAAATATTAGAGTTTTTTAATAAAACTTTAGAATTAGCTTAATATAAAGCATGCGTCAGCAATGCTTTACTTCTAGGTAATAAAAAAACTTAGAAGTGAGGCCTATCAGGAAACTATATATTATATAATTTGTTATAATATAAAAGGGTCCGGGATGGGCCTCTTTTTTATTGTCCAATTTTCTTAAATAATCTTTTATAGTCAAAATATGTGAACCTTGACAAAAGTCTAATTATTGATTAAGATATCAAAACTTTATTAATCAAACTAATATAAATAAAACAATGAGTGAAGATAGAAAGTATTCAAGAAAAAAACTTGTTTTAATAGCTAGTGCTGTAATTATTGCTATATTTGCTTATGGCGCCTATGGAGCATTACAAAAACAAAACAACAGCAACGATTTAGAAAATAACAATCTAAATAACTCTGCTGATAATAAACTGTTTGAAGTAGAGGCAATAACAATTAGCAATGCCACTTCAAGTTCAGATAATCTATATATCGAGTCTATAGGCACTGTCAACGCTGAAACTGAAGTAGATGTTAGCGCATTATCTAAAGGAACTATACAATCCTTGTCTTTTGATAGAGGCGATCAGGTAAATGCTGGACAAGTGCTAGCTTATCTAAAAAGTAACTCTACTAGCACGGGTTATCAAAATGCACAAACTAATTACTACAATATGCTTAGTAATTTAGAGGCCGTGAAAAGAACTACGCAGTCTAATGTTGAACAGGCAGAAGTAGGAATAACACAAGCTCAAGAGTTAATAAATAACGCAAAGACATCTTTAAAATCAGCGCAAGACAACTATGAAAGCACTGTAGCTTTACAAGCTAATAGTTTAATTAATAGCAAAACAAATGCTGTTATATCATACAGCAGCCATCTGCAAACTATTAAAGATGCTTTAGAAGATATTAATTATATTCTTGGCGCTGAACCTGGCCCACAGCTTGATGAAATCAAAACAACGCTTAGTGCTAAAAACTATTCAGCTCTAACTAAGGCCAAAAATACCTATAAAAATACTAAAAATAATTATAATAATCTAAAAGATAAGCAAACTGAAAATCAGAATATCGAAGAAAGACTAATAGCAATAACAAGGCTACTTGAAGAAGCTAGAGCTTTAACTAATGAAACAATTATTGTCTTGGATAATACTGTTTCTAGTAGCAGATTCCCACAAAGCTCTCTGAATGCACAACAAGAAAAATTTTCTGCTTTATATAATTCTGTTAACAACTCATTGCAATCAGCAGAAAATACTTTGAATAATTTAAGTACTATCAAGTTAAACCAAGAAAAGGAAGATATTGCTTTAAAAAACAATATTCAAAGTGCGCAGAACCAATTAAGCAATGCTGAAATATCATATAATAATGCTATCGTAAGTCTAAACTCTGCAAGAGAGTCTAAGAAACAACAGATTCTTTCAGCTGGTTCCCAAGTTGATTCAGCTCTAGGACAACTAAACTTATCTCGAGAACAGCTAGCAGACTTAATTATTACCGCTCCTATCTCTGGGCAAATTACTAGTAAAAGTGTAGAGATTGGGGCTGAATTAAATCCTGGGCAAATAATTGCTAGCATCTCACAAACAAATAAGGTAAAGGTAATTATTAGCCTACCCTCTGAAGATATATATCAAATACAATTAGGTCAAAAAGTAATGATTAATCAAAATATTGATGCTGAAATTAACAATATCGCACCTAGCGCTAATCAACAAACAAAAAAAGTTGAAGTAGAAATATTGGTTAATAATGAAAATAATCAACTAATCCCTGGTACTTTTGTTGATGTAAAGATTGAAAAAAAGAGTCAAAGTATAGTTGAAAATGGAATTATTAAAATTCCTTTAGAAGCTGTTACTATTACACAAACTGAGTCGTTTGTTTATCTGGCAGAAATAAATGAGAATAATGACTTAGTTGCCAAAAAACAAATAGTAATCTTAGGAGAAAGTCAGGCAAATTTAATAGAAATGCTGTCAGGACTTAAAATTGGAGATAAAATAATCATGGCAGGATCTAAGTCTATAGAAGATGGCTCTTTAATTATAATAAAATAAATATATTTATATATGAACGATGATAATCAGAAGTACTTAGATAATAAAGAAAAGAAACTAGATCAAGCCTTTGAAAAAGAAAAAAAATCTTGGATTTCTTTCTTTATCACTAACTATCGCTTTACTTACTTAATGATGCTATTAATCATTATTTTTGGTTTTTTTGCTGTATTTACTTTACCCAAAGAAGCTCAACCTGAGGTTAAAGTTCCTTTTGCAGTTGTTACGACAACCTATCCAGGTGCTAGCCCTAGTGATACAGAAACTTTAATTACGAATAAGATAGAAAACGAGATTAAAAACTTAGAGAACTTAAATAACTACACCTCTAATTCCGGCTTGGGATTTTCTTCTGTGTTTGTGGAGTACAATGCTGAAGCTAATTTACAAGATAGTTTTCAGAAATTACGAGAAGCTGTTGATAGAGCTAAACCAAGACTTCCTAATGATGCTAATAACCCTGAAGTTGCTGAAATAAGACTTAGTGATATGCCTATTGTCACCTATTCTTTAGTTGGTGATTATAGCGACGTTGAATTAAAAGAATATGCTGACACACTTCAAGAAGAATTAGAATCAGTAGCAGATATTTCTAAAGTTGAAATTATTGGAGGTCTAGAAAGAGAGTTCCAAATTATAGTAGATGAGACTAAATTAAGTACATATAATTTATCTTTGAATCAGGTGGTAAGCGCTATTTCTAACACTAACTTTAATTTACCAGCTGGAGTTATTGAAATAGATGAATATAGATACGGGGTAAGAATCAGAGGAAAGATAAGCCAGGCTAGTGACTTAAACACTTTGGTTATTGCTACTTATGAAGATTCTCCTGTTTTTTTAGAAAATATAGCAACTATAAAAGATACCTATAAAGAAAAATCAACTGAATCAAGAATCGCCTACCCGGGTCAAGATGCTCAAAATACTATATCATTACAAGTATATAAAAAGGTTGGGGGTAATATTTTAAACATCGTAGATAACTCAGAAGAAGCTATCTCTTTATTATATGAAAATAACACTTTGCCCAGTACAATCAAAGTTGAAAAAACTAATGATAATTCTAAATACATAAAGGAAGATTTAAATATATTAGGAGGTAGCGCTATTCAAACTTTTATTCTAATTGCTTTAATCCTATTAGCAATACTTAGCTTAAGAGGAGCGGTAATTACAGCCCTGGCTGTACCAATAGCTTTCTTAATGTCTTTTATTTTCTTAATGTTACAAGACATGACAATAAATAGCATGGTGCTATTTTCGCTGGTCTTGTCTTTAGGTTTAATGGTTGACAATGCTATCGTGGTAATAGAAGGAATTAACGAATATGTAGTAAAGCACAAACGCAATGTTTATGAAGCTGCTATACTCTCTGTTTGGAATTTTAAAGCTGCTATTACCTCAGGAACTTTAACTACCGTTGCTGCTTTTTTTCCTATGCTACTTGTCTCAGGAATACTAGGTGAATATATTAGTATTATACCTAAAACTTTAATTGTTACATTACTCTCTAGTTTATTTGTGGCTTTAATAATAATACCTACTCTAGTAACAAGGTTCTTAAAAATTAAAACTGATAATAACGGTGGGGGGAGAGACAAAAAAAGACATCAATTTATCAACAAACAGATGTCAAAATTAGCAGTTAAATATAGAAAACATCTAAGTAGTATATTGCCATACAAGAAAAAAAGGAGAGGAATAATTATTGGAGCTTGGATTTTATTTATAATAACCATTGCTATACCCGTTTCCGGATTAATGCGTATAGAAATGTTTCCAAAAATTGATTTTGAATATTTTTATGTTAATATCGAATTACCCGTTGGTTCTAGTTTAGAAAAGACTAAAGATGTAACAACTGAAGTAGAGAAAAAGGTAGCTAAAATACCTGAATTAAAAAACTATGTTACCACCATTGGGACTGAAATGACCTCTGACATGATGTCATCATCAGATTCAAGAAATAAAGCCACTATTACAGTAAATATTATTGAAAAAGATAAGAGAGATAAAACAAGTTTTGATATTGCAGAAGAGTTAAGAGAAGAAATAAAAAATACACAAGGAGCTGAAGTTAAAGTAAATGAGATGGCTGCAGGCCCTCCTAGCGGCGCACCTATTGAAGTAAGGATATTCTCTGATAATAGCCAAGCCTTATCTGAATATAGCGAAAAAGTAGTAAGGTATTTCGAAAATATAGACTCTGCTATTAACATTGAAACCAGTTTAAGTAATGCTACTGGAGAATTCGTATTTAGTATAGATAGACAAAGAGCTAATTACTATTCTCTTAACACTTCAGCTATTGCTAGTACTGTTAGGAATGCCTTATCAGGCACCACAGCCTCCACTGTCAATTTAAATAATAATGATATAGATATAGTTGTTAAATATGCACAAGAAGATTTTACAAATATTGATGATATTAAAAACTTATTAATTATAAACCAAAAAGGAGAAGAAATACCATTGAAACAAGTCTCTAATTTGAATTTAGAGCCATCCCTATTAGCAATTGAACATAAAAATGGTAAACAGATTGCTAATGTAACCACTGAACTTAAAAAAGGAGCTGACTTACAAGAGATAACTAAAAACTTTAAAGAAGAAGTAGAGAGTTATAATCTACCTGATAATAGCTCAATTGAAATTGGAGGAGAAACTGAGGATATAGAAAAATCATATATGGAATTATTTTATTCTATGATTTTAGCTATTTTCTTAATTGGTGCTATACTTATACTTCAGTTTAATTCCTTTAAACAACCCTTGATTATACTATTTGCATTGCCTCTAGCTATAATTGGGGTTGTGCTGGGACTCTTTGTTATTGGACAACCATTTTCAATTGCTGTGTTTATTGGTATAGTTTCACTGGCAGGTATTGTTGTAAATGATGCTATTGTTTTAATAGATAGAATAAATAAAAATATTAAAGATGGACTTGAATTTACTGAAGCTGTGATTGAGGGAGGAATTGCACGTATGCAACCAATACTTATCACTTCGATTACTACCATTGCTGGTATCTTCCCTCTTGTATTTGCGAATGAGCTTTGGAAGGGTCTTAGTCTAGCTGTAATATTTGGTTTAATATTTTCAACCCTCTTAAATTTAATAATCGTTCCAATCTTATACGCTTCTTTATGTAAAAAAGATTGTCTAGAAAAACAGTCTCAGTAATCAATATAAAATAATAACAACTCTTATATGGGATTATCTCTAGCTATAGTCGGCTTACCAAACGTTGGTAAATCCAGTCTTTTTAACTTGTTAACAAAAACTAAAGCAGAAGCTTCTAATTATCCTTTTTGCACTATTGATCCTAATGTCGGAATAGTAGAAGTGCCTGATAGAAGATTAGAGGCATTAACAGAAGTATCTAAATCTAAAAAAACTATTGCTACTGCTATAGAATTTGTTGACATAGCAGGACTTGTTAAAGGTGCTCATAAAGGCGAAGGTTTAGGTAATCAATTTCTTGCTAATATCAGAGAATGTGATGCTATTTGTGAAGTGATTAGAGATTTTCAGGACGAAAATATTATTCACGTAGCTGGTAAAGTAAATCCTCAAGAAGATAAGGAGACTATTAATCTTGAACTTATCTTTGCTGATTTAAACTCGGTTACTAAAAGAATGAATAAAGCTCAAAAAGAAACTAAAGCAGGAGACAAAGAAAAAATAACCTTTTATCAACTGCTTGAAAAATTAAAAAAGAATTTAGAAGATGGTGTAGCTATAAGAGATATTGAGTTAAATGAAAAAGAAAAAGAAATGACAAGGCAATTAAATCTTTTAACGATAAAGCCTATACTCTATATTGTTAACACCGACAATCCAGAGAAGTACCTAAGTAATGAAGAAGAAAATGTCTTAGCTATTAATGTTAAGATTGAACAAGAGATTGTTGACTTACCACCCCAAGAACAAGAAGAATTCTTAAAAGAATTAAATATGGGAAGTAGTGGTTTAGATAAATTAATTAAATCTTCATACACACTTTTAAACTTAGAAACTTTCCTCACGACAGGCCCTGAAGAAACTAGAGCTTGGACAATAAAAAAAGGAGCTAGTGCTCCTGAAGCTGCCTCAGCTATTCATACTGACTTTCAAAAAAACTTTATCCGAGTAGAAATTATCAACTGGAAAACTCTTGTTGATGTTGGCTCAGAAAAAATCGCTAAAGAAAAAGGGTTAATCAGAACTGAAGGTAAAGATTATATAATAAAAGATGGGGATGTCTGTCATTTTTTGATTAATAAATAATATAATTATTAAACACCCTCTTTACTTCTAATCTTTCTCTAAAACAATAACTTCTCTCCATAATCTTTGTCCTTTTCTTCCATAGAAGAGGTTGTATCTTTTATTAAGTAGGTTTAAATCAGCTAAATGTTTGTAGCTGATTTTTTTATATCCTTCAATACTAGGGCTTAAATACAAAGGACTCTTTTCAGGAAAAAACATTGGCCAGATCATAACAATCCTTGCTTTAGTCTTCAAAACTTTACGTAACTCTCTTAAAGATTCTGAATACAACTTATCTAAATCTCTTTTTACAGTTTGAGCCTCTATTTTACCCCTTTGTGGTCCTAAATATGGCTCAGTACACACGATATTAATACTGTTTGACGGTAGATGTTGTGAAATCTTTCTTACATCTAATTCTTTAATATTAACTTTAGAAATATCTTGAGAAAATTCTTTTTCTAACCATTTTAAATTATTTTTTGTATCCTCTACTGCTTTTTTTGAAATATCAAAAGCATATATATTTTTTAAACCCAGCAGCAATGATTCATTAATTATAGTTCCAGAGCCACAAAACGGGTCTAGAATTCTATCTTCTTCTTTAGCACCAGATAAGTTAAGCATCATCTTAGCTAATTTAGGAGGTATCATTCCTGATAGACTGTCTCTTTCTGGTCTGCCATAATCTCTTTTAGAATAATTAATAAAGCCTTGCACTGCAATAGTTTTAGCTACAAATATAGTTTTTTGACTGGCTATAAGTAATATTTCTACACCATTTTTATCGAGTAACCTGTTATGATAAACACTAGCACTAGATAAAAACTTCTCTTTACCTTGAGCCTTTATCCATCTAGAAGATACCGCTTTACTCCTTAATATGTTTTTTACGCCAATCGCTAAATCTTTATAGTTAATTTTAACTCCACCATGTAAAGATAAGGCATAATTAAACTTACCTTTCTCTCTGTTTAGAGCCTCGCTATACACTAAGTCAGCAATATTTTCTTTTAAATCTTTATACCCTATCTCCGCTTTATACTCAGCAATCTTTATAGTTCCACCTAATCTCTCAATGACTTTTTTAATGTCTATTTCTAGATGACTCTCAACAATTAGCGCTTCTTCATATAAATTATACTCTTTTACATCTACAATACTTAAAATCTCTGCTAAGGATAAGCCTGGATTCGAACCAAGAATGAAAACGTATTTATACATATTTTAATGTTTATATTAATAATAATATTTTTTAAATTAAAATGATCTTTTTTTTGTTTATTTCTATTTTTTTAAGTTAAATCTCTATACTTAAAGATTATATCATTTAAAGATATATGACAAATCTAAATATTTCATTACTATAATAGTTGTTCTTAAATATTAAATATCTTATAATTAAAGCATGATAAAAAATAAACCATGGAATGAAGTATTCTTTATAATGTGGTTTTTAACTTGGGCCTTACTCTTGATTCCTTTCTTATTTAAATTGTATTTACCTTCAAGTGGGCTTATTGAAACTTATATATTTGTAAGCAGTGCTATAGCCTTGGTCCTAAATTTATTTTTTTATATAAAAGTTTCAAAAAATAAATTTCCTTTAAAAAAATTACTTTTATATCTCGCTATCATCTCAGTCTTTTTATTAATTATTCCACCTTTAACTTCCTCTGACTCTGAATATTATATATATAGCGCTAGAGTTTTTACGGAGCACGGTCAAAATCCTTATACTGAAGCTTACTCTAAGTTCACTGATGACAATTTCTACAACCCTATTTCACCGCACCACTGGTCTCATCTAACCAGTACTTACGGTCTCTTGTTTACTATAATTTGCTTTTTTGTGACCTGGGCAGCTAAATCTAGTCTAATTCTTAGCTTATACTTATTTAAAATAATAACTGCTATAGCCTTTTTTAGTTGTTCTTATTTAATATATAAAATTACCAACAGCAAAAGGGCTTTATTTTTATTTTCTTTTAATCCTTTAATCATCTTTGAGTTTTTGGTAAATTCTCACAATGATGTTTTCATGTTATTATTTATACTTTTAGCTTTTTATTTTATTTATAAAAAACCATTAAATGTTAAGTATGCCTTTTTGTCCATTTTAATGCTTACTCTTTCTGCTTTAATTAAATATACAAGCGTATTATTAATACCAATATTCTTCTTAATTATATGTAAATCTTTGAGGACAAAAATGCAAAAATTTAAATTTAGTCTTATTTCTGTATTTATAAATTTATTTATAGTTGTTATTTTTTATTTACCTTTCTGGTCTAAAAAAATAATTGAACGATTACAGATACAAAGTGATTTTTATTATACTATAATAGCTTCTCCATTTATAATTATCGCTAATAAAAAAATAAATATAAAAAATGATATAATTAAATATTCTACACTGACTATGTTATCTTTAGTTTTATTTTTTTTCACCTGGATGCCTCCTTGGTATTATATTGTTTTACTCGCACTCATATTTGCAAGAGAAGGTTTAAGTAAATATAATAAGGAATTTTTAAATTTGAGTTATTTATTTACTTTTCTGGCTATATTAAATTACTTAATTTTGCGCTAGCTCTGAATAAGTTCACTCACATATTGGAATCCAAATAAGCTAAAAATATGCAATTAGGATTCAAATATGGACATTGCAAGGGATTTGGGAGGATGTATAAT
>Ga0306869_1000920_pt1 | contig 12005 bp, 7 predicted proteins | sample AntRauTorckE6833_FD_190421 | JGI IMG/M metagenome (GOLD analysis project Ga0306869, IMG submission 190421) | Saline lake microbial communities from Rauer Islands, Antarctica - Metagenome Torckler E6 #833 (v2) (version 2) | ecosystem: Environmental > Aquatic > Non-marine Saline and Alkaline >... | reverse complement strand
TTAATAGAGATATTAATGGTGTTTTGGTTAGTATATATTATTAAATATCCTAGTGAAAGACCAAAGTTAAGACTGCTGTCTTGGTCACTAATTGCTTTCTTTGCTGCTATTTTAATCTCTACACTAGTTAGTATAGATCCACACTTAAGTTTCTGGGGTAAAACTGAGAGAATGCTTGGCTTTGTTAACGCTGTGCATTTCCTAGCATTTTACTTCATAATAATCACAGCCTTCAAAAAGCTCAAAGACTTTAAATACTTGCTCTCAGGTTTAGTCCTTACTGGTTTAATTATAGCTGTATCAATAATAGTAAACAACAATGTTAAGGCAATTATTGGTAATCAAGCATATACTGCAGGATTATTACTTTTTTCTATATATACAAGTATATACCTATTCTTCAGCGCTAAAGGTAATTGGAGATATCTATTTCTAGCACCACTACTTATAATACTTCCAGCCTTTCTAATGGTAAACATCACTGGAGCAGTGATTGGTTTAGGGGCTAGTATATTTGCTGCTTTAATTTTAGTAGCACTGCTATATAAAAAGATATATTATAGACTACTGTCTGCTGTATTAGTATTACTTATGATTATAACTGTAGCAGTGGCTTTTATATATCCTAATCAGAGCTGGGTGAAGAATAACAAGGTATTGTCTGAAATAAGCTTAGAGACAAATACATTACAAACTAGGTTTATAGCTTGGAATGCTGCCTATGAAAACTACAAAGATTATCCAGTGCTAGGAACAGGTTATAATACTTTTAGTTATACCTTTGATAAGCACTTTGATGCTGACTTCTATAACCACTCTAGAACAGAAACATACTTTGATAGAGCACATAATAATCTTTTAGATATTGCCTCTACCATGGGTAGTGTTGGCCTTATAACGTATCTCATGATTATAGTTAGTGCTGCTGTTTATTTTGTGAGGATATATATATTTTCTAAAAGAATGGAGAAGGATGCAATAGAGAGTGAAAGCGCTGATAGCAGTGATGATACTAGTAGAGCAAATGATGCTGCTCTAAATATGAACCCTAAGAAACAAAAGAAATTAGAGAAGAAGATGAGAAGAAAAGGTGAGGGAAGTGGAGCTCTTAAAAGAAGTGGACAAGAGAGAGCTGTGGCTTCATATTCTAATTTTAGTAGTTCTAATTATCTTTTGGCAATAATAGCCTTATTCTCGCTTCTGGTGGCATATTTTGTACAGAACCTAGCAGTCTTTGATACCTTTGTTACATACTTAGCTCTAATGATATTTTTGGCTTTTGTTCGTTTTCTATATTTTGAAAATAGAGATAAGTCTAAGACTAGCTCTGATGATATTTCAGCTAAAGGTAATAAAAAGAAGATGTCAGCAGGTTTAGAATATGCTTTGTTAGCTGTGCTTTTAGTTGTTATGGGAGTATTTATGTATAAGTTAAACATCTCTACCTTTGTAGCTCACAAGCAGGCTGTAGGGGCATATGTTGAGATTTATAGAGGAAATGCTAATGAAGGCCTTGATAGCTTTGTTAGTGCCTTAGATAACCCTACACCACTGCAAAGAGATCCTCGTTTTAGCCTTATTAAATTAGTACTAGGTAATCCTCATATACTTAATGATTTAAGTGATGAAGAGAAAATAGAGTATTATAATAGAATACTTATTTTAAATAGCTATAATGTTAAAAGCACTAGTGGTCATAGCGCCTATCTACTACAAGAGTCTCAAATCTTTAACAAAATGGCTGATGTATATGAGAAACTAGAAGATGAGGAGAAAGCTGTGAAGTATAAGGAAAAGGCTTTGCAATATATAAACAGCGCTATTGAAGCAAGTCCTGAAAGAATTAAGCAGTATTGGCTGAAAGGACAAATATTAATTGATTTAGGTCATGAAGATGAAGGGCTAAAGCAGTGGCAAACAGCAATAGATTTAAATAAAAACTACGGTGAAACATATTGTCAGTATTCTCAAGCTCATCTAATTATTGGTCAACAGGAAGAAGCTTGGAAACAAATGGATAAATGTATTGATAGTGATGGTATTGATAATTACCAGCAAAGAGCTGTCCTTATGAGAGCGGTAAGGCACTACCAAGAAGAAGGAGATACTAAGAAGATGATGGCTGTTTATAGTCGTTATGCTGAGTTAGTTGATAGTGCTGAGGTTTGGCAGTCTCTAGCTGAGATGTATACACAAGAAGAGAGGTGGCAGGAAGCTAAGGTCAGTGCTCAAAGAGCTCTAGAGCTAGCTACTGATGACAAGAAGAGAAATAGTATTGAGGTTTTCTTAGATATAGTGGAGAAGAGATTAGGTGAATAATTCATTAAGCTTTATTTTACCTGTTGATAAATACTATTGATTAGTTTCTGAAAAAATGTAATAATATTAATTGACTTAATAATTAAATATAAAAATATGTACGAAGAAAAAAGTAAAGTAACAGAGAAAACAATGGATATAAAAAGAGCTATTGACTCTTTAAGAGAAGAGGTGGAGGCTGTTGATTTATACAACCAAAGAGCAGACGTTACTCAAGATGAAGACTTAAAGAAAGTTTTACTTCACAATGCTAAAGAAGAGAAGGAGCACTCAGCAATGCTAATTGAATGGCTTAGAAAGAATGATAGTGAGTTTGAGGATGAGTTAAGAGAGTATTTATTTAAGTCATAGTAGTTTGTAATAAAATACAGAAAAGAATCATAAAACCCTACATATATAATGTAGGGTTTTTATATAAACATTCAAATATTATCTTTATTAAATATTCAGTATAATTGTAATATAATAAAATAAGGTTTAATTAGTTTAATACTTGACAGCTATTTCAGATATGATACAATAATGTCAAATATATGAAACATAGTTATAAACACAATTTACTCAAAGATGTAAGCTCTTTAACCTATTTTACTAAAAATGGGCTTTTACAGTTAGGGAAAAATGACAATACCTATAATTTAACTGATAGCACTGTTGATACTTATATAAGTCGATATAAAAACGAAGGCGATATAATTACATTAAAAAGAGGAGTATACGTAAGTAAGGAGTTTTATGATAAACACAAAACAGAACCAAGTTATTTATTTTATTTAGCTAATGTTTTAAGAGCACCATCTTATATTAGTTCTTGGACAGCACTACAGTACTATAATCTTTGCACTGAGGTTATCTACACAATTACTTCAGTCTCGCCCAAAATAACTAGAAAGTATGAAACTAAGATGGGAAGTTTTATGTATCGAAATATTAAAGAAGATTTGTTTTCAGGTTATATATTGAAAAAGTCTAAGTTTGATTTTTTTATTGCCACACCTTCTAAGGCGCTATTTGATATGCTTTATTTTAAGACTAAGCAGTTTAGAAAAATTAAGTTTGAAGATATTGATTATATACTTGAGGAATTAAGAATTGATATTGATGAAATGAATGATGAAGAAAGAAAAAACTTTTATAGTTTAGTTAAAAATTATTTAAAATAATATGAATAATCAAATATTATCAACAATAAAAGATAGGCTAGACTCCATTCAGTTATCTGATGATTTAATGGCTACTGAAATTAAAAGAAATATAGTTAAAGAAGTTTTACAGTATTATGTATTAAATTTTATATATCATCACTTAGAATATAAGGAATGGATTATGTATGGCGGATCATCTTTAAGAATATGCCACGGTCTTGATCGTATGTCTGTGGATTTAGATTTTGAAGTTGATCATGAAATTAATAATACTTTTTTAGATAAACTAAAAGAGGAATTAAAAGATTATTTTTATGATAAGTATCATATTAATACTGAGTTATTAACCTTTAGTGTTACTAATAATAGGGGTTTAACTTTGAAATTTCATATTGCTGATATTCTTAATATTAATGCTGCTTCTAAGCAAATACATATTAAGATAGATTTGAATCATTTCGTAGCACCTAAAAATATAAGAACTGAATATTTTACTCAAAATGATTATCAGTTATCTTTTGCTATTAAAACATATAATATACAGGCTTTAATGGCCAGTAAAGTGGCTGCTATTTTTTTGCGAGGAAAAAGAGGTGTGGGTAAAAATATTTTTAACGAAAAAGGTAGAGATATTTATGATTTGCTATGGTATATGAAAAAACAAGTAGTTCCTAAGTTGGATTATTTAAGGGCTAAAAAAGTTAAGGAGGCAAAGGATATGAAATTATTATTTAACAAACTAACATTAAAAATGGATCAAGTTAGTGATGTTAACCTTGAAGAAGATTTAAGTACACTGTTTATCAGTCAAGAATATATTATAAATTGGATAAAAAATTGGAGGACAAGTTATAATAATTATCTTAGAAATTATCAAATAAAAAAAATTAGTGCTGATTTTATGGTTTATATTAGTAAAGATAGAATCAAGAATTTTTATTTGTTTGACTTTGCCTACAAAACAAATAATGATGAAGAAATAAATATACGATATAAATTAAGTGATTCGTGGCTTAGGACTAATAAAAATAATGTAAAAACAGAGGTAAGTGATGAATTGAAAAAGGTTTTGCATTACCACGAAGAAAAAATTAGAAAAACAGATAAAGACAATAGATTGGAAGCATTTGCACAGCTATTTTTTGAAAAAAATAAAGATTATCTAGAGAAAAATAATAATATGATTATTAGTGATAGACTTGATACTAAAATCATTGAAACTGCGCAGACAAATGTAAATGAGAAGGAGAGAATATCTCTTAATTTATTTAAACTATTAAAGATTGATTTAGATGATTTATTGAAATAAGGGATGTTTTATAGCTCTAGTCATAACTTGTTCGCATTTAAAAGAATTGCAAAACGTGAACTGTAAGTAAGGTTTAAACTTACTTGTAGACTACAATTTAAAAAAATAACCGCTTTGACTGAAAAAATCCGCTTATCTTATAGCGGTTTTTTTATTGTTTTTTCACCTCTGATTTAATTTCCTTTAATTTGGTTTTTGTTAAGTTATTTCTGTATATATAGCGCCCCTGACTCTTGAGATACATATCAAGAGTTCGGGGGCGAAAACCCCATAATAAATATCTGTTTTATATATAGGTATAAAAAAATAATATTAGATAATTTTATGTTGAAAAAAGTATTTCAATCAAAGAGAAAAATTGTTTATCTGGCTTTATTGATAATCATATTAATCTTAATAGTTTCTAATATTGATAGAATCTTACCAATATCATTCAAGTCATATAGCTCTGCAGTAGATTTAGCTAGTTCATTTAAAGAAGATAGATATTGCCATGAGATGTGTTGGCAAGAGAGGTATGAAGATATGGAAATGATTATTTTAGCCGTTAGAAGGGATAAATATCAAGGCTTAGATAAGTTAATGGAATATATTAGTGGCAATACAATGGGTGATGATTTTAAGTCTTTCATTATTTCATATTTGTTTACACAAGAGGAAGAGATTAATAAGGAATATTTTCAAGATTATATTGCTAGTAATTTAGATAATAATAACCTTAATCATATGTTAAAAACTAAAATTATTAAACATGCTGGCTTTGATGATACTAAATATGACTTAAAGCTAGAAACTATTATTAAAGACAAGACAATATCTCTTACACAAAGAAAAAGTGCATTAAGAGCTCTTTGGTCTAGCTTTAGATCAGAAAACGTAGATCTCTATAAGAATATATTAAAGGATACTCACATTGGTCCTGAGCTAAAAATAGAAGCTATTAAAGCTATGAGTAATATAGAGAATAAGGAAGCACACTTTCTATTGTCAGATTTAGAGATATATAAAGATTTATTAAGTAAAAAGAATGTAAATTTAGAAAAATCAGTATTATTTATTTTAAGTGACTACAAGGAAATATACACTAGTTCAGTTAATGAATTAATTGAAAGTCACGATTTTGCTAATTCTAATTATCTATTAGCTAATAAAATATTAAACTCATAGACTATGAAAAAGGTAATTATCATTATTTTAATATCAATATTTTGCCTCCTATGGTTTAAGGTGGAAAAAGTTTCAGCTATGCCTATCGGTACATTGTTATATAGAACTTCTAGCAATGGCCAGCTCTATGGTTTAAATCAAAAAGAGTTAATGACTAGCAAAAATGGAATAATGGAACATATTTATTCAGGACATACTGCTATTTATGTAGGTAAAATTAATGGCAAGGATTATATTGTAGAAGCTCTAGCTGGTGGACTGCAAAAAACAGAAGCTAAGTATTTTATTGACGAAAGCCAGGGAGAAAAGTTTTTAGGAGCTATGATTCCAAAAGAAGCTAGTGACTTGCAAAGACAGATGGCAGTAGAAATAGCTTTGGCTTTAAGTGAATATCATTTTAGCTATGACTTTGACTTTCATAAACAAAAAGGTCCAAGAGATGGTGAGTGGACCTGCGTTGGATTAACTGAAAAGGTATATGAAAGCGCTGATATAAGAAATCCCTATAATTTTTCCAAGCTTAGCTATGATAATAGTTATGCTGTTGATATAACTCCAGATGGTTATGATGATTATAGTACCTACAATAGCAGAGGTGATACTTTCTCAAGATCAAAAGAATTTTCTAAGATAAATTCATATACTAACACTATTCTTCCTGCTCCTGAGATTCTAGGATATAACATAGGTAGACAATATAAAGGAGATAGATATTTTTTCTTTCCCTATACTCAGTTTCTGCAAAACTCTTTAAAGGAAGTAGAACTTGATATTGATATCGGCTCAGAGAATACTTTTAGTATTAGACCGGGGTACAAATCATTGCCACTTGTATTGAAATATACATTTATCAATCAACCACTTTCCTTGTTTAAAAAGATAGGTAGTTATATTAGTGATCAAAAAGCTGTTGCTTATTCAGCTGATGATAACAGTTATGACATGGAAGTGAGAGATAAAGAGAGCGGTAAGAAAGAAAGTGCTAAAGAGGAGTTGTTATCACTTTCAAGAGAAGAGATTAATACTAACACTAAGTTAGTTACCCAAGATACATTAATTAATTCTAATAATAGAGATGAGTTAAATAATTTAAATGATAATAAAGATAATAAAAAAAGTGTATCTGAGGAATTACAGAAAAATACTGATTATATTGTTAAAGATATTATTAGTGCGGATACGTTTGTTTTGGAAAATGATATACAAGTTACTTTAGCTTCAATATCTCTGCCTAAACTAGCTGATAAGATTTGGCAAAGAGACGAATGTAAAGCTAAAGCAAGTATTAATTTAGTACAAAGATTATTAACAAATAATGAAGTAAGGTTAATGTATAGTGATAGAACTAGCTTTGATAGTTCTAGCCGCTTACTTGCTTATGTTTATTACAAAGATAAGGAAGTAAATGATTATAAGCTTTTAAATAATGAACTTATAAAACTTGGCTTAGGTGATATTTTAAATTGTAATGAAGCAATATATTGTGATCCTTATATACATAGCAAAATAGAAGAATCATCTAAGTATGCAAAAAACAATAAACTTGGAATATTCTCTTCTACTTGTGAAAAGGAAAACGAAGGTACTGTAAATAGATTAAGTAGTTTAGGTAAAAACCTTTTTAAGGGTATAAGTTTAAAAACTAATAAGATTATTAATAACTTAGGACAAGTAATTAAGAAACCTATTGATAATACTTCAAACGAAGACACTAGCTTTAGTAAGAGTGTTGAAAATAATAATAATAGTACTATCAATGAAAATGATGAGATTACTGGTAGTGAAGAATATAATAGCAGTCAGGAAGACGCTAGTGTTGATAATAATGATACAAGTAGATGTATAGATAAATTACTAATTAGCGCTGTGTATAGTACTAAACAGAATGATTGGATTGAGCTGTATAATAATTGTGATGAAGATATTGATTTAGCTGAGGTAGGTGTAAGACTAGAGAAGGCTGTTAGTACGGATAACCCTGGTATTATAATTAGGTTTAATCAGATGGATGATTTTAGTGCCTCTAATACAATTATTAAAGCCCATGATACTTATATTATTAGTAGAGCTGAAGCTGTGTTAAATTTTAATGTTGATGCTGTATCACTGAGAGATAACTTTAACCTTGGTGATTCAGGTTATAGTATTTATTTAGCTAATGGACCTGTTTCAGATTTATATGATGAAGATATCATTGATCTTTTAGGTTATGGTAGCTCTAATTATTTTAGGGGGACAAGACCAGCTGTGGCTATTGATGATTATTATGTACTTAGAAGAAAGGCTGATATTAGCTCTAACACTTTTAATCTTTATCCTCAGCATAACTATAGCTTTAATTCTATATACAATAGTGGTCACAACTTTCAAGATTATATTCTTTTAGATACAGGCTTGGGGTATGTGGAAGATGAGGATGAAAGTTTAGGTGATGATGGTGATGATGATCGTAATGATGATAATAATCAAGATGATGGTAATGATGGCGATGATAATACTGGAGATAATACTAACGATGATGAGGTTGAAGATAGCAATGACGAAGAAGAATATAATATTTGTATAGATGAACTTCTAATTTCTGCTGTCTACACAACTGCTCAAGATGATTATATTGAAATATTTAATAATTGTGATCAAAGTATTGATTTAGTTGAGGCAGGTATAAGATTAGAAAAAGCAATAAGTAGTGAAGATCCAGATATACTTATTAGATTTAATGAAACTACTGACTATGTAGCTGCAAACACTATAATTCAACCATACAGCTCATATACTATTTCTAGACAAGATGCAAATATTAATTTTGAACCTGATGCAATTTCTCAGAGAAATAATTTTGCTCTTTCGGGGGATGCTTATAGTATCTATTTAGCTAAGGGTCCAGTTTCAGATCCTTATGATGAAGATATTATTGATTTGCTTGGCTATGGTCTTGCTAATTATTATCTAGGTACAGGTCCAGCTTCTTTTATTGATGATTATAATTTACTTAGAAGGAGGGTAGAGATGAATAGCAGTGCTAGTACTTTAGATATTTTTCATGATTATAATCTAGGCGGTATATATAATAGTGATGATAATTTTTTTGATTTTATTGCAATTAGTACTGACTGGAATGAAGCTGATGAGGATGAGTTTGAAGGTGGCGACAATGAGGAAGATGATAATAATGTTAATATTGTATCTCTTTGGCACTTAGATACTTGTTTTGGAGATTATATATACAATGAATTAAACGAGAATTATATCTATCAAAACTGGCAATGGTCTGCTAGACCATCTAGTTGTGTTTTAAAAGTAAATAACAGGGAGGATATTTTAGAATTACCCTTTAGTAATGATATTGATCCTAATAATATGACAATATTATGGGATTATCAGTTTGAAAATGAATATAGTAGAATGAATATAGAGTTAGTTACCATGGAAGGAGATAATTTAATTTTAACGCTCAGTCCTTATTATATAGAGATCACTAAACCGGGTCATTCTAAAGTAAGATATGATGATTACAGTTTACCACTTGATAATAATTGGCATAGATTAGCCCTTACTACAAATATTTCAGACTCTAGTCTAAATATATATCTAGATAATACTATTCTGACGACTATTAATTTAGGGCAAAGACTATATGAGTTAAGTAGTTTTAAATTTATGTCTGATTATGTTAGTTCATATTTACAAATTGATGAAATTGCTATTTTTGATAAACCGGTAGATGAAGATTATTTGAATTTATTAGGAGATAAAATAAGTCCATATCAACCTTATAATTTTGTGGGCTCCTTAGACTTAAAGCATAGTTGGAACTTTATTGAGGGGCAGGGCAGTATCGCCTATGACACTATTAGTTCATATAATTTAAATATTGATCAAGCTTATTGGTCTAATGGTATTAATGATTATGGTGTTAAATTAAATGAGCTTAACAATGCAGTCTTCAGTGAGCTTTTAATAGATGATAATAGGAAAAGTTTTAGTTTAGGATTTTGGTATAGAAATAGTGCTTACCCTGAGGAGGGTAGGGGGAGAATAATGTTAAAGCAGGGAACTAATACTAAAATTGGACTTAAGTTTACTCCATACAATTCTTATCTTTATTACAACCATAAAGAAATTCCACTATCTAGTTATAATGCCTTCATAGAACATGACGATAATTGGCACTATTTTGTATTAACATATGATGCAAGTAATTATAGTTTGAAATTCTATCTAGATGGCATGGAGCTTTATAGTGACTACAAACCTTGGTTAGATAGAAGTTTTGATTATATGGAAATAATTCAAGAAAACTGGGAGTTTCAATTAGATGAAATTAAAATATATGAAGGAAGTCTAAGTGAACAGTTAATTTATGATACTTATCAACAGAAATATTACTAAAAAAGAGGAATACTTTAACATTTATTTTAATTCTAATTTTATTTTAAGATAAGTTTATAGAAATTTTATACTCTTTTTGTTATGATATAAGTATCAAAAAATAATTTCCACTTTTATGAATGAAAAAAATAATAAGCTAATATTAATATACGAAACAGAAACGAGTAAACTTGAGTTACAAGGAGATTTTGATAAAGAAACAATTTGGGCTACGCAGGCTAATATTGTTGAGCTTTTTGGAGTGGATCAATCAGTTGTTTCTAGACATATTTCAAATATATTTAAAGATGGTGAGGTTGATTATAAAAGCAATATGCAAAAAATGCATATTGCAAATTCAGATAAACCAGTGAATTTTTATTCACTTGATGTGATTTTAAGTGTTGGTTATAGGACTAATTCTAAAATAGCTATTGAATTTCGTAAATGGGTCAATAAAGCCTTAAAAAAATATATATTAAATGGATATCTTTTAAATTATAATAAAATCAATAATTTAAAAGATAAAGAATTAGATGACTTTAAGGATGCAGTTGGATTAATAAAGAAAACAGTTGAGAATAAACAATTATCGACTGATGAAAATGAAGGACTATTAAGGGTGATTACAGAATATGCTTATACATGGGCTACCTTACAGAAATATGATGAAAATAAATTACATACTAACAAAACAACAAAAGTAAAAAATATATTAAATTATAATGTATCTCAAGATGCAATATCAACCTTAAAGAATAATTTAATAAAAAAGCAAGAAGCAAGTGATTTATTTGGCAAGGAAAAGGATGACTCTCTTAAAGGTATTTTGGGTAACATCAATCAATCTTTTGCTGGGAGTGAATTATATCCAAGCATAGAAGAGAAAGCCTCTCATTTATTTTATTTTGTTATAAAAAATCATCCATTTACTGATGGCAATAAGCGTATTGGCTCCTTTCTTTTTATATTATTTTTAATAAGAAATAAATATCTATTTAATGAAAAAGGAGAAAAAAAGTTTAGTGATAATTCACTTGTTTCCTTGGCACTTTTGGTAGCCGAGAGTAATCCAAAGCAGAAGGATATTATTATAAAATTAATTATTAATTTTATATCTAATTAATTGAGTGAACCCTCTCCCCGCCCTAAAGGGCGGGGCTTCAGGTATTAGGGCATACTGGAAGTATTTTGTTCTTGAATATATCTTTTTATCATTTCTTCTTGAGCTATACCTACTGTTTCAGCAAAATAGCCATCCGCCCAAAAACTATCACCCCAAAGAAATTCTTCTAGTTTAGGAAATTCTTTTCTTATTATCCTAGAACTACCTCCTTTGAATAATTGTACAATTTTAGACAGTGCTATATCTGGTTTAACTTGTATTAACATATGTATATGATCTGGCATTATCTCTAGCTCTTCAATATACCACTGATTTACTTTAGCACACTGAAAAAACAATTCTTTGAGGCGAATAGCTATTTGGCCTTTCAGTGCTCTTTTTCTGTATTTAGGCACCCAAACTATATGATATTTTAATCTGTGCTTAGTACTAGCACCAGTCCAGTATTCAAACATATACTTCCAGTATGCCAAAATAGCCTCCGCTTGGCAATTGCATTGCCTCGCTCCGGGCTGCCATTCATCCCCAGCCTTAAAAGGCATGGGGTTTTCTGGCAGGGGTTATAAAT
>Ga0306869_1000916_pt1 | contig 12019 bp, 9 predicted proteins | sample AntRauTorckE6833_FD_190421 | JGI IMG/M metagenome (GOLD analysis project Ga0306869, IMG submission 190421) | Saline lake microbial communities from Rauer Islands, Antarctica - Metagenome Torckler E6 #833 (v2) (version 2) | ecosystem: Environmental > Aquatic > Non-marine Saline and Alkaline >... | reverse complement strand
TAGTAGGATTCGTCAAAATATAAATCGTGGCGGTGGACTTGTTGGCGTATTGTGTTTAGTAAAAGGTATTTATAGCCTTAGTGACAAAATTCAGTACACCAATGTGATTCTTCCGTTGATGCGAATAGGAGTTGAGTTTGCTTCTCTGGGAGACCAGGTACGTTCAGGAGATGGATTCTCTCAAGATGAATTAAGTCGTGTATCAGATCTCTTCTATGACGAAGAGACTGAAACCAGTGTTTTTTCTGCAGATAGTGTTCGGGTTGCGCAGGGTGAAGAGCCGGTTGGAAACGAAATGCCAGACGTAGCCAAGCCTGGTAATGTAGGTGAAAAACCAGAAGTAGTCGAAGCAATTGACGACAGCGGAGTTGTTTCAGGAATCTGTAGTAACCTTGGCCAGATTGCCCTTACTATTTTGGGTGGCCCAATCAATATTGGAATAGAAATCCTCCTGCAAACACTGAGCGCCGCAAACGTTAATCCGATTGATTACGTGGCTGAGCAACTTGCTCGAGTGCTTGCCGGTGAAGAGATAGAGGGCACACCAAAAGGTGCCCAACTGGGCAACTATGCAATGTACGGTGCACGTCTTGCCTCAAACGATGCAATGATAAGTATGGGCGGTCGTAAGCTTACCGAACAAGAAGAGGTGACGCTCGCTCAGGCCACAGAAGAAATGTATCGTATCGAGAATAGCCAAAAATCATTTGCTCTGAGAGTTTTTAATATTTATGACGTTGACTCGGTTGCTTCGCAGGTTGCTATCAATTCATACGATTATTACAATAACACTCCTAAGGCTCTTTCTACGGTTGCGCAACTCCCTTTCACTCTGCTGAGTTCGATGGCTGGTGCTTTTCCGGTTGAACAGTATGCAGAAGCAAGTGGGCACAACGGATATGACTACGGCTTTCCAAGATTTGGTTTTAGTGTTGCTGAAATGGAGTTACCAGAATCATACGACCCATTCGAAAATGCTGCTAATGTCGAACCAAGACTTGAAAGTTTAAATGATAAATACGGAGAGTGCTTTAATAGCACTATAAACCCAAACAATGGCAGGCTGGTTACAAACCCTGAAGGGTCAGTTAACTATATCGAGTTGGATGAAGAGTTATGCGCGGATGCTGATGATGATGACCTGCTTAGGTATAGATTCTACATTGCTGACATGGTAACCGTGAAGTCATTGGCGTGCCTGGAGATGATTAGTGATGAGGCCTGCAAAGATATAGGCATGGATGCTGGTACGTCAAGTGGTGCACAGCAAGGGGCAGGTGAAGCGATAGTTGGTGATCCATATACTGACGGTGTTGACGTTGCTTGTGCGGAAGGCACAAATGACCTAGGCATTACGGAAGGATATACCGGTGGACGGCAGTTTAGTATTCGGCTTTGCTCGGTTACTAATATTCCAAGTAGTGGACCAGCAGATAATGCTGGTGGCACGTGGGCAACTGATGGAGCCGAAGGCAATGCAATAGTAAACTCCCGAGTATCTGGCGCATGGTATGCACTTACTGAAGCAGCTCGCGCTGATAGTATTAATCTTCAGGCGGTCAGCTCATTTAGAAGCAATGAGCACCAAACATCACTTTACAATAATTGTCTTGAGCGCAACGGAGGCACCTGCAATAGTGTTGCGTCTCCCGGTGGTTCAAGTCATCAAGCCGGAGTAGCAATAGACTTCACGAACATGAGCTTTGGGACAGAAGCTGAATACGGTCGAACATGCAGCAACCCGATGACCGCAGATACACCCGAGCATCGTTGGATGCGCCAAAACGCCTACCAGTTCGGCTTTAAGCAACTATCGTTTGAGTCCTGGCATTGGGATGCGCTAAATCTAGAGAATAGGTGTGATTATCAATGATCTATTCATCTCGTTTTATCAATTATCTAAAAACTGGAATGAACGTATTGGTACTATTTGGATTAATTGTAGGCATTCTTACCCCACAGTACGTTCAAGCGATATCTGAAGAACAACGGCAACTAATCCGCTCAGGAATATACTATTATGACCTGGAGGAAAGTGATTTTGGCTCATGTTACGGGCCGGTGCAACTTGTCGGCTCAGACAACATAGAGCAAGGTTATAATTATTTTATAGACAGAGGTCTTGAGCCAATATACGCAGCGGCACTTATCGGTAATTTTATATTGGAATCACAAATGAAACCTGACGCGTTCAATTCGGCTGGTGGTGGGCAAGGAGCGTACGGTATTGCTCAGTGGCGATCCGGTAGACAGGCTGCGCTTCGAGAAAAACCAAATTACGAGACACTTGGAGCGCAACTTGAGTTTGTGTGGGAAGAGCTTCAAGGAGGTGAGAATGCAGCTTATGAGCAAATCATTCAAACCTCAAATGTAGAAGATGCCGCAGTTGCGGTAGACCAGTACTACGAACGATCAGAGCAAGATCACCACGCAGAGCGTATAGAATACTCACAGGCAGTTCTGACGGAATATGGCTCAGGTTCTGCCGCCAGTTCAGGAGGTTTTTCAGGTAGCCAAGGTGGGTGTGCGGCTGGGCTGCCTGATGGTGAATCTCCAGAATTAGCCGAGGCGTTATTAGAATCTTCAAATGTTTCATCCGATTATGAGGATCAACTACAAAATATCGCAGCCGGACTTGGCCCGTGCCCTTCTGTAAATAACGGTAACTACACAGTTGATGCTGAGCTTTTACGAGTTTTGGTTGCCTTGGCCGAGAACAACACATATACAATATCGTCACTACACAGAGGCTGTACATCCGATACATCAGGGTCCGGTTCACAGAGTCGTCACTGGCGTGGTAAAGCTGTCGATCTTTCGGGTTCACGCCCAATAAATGGCGATACCATGGAAGGAAGTTTTGGTAGCCACTCAGAAAACATTCAACAATTAGTCAACCAAGCAAAGGAGCTCCTCAAGGACAACTGCGAACTTGGCGTGCCTAATAATCAATACATATCTGGTGCAAGTCAGGTAGAGTCTGAATGTACTAATGTTTTCTTAGACACCCCAGAAACAACTGGCGCAACTGGCCCACATATACATATAGGAGTACCATAATATGGAGCAAGCAAAAACAAGATTTAAAGTTAAAAAATCACATATTTACAGTGGACTATTCCTGATTATTGCGTTCTTACTGTTCTTATTTGTATACAATTATTCATTCGTTGAAGTATCTATACCTACAGAAAATGAAAATCAGCATGAATTGCAGTTTATAAGTAACCGTGATGGACACGTAACAGAAGAGGTAATTGGTAGCTCATCAAAGAAGTTTTTATTGAGACGGGGCAGCTATTCAATCTCGGTGCGTGACGATTCAAATAGCTACTTTGGAAGTGCGATGTCCCCCGGACTCTTGCGAACAAACACATATTCGGCTGAGCTACAGCCCGAGTTGGCGCGAGAGTTTGTTGCGGTTGAACCACTTAGCTGTATGAACTTTAATGCAGAAACCCTTTTTAGTTGGATTTGCAACGATACCATTGACTCTGGTGCAATGCACTTAGCTGGAACGAGAACAACGCCGCCAACCATAAATCGCTTAACTGGTTATGGCGGTGCTGTCATTAATTCGTCTTTTATTTATGATGGTTCGCTTTTTGTGCTAGTCAGAAGCAGCGCAGAGTCTGAATCTGCGGAAGCAATTCACGCAGTTTACCCCCTCACGACAGCGGGGCGAGTAGATATTAGTAACGGGAGGGTCCTTGATGACCTTTCTCGAAATGGGTCCTACTACGCTAGTGAATACCAGGATGGTTTTCTCGTGTTTGACCGACTCGGTTCAACTGTATTGTATTACCCGTCTCCGTATGACAACCCCATAGAATACACGGTTAGTCGGCCGGAAAATCAAGAACTTACACTGCAAGATGTAGCAACAAGAGATGATAGTTATGTCATGACATATTCTCAGCCTGATGTGCCATCGTTTGTCCGAGGTAGTGATTATTTGGCGCCCCAATACATTAGTGATGATAGACCCGAGGCTACAGAAGGCGGCAGTTCAGAGATTTTTATTAGCAAAAACAACTCTGAGAATATACGATTATCGTTTGATTTTGCCGTATCGCAGGCAAAGCTCTGTGGAGATGGGTTACTTTGCATAAATAGATCCGGAACGCTTGCGATTTATTCATTTGATAATAGTGAGACTGTTTTACTATATGAGTTTTCTGATGTCTCACAAATAGAATTTACTAGGGGCAGGATTATAGCTGTACTTAGTGATGGCATAGTCTCAATAAATCCCTCGTCTGGCGTTGGCCACTACAGCTACTCATTTGGGTCCTATGTATTTTGTGGTATAGAAATTATTCAAGGTAGTTCTGAGTTTGTAGCTTGCGTCGAAGATCATGCTGGTAAATCATATGGATTGCTATTTTCTAGCGCAAATCTAGCTGGTAACCCCATAGATAAGATCGTTGCTAAGTTTTCAGAGTCATATCTCGTTAAAGCCATTTCTCCATACAAATCATTTATACACGTGCTCGGAGAATATAACGACCCAGTCCAAAGAGAGACAGGATTCTTCCTAGATAGAGATAATGTAGGTAGCGTTAATCAATCGATACAAGAACTAGCAGTGAATACAGGAATTAATAATGACGAATATCAGCTAATATTCACAGTGGATTAATCTGTTGAGCTCAGGGGAATAATGTTGCATTTTTGCATGAAGTGCTGCACGACGATGTCAGCGTCTGTTGTGGTAATAAACGCTTGGTAATCTTGCAGGAAGTCCGTTAAGTGGCGGCGACGCGAACCATCGAGCTCGCTAAATACATCATCAAGTAGCAGGACGGGCTTTTTACCGAAAGCTTGTTCGATGAGCTTGGCCTCTTGAATCTTGAGCGCTAGGATAGCAGTACGCGCTTCACCGCGCGAGGCAACCTCACGAGCAGGGTAGTCATCAAACCGAACTTCGATATCGTCACGGTGTGGCCCGATACTGGTAAACCCCCGTTCTACATCACTGCGGAAGTTCGCCTTTAGTCGCCGCAGCATATCATTGCTGTAGCCATCTACTTGGCACGGTGTTTTGTACACAAATGTAAGCGAAACCGAAGAGTCAGCAATATCTGTATACGCGTTTTGAGTGTCTCCAGCCAGTGACGTTAACAACTTTTGCCGAGCCCCAGCTATAGATCCACCAAGCTCGCTCAGGCGTACATCCCAGACAAACACATTATCTACGGATGCATTGCCGCTTTTTAATAGTGCATTCCGTTGCGCTAGAGCCCGTTTATAGTGGCGCCGTTGTTGCAGAAAGTTCGGTTGTATCTTCTCTAGTAAAGTATCGAAGTATTCACGGCGACCATCTGGGCTACCGTGCAGCATCGCAAGGTTGTTTGGCTCAAAGATAACAACTGGTAAAAACCGCTGTCGACTCAAGCGTGATAACGTCGTGTCGCCTATAACGAACTGTTTGTTGGTTTTGCTATTTTGTCGCCGAAGCTTCAATATGCGACTTCCGTCATCAAGCTGTATATCAACTCGACCCCATTCGGATTGGTGTCGTATTAAATCCTCGTCGCTGTTCCGGTACGACTTTCCTTGAGCGCTAACTAATATAGACTCTAGTAAGTTTGTCTTACCGCTCGCATTCGGTCCGACAATTATATTTACAGCGGGGTCAGGCTCAAAGCTATCATCCTGGTAAGACCGATAGTGTTGCAAACGAATTGAATTAATCAAAGTTTTTTCCTATACCTACTTATCGCTACTCGCCAACTACGTATTGAGCCCTGTAGCTCGACATCCCTAAAACTTTTTATACGCATAGCCTTATTCTACAGAAGCTAGTCGACGGATGACAGACGGCAGGTGACTTGCGACCAACACTTAACTTTTTAGCGGCATGATGACATGTAAGTAATCATCTTGTTTTGGATCGCGAATAAGTGATGGTTCGAGCTTACCGTTAAAACAAAACTCCACTTCATCACCACTAAGCACTGAGAGCACATCTATAAGGTAGCGCGAGTTTAGGGTAATCTCACCCTCTCCAGTAACCTCAGCATCTGCTTTAGAGGTATTTTCACCAAGCTGCGAGGCGACCGATCGTACCTGAAGTGCTTTATCTGACTCATCAGTAGACACGACGATACTACCGGCACTCTCACGAGCAAATAGACTCGCAACTTTTGTAATACTGGCGAATTCCTGCTTTTTTAGTTTGGCTGTCGTGTTAAAGCTCTTTGGTATTAACTTACGGTAATCAGGGTAGTTTCCCTCTATCAAGCGAGTCACTAACTCCACCTCGCCAACAGTGAACATCACCTGCTGATCATCATGCAGTATCTCGACATCTTCGTTACTATCAGAGACGATACGTAGCAGATCTTGCATCGCGTTTGCTGGTACCAGCAACGAAACATCTTGCTTTGCCTCACCGAGTTTTTTCTCTGCTAAACGGTAGCTGTCTGTTGCTACCATAAACAGTTGCCCTTGATAACTGTGAATATAAACTCCTGTTAGGACCGGTCGCGCTTCGTCATTTGAAGCAGCGGTTACGACTTGCTGGAGTGCTTCTTTGACAGTTTTGGCTGGTAGTTTCCAGGCGGTTTTATCACTGATTGCTGGCATAACAGGGAAGTCTTCTGCGCTAATGCCGTTTATCGATGAGCTGTATGAACCAGACTTTATGCGCAACTTAAGCTCATCAAGCTTGAGATCTATGACGCCACTCGGTAGCGAACCGACAAAATCTTGAACTAAACGAGCCGGCACAGTAATAGCACCCTGCTCGCTAACTTTTGATCCGATATAGCGGGTAATGGCGATGTCTAGATTAGTAGCAGATACCGCAACTCGGTTATCAATAGTTTTTATGAGTACGTTTGCTAGTACAGGTAGAGTACCTCTATTGGTTGCTACTCGTCCCACTGTACCGAGTGCTTTTGAAAGGTTTTCTTGAGTTACTTGTAATTTCATTGTGACGCTCCTTTATATATAGAAATAAATTTATTTAAGAATAGTTTTTGTTTATATAAGCTGTGTGGAAAATGTGTATAAAGGGTAATATAAGAAGTTATTTTTATAAATAAGTGGCGGATAAGTCGAGTACAAGACTTGTACAAAACGCGGATAAGTCGCTGACTTATACCCAAGGATTTATAAGTGCCTGCGACCATGTTGATAAGTCGCTGACTTATACCCGTTTGTATACACAGCTTGTGCAGAACGTATACACATGTTTTACGCATACAGCCGCTCCTTAATCGTATCAACAACGTCTTTAATTGACGGGTCGAATGATATCTCACGTTCGATTTTTTCAACCGAATGGATAGCAGTGGTGTGATCTTTTCTGCCAAGTTCGCGAGCAATCTTTGGAAAGCTCAAGTGTAGCTCACTACGAAGCATGTACATTGCAATTTGTCTTGGTACGACGATGTCTCTGTCACGTTTCGGCCCCAATATATCCTCAATAGCCAAATCAAAATATTTTGCGGTTCGCTCGACAACTTGTTTTGCACTTATGTGTTTTGGCCTTGATGTTGTTGCACCAAGTAGAGACTTCGCAATTGGTACATCTGGCGTCAGTCCACGCATTTCACAAAAAGCCAACAGCTGGTTGAGGACACCCTCTAGCTCACGAATATTTGTCTGTACCAGCTCAGCTAAATAACCAACCACTTCTTGGCTTAGTTCTGCACCACTGTCATGTGCCTTGGTTTGAATAATTGCACAACGAGTTTCGTAATCTGGGTTTTGCATATCTATAGACATACCCCAGGCAAAGCGACTCTTGAGTCGATCTTCTAGTGTTGGTATATCTCGCGGTGGCTTATCACTACTTATAATAATTTGTTTATTAGCTTGGTGTAGCGCGTTAAAGGTATGGAAGAACTCTTCTTGAGTCTTATCTTTGCCGGCAATGAACTGCATATCATCAATAATTAGAACATCTGCATTGCGGTAGTAGCTGGCAAAGTCGGTATTTTTCTTAAAGCGTACTGCGTCAATAAACTCTTGGACAAATTGCTCAGTCGATACGTATACAATATGGGCGTCTTTGTTGTTACGAATAACCGCGTTTCCAACCGCTTGTATTAAGTGAGTTTTCCCAATGCCAACACCACCGTAGAGAAAAAGCGGATTGTATTTTTGCCCAGGATTTTGTGCAATCGCCTGACAGGCTGCATAAGCTAGCTCATTACCAGAACCAACGATAAAGTTTTCGAAAGTATAGCGCTCATTGAGCCCTTGCCGATATTTGTGCGCTAGTGACGATGTAGCAGATGAGGTTGTATGAGATTCTGGTGTTTCAATATGAAGCACCGGCTGATCATTGAGTTCTTGTTTCTTTGGTACAAAGCCAGAGTGAATTTTATATTCAATTTCACTGGGTGCAAGACCGTTTTTCTCCAATGTGGTTTTTATAAGGTCATTAAATTTTTTCTCAAGCTGCTGTTTTATGAACACGTTAGGCACACCGATAACGATGCGGTCATCATCCTGTTGAAGGAGGCGAGTGTTTTTGAACCACGTGACATAGCTCGCTCGAGTAACAGATAACTCTATTTCTCCCAGCACTGCTTGCCATAGGTGGTCTTGCATATAATCCCTGTTTCCTTACCCTCAAATTAACGCTTGGTTAGCTACTACTATAACAAAAGATTGGAAGTTTTCCACAACTACCAGACAGGGAAATTTTTTATCGTCTGCAAAATACTAAAACAGGGGCAAAGTTATGCACAGGTTTCGAGAACACCTTAGAAACTGTGGATATATCTTGAATAAATGGGTATAAGTTGTTAGTATTGGTGGGAAAGTATTGTTAATTTAACGATTTAATAAACTTCGGCTTGCTCATTTCGAGATAAGCCGTGTAGGATAGAAGACTATGCCAAAGCGAACATTTCAACCAAAGACTCGTAAGCGTGCCCGCGTTCATGGTTTCATGAAGCGTATGTCAACCAAGAACGGTCGACGTATTCTCAAGCGACGTGCCCTAAAGGGTCGCAAGAACATCTCAGCTTAATCACAGTCAGTACATAAATATATGTACGCTCTTTTGACGTGTTCGTGACGTAACCAATCTCACCTGATAGGCTTACAATATGATAAAAAAGCAGTACCGCTTCCACGGCTATAACAGTCTCCAGTCTGTGTACCGTCGTGGCAAGACAGTTCGTGGCCCTTTGACCTCACTGAAATATATGCGAAATGACCGCCGCCAGCACTACCGCTTAGCAGTAGTAGTAAGTAAGAAGGTGCACAAATCTGCCGTCAAGCGCAATCGAATTCGGCGCCGCTTGTATGAGGCGGTTCGCCTGCTTGAGCCACGGATAACGCAGCCGTATGACATAGTTCTGACGGTTTTTCATGAAAACGTCGCCACCATCCCAGCAGAGGAGGTGCGCAAGCTCGTCTTCACCCAATTGAAACAAGCTGGCATCATTGATCCATCAAGAAAGAGCACTACTGCTATACAGAAACCAAACAAAGATACTTAACATGTTAAGTATCTCAGCAGGCGACTGATTGAGCTTGGCCGTTATGCTATGATAGTACGAGTAAATATATATAGAAAAAGTAGGTATTTCTGTGTTTGAGTCGCTTATTGTTCAGCCAATTTTTAACTTGCTCGTATTCATATACGCGATATTGCCGGGTGGCAACTTTGGCTTAAGTGTCATTGTATTCACCGTTCTGGTGCGATTCTTGATCCTGCCATTGGTACGCAAGCAGTTACATCAAACCCGGGCGATGCGAAAGCTTCAGCCTGAGATTAAGAAGATAAAAAAGGCCGCCAAAGGCAACCGCCAGCAAGAGTCAACCATGCTTATGGAGCTATACAAAGAGCGTGGTATTAATCCGTTCTCATCTATTGGCACGCTCATTATCCAGTTGGTTGTATTTATCGGCCTGTATACCGGGCTGGTTCGCATCATCAACGATCAGGCAGAGATAGTGAACTTCGCCTATAGCTGGCTACAGGGCCTTCCAGCACTACAGGCAATCGCTGAAAACCCGGACTCATTCGACTTTACGTTATTTGGTTTGGTCGATCTGTCCCGGGCTGCCATCGGCTCGGCTGGCTTTTACATACCAGCCTTTATCCTGGTAGTTGGTAGTGCGGTTACACAATTCTTTCAGAGCAGCCAACTTATGCCGAAGGACGAGAACGCTCGTGGACTCAAGCAAATCCTCAAGGACGCTCAAGCTGGCAAGCAGGCTGAGGCCTCAGAGACAAACGCGGCGGTTGGGCAAAGCATGAAGTACTTCATACCGTTTATGATCTTTTTTGTAACAATTGGCTTAGCATCAGCCCTCAGCTTGTACTGGTTCACTAGTGGTTTAGTGGCCTACTGGCAGCAGTCGAGAATATTGAAGGAAGACGAGACCGAGATGGAAGCTATTGGCGCTCAGCCAAAAAGCGATATTATTGAAGGGGAAGTTGTCAAGAAACCAAGTAAGCAAACAACTGCCAAGCAGTCGAACAAAAAAGCCACCGCCAACAAAAAGAAAAAGAGCTCCAGCAAGTCAACTAAGCGGAGGAAAAAATGAGTGAACCAACCGAACAAAACCAATCAGTTGAGGAAGCAATTCAGTTCGCGAAGCGTTATTTAGAGGACTTGTTATCTTTCTTTGGTCTAAATACTGATGTTTATGCTACCACCGAAGACGAGGAAGTTATTGAGCTACATGTGCCGAGCACCAATCTTAATGGCTTTTTAATAGGCCAACGCGGCGACACATTACGAGCTATTCAATCCATCGTTAGCACCGCACTCAAGAACGGTGATTATGCCAAGAACCGCGTCAGCGTTGATATTGCTGAGTACAAGAAGGCCCGCGCCGATCGTCTAGCGGAGAAAGCTCAAGCTTGGGTCGATAAGGTCAAAGAAACCGGCGAGGAAATGGCGCTAAAGCCTATGAATGCTGCCGATAGGCGCACTGTGCACAAGCTAGCTATTGATGAAGGCCTAGAGACTGAATCGGTTGGCGAGGGCAAAGACCGCCATGTGGTTCTCAAGCCAACCGGCGCGCCACAGCCACCGGTGGTTGAAGAAGAGGGCGAAGAGGCCGAAGAGATTGAAAAAGCCGACACAACTGAATCTTCAGAAGAATAAATACTCAGCGTTACTTGCGGGCAACCTTATAAATTACGAAGCTCAAGCCAGACAGCGTTAGAAGAATCAGTAAGGCGCCGAGCCATGTAGTATTGGTCGCATCAGCCTCGGTGGTGTCTGTTTGAGCTACCTGCTCTGAAGAATCAGCTGTATTTTGCGCAAGACTCTTATTGTCTGTTGCACCTGCTATTTGCGGTTCGGCTTCAACTTCAGTAGTCGCACTTGAGCGAGCAGCGTTTTCTAACACAACTGTTGTGGGTTGGTCTGATTGAATTGTGTTGGCACCATCTTCTCTAGTTGTTTCGTCTTCTGGCGCATCATTTTCTGGCTGTTGTTCGTTTGATTGCTCTGCGCCAGCTTCAGTTTCTGGACTGTCGGTTGGAGGCTTCGGGTTATCAGGTTGAAAATCCGGCTCCGGCAACGAGCCCACTTCACATTCTTCAGTAAATAATTCACTGAATACACATATATCGTTCTCGTCTGGTGATGCAAGCTCGCGGGCATAATCAACAGAGGAAACATAGACTGTCTTATAGATAACAATTGGTTGATGGAGTACGTTATCGCCAGTTATCTTAATCGTGTGATACCCGTCCTCTAAACTCTCAGGAATATACAGACTTGCCTCGATAACCCCACGCTCATCTGTCTTTGACTTCCCTAGCAGAACGGGTTCAGAGTAGACCCACACCTCATAAGTAGATTTTGCCTGAAGTGAATATGATGAGCCATCGACATTTACGCTGAGGCTTTCGCCACGTACAGCATGGTCGTTTGCTATAGTCTTGTCATATCGAGTAATGGCAAGGTTACGGCCGCTTGATCCATCGGGGCTTGATACGCGAAGCTCGGTAGTTGGTTCTGGGCTAGAAAACCATGCCGTAGGGTCAGCATCAGGCATTTCTTTGTTGAATGAATCAGTCTTCTCCGTT
>Ga0306869_1000906_pt1 | contig 12130 bp, 10 predicted proteins | sample AntRauTorckE6833_FD_190421 | JGI IMG/M metagenome (GOLD analysis project Ga0306869, IMG submission 190421) | Saline lake microbial communities from Rauer Islands, Antarctica - Metagenome Torckler E6 #833 (v2) (version 2) | ecosystem: Environmental > Aquatic > Non-marine Saline and Alkaline >... | reverse complement strand
AGCCTTCTTTTCTGATTTGTCGGCACCACGTTGCTCAATTCCGCCAGCTGCTTATTGCGTGTGGTCAGCGCGATTATCTGCGCGCCGGAAGACGAAGCGTCTTGCTCCAGAGCGAGGCCTGTTCTGAAATTCACAAGATTCTCTAAATTACTGTCTGAATAGCGCTGTTTGTCTGCATAGACTTTCAAGAACTCGTCCATCTTTGACAGCTCGATGGCGAATCTGAAGAACTTGCCCAACTCCTCCGCGTCGATGCTCTGAACGATGTCGGATTCAAGGATTGATCTGATGTCGTTCGGCTTGTTGCTGCGCATCTGATTGCCTATGCGTATCATGCTGTCACGATACTTTTCGGCGATCTTTTGTCTGCCCTGGATAGTCAGCGAATTGAAACGTCCTTCAAACTTGTCGTCCAGACCGCCGAGGAAGGCCCCGATTTGATCCTGGAAGTTGTAGAACTCGTCTCTGCTGAAATCATACTCACGAGCCGTGCTCAAGAAGGGCCTAAATGTCTCGCCACTCTGAGGGCCTATGAAACCCCTATCATATATGCGAGCTCGATGGTCGATGAAAGGATTATTGCTGAAAGCGTCGCCGCTTTTACGCAACCACTCCATAGACTTGACGCGCTCATACGTGTCTCCTCTCGACGCGAGGTATTTCCGGTACTCATTGAGTCCGTTATAATATTTAGCTTTGCCACGATCATCCTCGAAATAAATTAGCTTATTGATGAAGTCATAGAAGTCATTGTCTATCTTGTACTCAGCCTTGGACGCTTGCGTGAGCGCCGTCACCATGTCTTTGTCGATGAACTCGTCGGGGAAATCCGAGAAGCTGCTGCTGGACGTGATGGGAATCCGTGTGTCTTCATAGATGCCGAACTTGTTCTTGATGAAGTACGTTTTGTACCCTTCGCGGAACAACAACCGGTTCTTTGGGCCGGTCACGCCCACACGCAGTCCTATTTCGACCTTACGCGTCAGCTTGGAGTACTCTTGAATCCTGGGATCGGTGATCCTCAGATTGTAGGCGTAAGTGTCATAATAAGGGCCGAAGTACTGGCCGCTCATCTTGCTCTTCATGCGCCTCTTCTGAACGCCGAAGGTTTCCAGCTCAAAGAACTTGGAGGCTCTCTTCGAATTCAAGATTTTGTTGCCGACAGCGTACCAATCGCGACGTCCGGCGCTCAATCCCGCCATGTTGTACAGGTCTCTTCCCAGGGATACCGCCAGCTGGTCTTTGTCCGGAGAGTCCGCCAGAGAGAGACGATGTGCAAATTTTGTGTAGAACAGCTGCAGGTCGTCGTCCGAGATCAGCGTTCTCAGCCGCAGAGGAACCTCGGTATTGAGCAGAGGCATCAGCTCTTTGGCCAACTCAGGTGCCGTCACATCTTCCCACTTATTGCGTGCCCGAATGCTGTCTATGAACGTATCTCTCAGATCGTCCAGTTGGACCGCGCCCAGGACAGGATCGACGTAGTTGTCTTGCAACAACTTCTTCAGCACGTCCGAGTCTTTTCTGATTTGGGTTTCGATGGCGTCGGAGATGTTCATCACGTCGAACTTGATCTGTCCTTGAGTAACGGCTTTGAAGTTACCCCAGGGTTGCGGGTCTTTGCGGTATCTTGTGAAGTTGATCCGTAGATTGTCCAGAATTACCGACCGCTCGTTGACGCCCATATATTGGTCCAATGAGTCCACAAACTTCTCTATGAACACTTTGTCCCCATCGGTCAAATCGTTGGACTCTTTGAGGAGTCGCAGCTGATTGTTGAAGACGTCGGGATTGGGCTGGAACAAACGAACGTCTTCGTAGCGACCGGTTATTGGATTGAATTTAAGTTGATCCTCCGTAGGTGGTCGCGTAAGCACGAATCGTTTAGATCTGCGCTTATTGCCCAGAACATTGCCTCGATAATTGATAAGGGAAAGTGTGCCGTCGAGCTCTCCCGCTTGCAGCAAGAAATACTCTCTGAGCCGTTTCTGCATGGCTGGATCATTTAAAATGTCCTCCGGGCGAGAAATGCCAAGATGTATTGAATCGAGCTTTCTCTTAGCATTGGCAAATTTGATTGTGTCGCTCGGGGCCGTGTATTCCGAATCGGTCAGCCGTCGTAATTCTTTAATCCCAACCGCATTGCCCTTGGAGTTGAAGAACTTATCACCTGCGAGTTGTCCTTTGTTGAACAAATCCACGGCTTCAGAGCCTCCCAAATGTCTCAGCTGGGTGTCCAGGGACTGGCGTTTGAGCCATGCGTCGTAAGTCTCACCCAACGGAGTGCTGCCTTCATAGAACGCCCGCTGAGCAGGATTCAACTTCGAAATATTGCGCTTTCGGACTTGGGCCACGTTCTCCAGAGACGCCAAGTCTGCCCAGTTTTTCAGGACGGGAGTCGTGGTACTCCGGCAGTGGAAATGCGCCGGAGGGAGGTGCGAGTAGTCGCCCACGTCGTAGATTTGGCCGTCTCGGTGGATGCAGATTGGAGTCGTTCGTCCGTCGATCACAGACACGTATTGCCAGCCGTCTAAACTGTTAGAGTTTGCTTCGTATACGGCCTGATCGGCCTGAGCATTGACGGACGTCATCGCCGTCACGACCAGAGCCTTGGAATGATTTCTGGTGATGTTATGAACATTGTTCTTGCGGACGTCTCTCGCTATTTCATCCACGCCTTTGCTTTTCGACATCCCCTCTCTTATCACATCTTCCAGACGCTTCTTCTCACTGGCCCTCACTCCGTGCCAGGCAGGCTCCAAAGCTTTATTTCCCGCCAAGGGCTTCTTAAGAACGATGTCTTCACCGATGGCGCGAGAAGGCTTTCTGGCTCGCCAAACTTTAGATGTGGTCGCCTCAAAGTTCTGGTAAGTGTAGCTTATCTGGTCTTGGACCAAGTCTCTCAGAGAGCGTTTCGTGGTCTGATAGATGTCTTTGTATGTTCTGATAAGTTCTTCGTCAATCGCATCTCTTAAGCGGCGAAAGCCCTTAGTTGAGAGATTTGCTTCACGGAGCAATTTATCAACACGGACTTCATGGCCGTCCAGCGTAAGGAATACTTTTCCTTGGACGGTTTTCTCATAACGACGGAGCATTGCCGCTCTGTCTATAGCTTTGTCATACATTTCCACATTTGCTGAAACGGTCATGAAGTGTGCCTCTTACTTTTCTAAATTAGTTTTCTCATTGTCCTCTCCGGAGATGATCAGCTCATCATCGTTGATTTCTTGCTGACCTTCTGCGTCGTCGTACTCTCCCGGAAGCATGTCATTCTGCTTAAGGAGGCTCAACCAAATCTTGCGAGGAATAAGACCAAGCTGATACCATTCAGTGGACAATCGCAGCCAGTCCACACCGATCTGACCTGTTTCAAAGTCTTCCGACATTTTGAAAGTGATGTCGTCGATGCTGACCTCTTTACCGTAACGCCATTCCAGCATAAATGCTATGATTTGACGCATGGTGTTGCTCACTTGAACGTTCAGCGCACCCAATTGTGCGGTTTGTGAAGCGTTGCGAATCATCAATGCCACGCCCGATTGTGCCGTTTCGGGGGACAAAATTCTAATACCTAGCTTCGCCATTTCTTCAAGGGCGGCAGCTATTGTATTTTCCATGTCCGCCAGGGCGGCACTGGGTGTTTCCAACACGCCTATCTTGTCATCTTGATCGAGGCGAATCCACGTGCCCAGACCGCTTTCGACAGTCTCTTCAAACTCTTCTTTCTTCATGTCGGACGCAATCCACGGAGTGTAGGTGGAAGCGCCGTACATCAGATGGTTTCTGCGGCTGATCTTGTTGTAAAGGGCGATCTCCTTGTCCACCAGCGGCGTCACGAACGGTTCACGCGGGGTGTAGTCGCCGTTGAGAGGCCAGGCGGGTATGAACGTCAAACGCTCTCCGTTCTTCTTTATATTGGTCTGCTCGTCTTGCAGAAGAAAGGTGCCTCCCGAATTTTCCGGGGTGAATTGGGTCTGGCCGTTGATGGTTTCTTTCTCGGTCGCCCCTCCCTGCACGTAGGATCTGATTCGATAGTATCCGGCGGGGTCTATATCATGCACCCACACAGTCTCCACCAGTTCGGGGTGGAATGTATTGTCATCTTCAAAAATTTCTTGGTAGCCTCTCACAATAATGTGCTTGAGCACGTCCTGTCCGAACTTGTCCACCATGGTGCGGACGTTGATGACTGTTTCGGCTGGCCACAGCACAGGAGACGCACGATATTTTTGTCGCTCTTCCGACGTCAAGTCTTGGGCGTTCTTCACTTCAGGGTAGCCCACGTAAATCCAAGAGTTATCCGTCTTCATCTCTTCCCACAATGCGTCTCTCAAGAAGGCCGTCATGGGTGAGTTGTCGGTGCCGAATTCGTCGAGTATCCAGGACTTAGCGTCTTTAGGGAGACTGTCCGGCAATTCCAAAGTGGGTTGCTTTCGCAGCAGAGACCCTATTAGCATCTTGGCAAACTGTGACACAATTCCCGGAAACTCTGCTTCAGCTTTATAGAAGTTAAATTGCGCTTGAGTCATGCTGGGCGAGAAGGGGATCAAAAGATTCGAGAAGCCGTTTGTGTCCAGCATCCTATCTTTTTGCTTTACGTACTGCTCCCCACCGCAGACGGCGTGATTTTTGTCCCATATGGGTTTCAGAGACAGATATACTGCACTCGGGTCACCTACAGTTTTAGGTGTAGCTCCTGTTAAGATTGCCATTCACTGTCCTCGTGGGGGAGCAAATTTTAGTGGTTACGCAAGGCGGCGTTGAACTCTTGCATGGTGCCGCGAAATACGCTTCTGGAAGTGGAGCAAGTCGCCACTATTGTGCCGTCTTCTTCAGCTATAATGTGCCAATGAGAAGGAACGGCGTCGGGAAGCTTTGTGAGGGTCTCGCCAACTTTGACGGGCTCCGGCGGAGGAGAAGGAGCAGCCGCTGGTTTCGGCGTCTCTTTGACGACCTGCTGCGGGCTCTCTTCGTCTTCAATTTGTTTTGCTGATTTCGGTGTTGATACCATTGATGGTCTCTACTATGTCAAAGTCTTCTTCGGTCTTCCAACCCAAGAAAATGTGAATGGACACTACGTAAGTGAGCATGACCAGGCCGTTCAAAAGATCGAACGCCAGCCACGTAAGTGACGCGGTTTCCCCTATTTGCATTGTGGGGTCACCAAACAGCCAATTGGTTTGCAAATAGATCAGTGCGCAAGATTGCAGGAGAACTAAGATCAGAAGGCACAAAAGTGCCTTCTTTAAAATCTTTGCTGCGGATTTACACCGTCGCAGCATATTCAAGTCAATCAATGCATTGGCTATGACACAGGCATACACAATAAGACTGACATAGTGCACGGTCGCTAACATTACAGTAACCTCTCTGCGAGGAAAGTCATTGTGATAGCAATACCGCTTGTCCCGGTCGCTCCCACAACCCATACGAATCCTCTTTGAATAAGTTTAGCATTGCTGAGATCAATGCGTAGTTGCTGTACTTCGGGGGCGAGATTGGACTGTATCTCCACAAGCTGAGATTGCCGAATAATAAGTTCAGAAAGTTGGTTGATCTTCTCATATATTTTGTCGTCGGCCAGTTCCAGCCTCTCCAATCTACGGTTGAGATCTCTTCCTTCCGTAGACATAAGTCATCCTTATGTGGCGGTGAGTGTGGCCGTGGTGATCTTGGCTGTGCCCGGCGCGGCGTAAGTTTCCGCGACGGCGAAGGCGTCCGAGGATTTCAAAACCGTACCTGAAAAGAGAGTGTAATGAGAGACTGCACCGGCAGGTACCGAGATGTCGAGCGGCGCAGCCATGCTGCGAACTCCGCCAACGGCAGCATCCAGAACAATTGCGGTTTCAGTGCCCGCGATGAGGTTGGCCAAGCCGTCAGGGCCGGGATCAGCAGAGTGTAGCTTGATTGTGTCGATTAGGATGCCGTCAAGACCTTCGTTTTTTGCAATGTCAGTAATCATAAGAAGTTTGCCTGTGTTTGTTGAATTTGCATTCCGTCTTGCATCACAAAGAATGGGTTATTGTCAGAATCAGTGAACCAGAGCTCAAACTGGTAGTTGTGATTAACTAAGGTTGCCGTGAAAGTCTCATCCAAGACTAGAACAATGGTCCCATCGATATAAGTCAGCTCAGAGCCTCTTTCAAAGACCTTGAAAATTTGCCCGTCCGAATATATCGTGAAGTACAAGCCGTTCACGCTGCTCGGGACTACTCCATTCACTGTTATCGGAAATTCTAATTGCCGCCACGCATTTTTAATAACTTTAATCACCTTTCGATTCTCCGTCAAACTATGGCTAGACTTTGAAACCACGTCTACAGGGTTGCTGCGGTATTCCCCTGTTAGTACGCTTACGACGGAAGTCCCAACCTCGCTGGAAAACGCAACACCGACTTCAATCTGAAATTGGCGAATACTCTGGAAGGTTGCTGAAGAGTCTAACGATAGAGTCTCTTCCAAAGCCAGCCCAACAGTTTTCTGGAAGGTTGCTGAAGAGTCTAACGATAGAGTCTCTTCCAAAGCCAGCCCAACAGTTTTCTGGAAGGTTGCTGAAGAGTCTAACGATAGGGTCTCACTTACGGCGAAGGTTGGATTTAGAGTCTTTAAACTCGCCGCTGAATCGAAACCTATACCAACTTCAACCTGAAATTGGCGAATACTCTGGAAGGCTGCTGAAGAGTCTAACGATAGAGTCTCTTCCAAAGCCAGCCCAACAGTTTTCTGGAAGGCTGCTGCAGTGCTAAGTACCACGGTTTCAGTTACGTCGAAGCTCGCGTACGGTTCCGTGGTAAACCCACTCCAAGCCGACCACGCCGATGTGTTAGTGCCGTCATCTTCCTGTACCCGGAACTCGTAGTCACTGGCAGCAGTCAGTCCCGTCAGGTCGTAGAACAGGTCTGTGATGCCTGTGACCTGGGTAGTGGTCAGGGTGGCTGTGTCACGCCATTCCAGGGTGGTGGTGGTGGTGATAACGACTGGATCGGGTTCCGCAGTAGGGAAAAGAGCCTGCGGAACAAATATTCCGTCCGTGCCGCCTGTATTAGTAGCTCCTGCTGAGTTGAATTCAGCAGTCTGCTCGTCCCATAACCGATCAAAAGTAACGCCCACGTGTACCGCAGAAAGCTCGTATTCTTCTTGGCTTATTACGTCGTGCCTTTCAGCCGTCTCGACAGTGTATGTGTGGGTTGTGCCGTAGTAGTCATAGAAATACCTTGTAGCTACCCCAGCCGTTGAGCTATTAACGAAACGAACATTCTGGTATCCGTCCAATATGGTCTCAACGAGGTCCGCACTGGCGCTCACTTCCGCGACATTGAAGAAATGAATCGCTGACGGCTCGTTATTATAATAGCTGCCGTGCCATGTTAGTAAAAGCTCGACCGAGGACCCATCAGAGCGGGTACCAATATCGGCGTCAATCGCGTCAGTAATGGCGATAATCTCAGGAGACTCATTCTCCGGAGTGTTATTAAAATTACGATTTATATCACTCTCACCGGGAGGTGAGCGGCGAAAACCTGCAAATCGCCCACTTGGGTTCAGACAGGGATAGACGTAAAACTTGAAGTTCCTGAGTAGATCATTTGCTCGATCAGAACCCCCCACGAGCCACTTCAAAAAACTTTCTAGGGTGAAATCACCCATGTGCTCCCCGGCATGTGTGCCGCCGAATAACACCGAAGTTCTCTTCGCGCTGCCGTCAGTGGGAAGATCGTCACTCCAAAGGCCGTAGGCATAAACGGGCTGGGCTGGAATAACTCGGCCCAACTCATCGGTCCGCTGAGGGATCGTCGCGGCTATGCTGGTAGTCCCGCCGGAAGCCAAGTCTCTAAACAGTAACGGGTAGTCGGCTTTCAGAAAGTCACGAGTCGATTTTGACCGTGCAACCGGGTAGCCGATCTGAAAGCCCACCCAGACATCATCCTGCTCAAACGCTGCCGGAAGCTGAAACTCGTAGACACCGCTGCCAATAGCCGTGGGATCACTAGGCCAGCGATACCAAATAGTTTGATGAAGGCCGGGGTCTGTTAAGCAATACCACGGACGCCAATCCGACCCTACACTGGAGCCTCCAACATAGTTGGTGCAGTTGAGCCTGAAGACCGGCGTTTTACCGTTGGCCCGCTCGATTTTCGCAAGGAAATTGTAGAACGCTCCAATGTCCCGTGGCTCAAAGTTTACTGTTGGCGTCAGAGAATCCGGGCTGGTTATGGTGCTATTCGTCGGATGCAGGTTGCAGCCATCAAAGTTTGCGCCAAAAATAAGGCCAGTGGTACTCGCCGCTGTAGTCGTGAAGCTGGTGGAAGCTACGTCAGAATCATTCCCCGCCGAATCTTGCTGCTGAGCATAGGCGTAGTACAAAGTCCCGGCGGTCAGGCCGGTGTAATCAAATGTCTTTTCTCCGACACTGACGACCGCCACGGCAAACGCCTCAACAGCAGCCCCGCCGGTATCGTTCAGGCCAGCTTGTATCTGTGCAATGCTCGGTGCTGTGGCGCTTGTGCTCAGTATCGAGTAGAGCGTCCCGTTGGCCTCATCAGTAGTTACTGCGACCGTAGCCAAAGTTTCAGTGACGCCCGAAGACGCAGCGCCAGACAGAACAGGGTCCGTTGTATCCCCCACAGGGCTCGTCGTCGCTTCCACCAGCGTGGGTGACGCCTGCAGATTCGGAGTGGTCTCGTCATCTTCTGCAACTAGATAGTAGTCATACGGCGTCGAGCCCGCACCCGTCGAGAAAGTAAGGCTTGCGGCGTTTAGAGCAGATGACGAGAGGGCCTCTAATGCAGCAGTCCCGCTGGCGTCTTGCCCTGCTTTTACCTGCGCGGAACTCGGTGCGGCCGCAGCGTCTGCTAGTCGGACACCATAGAGTGTGCCGTTCTCATTCAGGGTCGCCCCTACTGTATGGCCAGATGAGGTTGTGGCCTCCACCGAAGGCGCTACGCTGAATGTAGGGGCTGCGGTATCTGGTGTTAGGTCTGCCATCGACCGAGGTGCGGGCTCTCCTGAGTCCGCCACACCGATAAAGGCAAGCTGCTGAGTGTAGTCGCTGCGAAAAGCGCCAATGCCGACGCCACCAGCGGTAGTGTTGGAAAAGGTAAGTGACGACGTAGCCGTGGCTGGTTCGTCCGTCACTCGGTCTCCCACCCACGCCTTTACCGTTGCATTTCCAGAAATGTCCGTTGCGGTGATTAGGACGTTTAGCCAATCACCCAATGTGTAAGTGAATGCCAAGTCGCCTTCGGTGCTTCCGTAAGAGGCGTTATCATAGCGCCCGATGCGAATCTCATTGTTTTTGTCACTTACCCAGATTCCTATCCCTGTCTCTGAACTCCCGCCTCCTGAAACTCTCAGTGACGGCCCCATTTGGTTTGAAAAGCCCGTCGTAGCGGTGTTCGATGTGAGCCTCCAGCGATGGAAGGATTCACCGAACGACCGGATGCCGCCACCGTCCCACGTAATAGCATTCCGGGTAGTATTGGAACCTGAATCAAATTCAGCTACCCGGTCACTATCCCCGGTGGCCTCAGCGACGACAGTGCCGTCAAAATTTGTACTAGCAGTCCATTTACGAGTCCAGCCGTTACCGGCCAACGTGCTCGCAAGCGCCAGCCCTGAAAAGTCGGTGCCGAATTTAGCCATTAGCCTTGCTCCCAGTTTAGGCGGGCGGAGGTAGACAGCACGTTAGTGGTGCCCAGATTGATCGGGGCAAACAGAGTTGCGTCCGTCGTGGCTTCTACTAACGTGGGGGACGCTTGAACATTCGGAGTACCTTCATCGTCTTCTGCGACTACATAGTAGTCATAGGGCGTGTTGGCGCTTCCGCTAGAAAATACAAGGCTTCCGTCATTAGCAGCACTTACTGACTGCGCTTCCGGGGCCACGCTTCCACTGGCATCGTTCCCTGCCTTTACCTGAGCCGAGTCAGGAGCTGAGGCCCCATTTGCCAGACGCACACCGTATATGGTGCCCTGCTCGCTAAGGGTCGCCTCTATGGTATGCCCGGATACTCCCGTTGCTGTTACCGCCGGGGCTGAGTTGAAAGTCGGCGGCGTTGTATCTGCGGACAGGTCCGCCATTGACCTTGGCGCGTCTTCACCCGAGTCTGCAACGCCAACGAAAGCAAACTGCTGAACATAGTCGTTACGGAAAGCACTCACGCCGACGCCGCCGGACGTGGTGTTAGTCATGTTAACCGTCTCGACTACGGCGGTACCCTCATCAGTGACCCTGTCCCCTGTCCAGGTTTTGACCGTGGCGGTTCCAGCCGAGTCTGTGGCCGTTATCAGTATGTTGACCCACTGCCCTAGAGCGGATGCAAAAGCAACGTCTGACTCCGCCGAGAATGAAGCGTCGTCGTAATTCCCAACTCGAATTGCGTCTTGCGCAGCACTTAGAAAAACTACTATTCCGGTCTCGCTGGACCCATCGCCAGAGGCTCTAAAAGTGGCGCTTTGAGCAAAACTAAACGCACCTGATTGATCGTTTGATGTTTGACGCCAGCGGAAAAAGGCTTCGCCAAACTGACGGTTGCCACCCGCATCCCACGTCATAGCGTTGCGGGAGTTACTCGCGCCTGAAACAAATTCTGCAACTCGGTCATTATCTCCACTGCCTTCCGCAACGATAGTGCCGTTGAAATTTGAACTGGCGGTCCATTTACGAGTCCAGCCATTACCGGCTAACGTGCTGCCAATGGTGACTCCAGAAAAATCCGTACCGAATTTAGACATCTAAATTATTGCTCCCGCACGATTTCTTCGATGACACAGCCGTCACCGCAGGCGACCGTAAACTGCAGGTTGGTGGGCGGGCTCGGCGCGGTGGTGCTGTCCACAGCGAACTGCTTGCTCACCGTCTCAGACTGGACCGACTCGCGCCCCTGAGTGTCTACCACCACGACCGCGAAACTTACTGTGTAGAGTTCGACCCGAGGCTTTAGATCAAGAACGACGACCTCGCCGGTGGCGTCAGCCCCGACCACGACGAACTCGCTGTCAGTCGTCGGCTGTCCGTCCACGGTGTAGAAGACGCGGTATTCTTTGATGTCCTCCACGGAGAAAGGTGAGCCGTCAACTCGCTCAGTGGGCGGTGACCAGCTAAGGGTGGAAGTGGCAGTTGCCGCCAGGGCACCCTGAGTCATCATTATCAGGCTGAACACAAACACGGTGGCCAGTAGGTGTTTCATAAAATTTCCTCTGCGTATTGATCGTAAGAAGATTTACCGAAGAAGCGAACCCCCCAGTAGATAGGGTACCTGCGCCTGCGCGGGAGGCCCTCGTCTTTCATGGCGGCTAAGAAGGTGTCATCTGCGTATTTCTTGCCTTTCTGACTCTTGTAGAGATAGTCGTGGATCGTGGCCGCCCGAACACTGCGCCCTTTAAGCGCGGCATACAAGAATGGGACTCGCGGCACACTATCAAGATCAGTGACGGCACCCGAAGGAACCACCACCGTGCCCCTGTTGCCGAAGTACATAAACACCTTGGTGAGCTGCCATTTGTCCTCGCCCAGATGCCTGTACTCAAGCGAGGAAAACTTTGGCAGTCCGTGCACGCTTTTCATTACTGAACCCTCTGGGCCGCTTGATCAATCCACCTGAACAGGGTATCGATAGTCGCCTTGTCCTCCGGGTTGATAAGCCCCTCACCGACCAGGTCAAGGATTACATCACGCGCTTTCGTCAGAGCAAAGTTAAGTAGCTCTTGATCAGCAAGGCTGTACTTCTGCCAGTCGATCTCTGCACGAACCACGGAGTCCAGCTCAAGCAGCGTGTATTCACCGGGCAGTTTCGTTTCAATGTCTGCCAATTTCTCTCGGAGCTTTGTCGCACGCTCGATAGGGTCATCGGCACCTGCAATAAAGCGCAGTGTCAGCTGATTCGTGACGAGCTCAGATGTCATTGGGCTTTCTTCGATCTTGTCGATCACAGAGCAACCCATCAACAGGAAAACTGCCGTTATCATCACAAGTAGATTTTTCATGAATGTCTCTCTTAAGGTAGTGGCTATAAAAAAGCGGAGAGCAACAGCCCACCGCAAAAGTTAAATCTTCTTGAACCAGTCACCTTTACGAGCTCGGTCCCAATTCTTGACGATCTCTCCGTGAGGCTTTTTGTGCACAATGTCTCTCA
>Ga0306869_1000904_pt1 | contig 12140 bp, 32 predicted proteins | sample AntRauTorckE6833_FD_190421 | JGI IMG/M metagenome (GOLD analysis project Ga0306869, IMG submission 190421) | Saline lake microbial communities from Rauer Islands, Antarctica - Metagenome Torckler E6 #833 (v2) (version 2) | ecosystem: Environmental > Aquatic > Non-marine Saline and Alkaline >... | reverse complement strand
AACACCAGATATATCGCATTGCTTATTTTTCTTTTTGCTAAATAATCGCTTAATTAAATTCATTTCGTGTATTAATTTAAGTTGTTGAGGCAACACGCCATATCTGTCGAACGTTGTAATCCATATACTGCTACTTTTTGCTATTAAAAAAAGTGATTGCATCATCTAAAGTTTCATTATTTTTTAATTCGTTAACTACTTCCTCCGCAGTAAACGTTTTTACAACAACAGATAAAATTAATTGCTCGGCTCGGTCAGTATCTAATAAGTCTTGTAAATCACTTAACTCTATTACTTCCCATTTATTGTCTCTGTCATCTACTATATAAGTAGTGTAATTTTTAATCTTTTCTTTTAAGTTCATCGTTTTTTTATTTAATTCTGTTAATATTATACGCAACTAATCTTATCTGAATACGTTACCAAACATTAAAACGATTTGGTAACAAGGGCTATAAAACTGGATATCCATATCTTATTTCTGCATCTTTTCTTGCTTTAACAGCATCAGATAAATCTTTGAAATGACCAATACAAATGCGTTTATTTTTATACATTATTTGTACTTGATATTTCTTCCTGTCTTTCCTAAAATGCACTCCTGAATACCCTGTTTTATTATTAGATTTCAATCCACTATTTTGACTATTTATTTGATTTGTTACTGCCCTTAAATTATTCCATTTATTATCAGTTCTTATCCTGTTTTTATGGTCTATTTGATGAGTTGGTAACATTCCATTCATATACCAATATGCTAATCTGTGAGCGAGATATTGATTGCCTTTAAAGGATATTGTAATGTAACCTTGTGTATTAACAACTCCTGCCTTACTCCCAATAACACAATTAGGCTTATGCTTTTTAATCCAAATAAATAATCCCGTAGTAGGATTATACTCTAAATGATTTTTTATATTTACCATAGTATTAATATTTTATACAAAGATGATATAAAATTTCAAACCCTTGCCACCGCACCGCTAAAGTGAATTAGTCTTTATCAGGCTTTTTATTTTCCTGTTCGTACTTCCAATTTTCTATGTCAGCGTGTGTGACATTGTTTTGGTTTAATTCACTAATTCGGCTTTTTCGTTTTTCAGACAGCAAGTAAGAGCCGAAACTCACAAGGTCTTTTCTGTTAAAATAAGTTACCATTTTTCTATATTTTCAATGGTTACTGCCTACTCTATACGGGCTTTTCGGCTTACTCCCATTCCTTCGCTATCGGGTTTTACTATTCATAGCCCAAACGTTAGTGGCAATAGCCGTGCTTCGTATCTTAGTTTGTCTGTTAATTGCCACTTGTTATATATTTCTTCCATTTTTATAAGTTTAAGTTATTATTTACGCAACTACTCATGCATTTTAAAGTTGTATAGAATGCTACAATTCCGATGGCCATATCCACTTTTTGCAGAGAACGCATTGAGTCTGGAATATTCCTTTAAGTCTGTATTCTTCCGACATCATTTGCCATTCTGAATAACTTTTCGTATCAGGCTTAAGCTTACAATCTGTATCACTCTCCACATCACCGCATAAAGGCAATACTTTACTTTGTGAGTTGTCTGATGGTTGTTTTGTGTTTGCCATAATTTTATTATTTAAGTTATTGTTTATTCGATGTTTTAGCGTACTTCACGTACAGCCATTATGCTATTCTTTTAGCAACCATCATCAAGATAATCTTGTACTTTTTCGCTAGCATATTCTCCATCACAACTGTTTACATCATGTAAAATTTCTTCGATTAAATGACGTTTGCTAACACTGTATAAAATCAATAGCTTATCTATTGCTTCATTTTTACTTATATCATCCCTAATTAGGTCTGTTACTATATCAAATATTTTATCTTCCATATCGCTACTATTTTTATACTATTCGTTAGGCTTCATTGCCTTTTAACATCTGTCTTTCAATAGTGTTTTTTAACCATCTAACACCGCTTTTAAAACCAGATGTAGTATATTCTTCTTCATTTGGTGTAGGGCAATCCATTTCTAATTGCATTGAGTTTATTTCATCTTCATCAGGCAACGAAAGCCTAACACCAGATATAACAAATACACCAGACATAACAAATTGCTTAGATAAGTGATTTTTTGCAATCGCTATTAAATCGTCACCTAATTTTTTGTTGTCGTAACCATTATCATTATCTATTCTGTAATAAAATTCTTCTTGTAAATTCATTGTTTATTTATTTTAGTTAGTATTTAATCCCGCAACTTGTCATATCTGCGGTACGTTGTGGACAATACTACTTAAAGGTCGTCCAAGCATCTTTTTCAGTTTCAAAATATCTACCCAAGTGCATTGTACTATTGTCTTTAGGGTTATATCCCCAATGTCCAAACCAAGCATCTTCAATATAAGTGTCACCTCGTTTCATTCTTTCTTTCAAGTGCTTTACAGCGTTTTCGTGTTCGTATATACAACAGGCTATTTTAAAAGAAGTTGCCTCCACTTCACCAAGTTTTTGTGGCTTTACAGAATCGTGGTCGCCTTGTCCCCAAGCACCTACAAATCCAATCCATATTTCGTATTTTTTTATCTTTGGTTTTTCTTCTTTAGGTAAATTTCCCATATCTATAATTTTAAATTTGTAACTTTCCATACCGTACTGTGCCTAATACTATGTGAACCCCCGTTAAATCAATAACGAGGGTATAGCAAATGTATTTAACTTAGTTTTTAGCTCAATCAAAGCCTTTTCTGTTAAGTAACTTTTTAACTCGCCCAACTGCACCACATATTTAATAGCTTTATTGCTACTATATTTGTCTTTATCTGTTTTTAATCTTACTTCAATCATATTTCAGTTTTTAAATCGTTAAATAAAAATGCCATACCCACGAGCGTTGTGTGTAATACTAGTAATCGTCTTTTGGTTTAAATGTTTCTTGCTCACCAGTAGAAAAATTATGCCTATCAATCCTCCCATCTTCCCATAAAACTACACCGTAAATACCAAAATTATTATCTTCTAGTAATTCTTTAAGGTCTAGTAATATATCCCAATGCCCTTCTGTCTCAAACTTGGAAGATATGTCTACTACATAATCACCATTTTCAAGCTGTGCTATGTGGTAATTGTCTTTATACTTTTCTGCAATCTCTTTTGGTAGTTTTATTCTTGTATGTTCTACCATTAATTTTCCTCTATATCCCATTTTATTTAAGTTTTTGCTAAACCACCTCACTACACACAACACCATCTATAAATAATAGCTTTTAAGTGCTTAATCCGTTGGTCTTTGCTTGTTTATAATTCAATATTTCGTGCTGTTCAGGTCGCTACAACACCTTATACTAATCGTTATATGTAATGCTACATTTCGTCTAATAATTCAGAGTAGTGTTCAATAATTACTTTTAACTCACTGAATTTTGGCTGCTTAGGTTGGTTGTTTTCATCAAGAATCCACATTGCTTCTGTTCTGCCACGAGATTTATACCAACTTACCCAAAGACAAAGACCCATATCTTCTATATCGTCAGTTTTTATTGTCACATATTTTTGGTCTTCACAATATTGGTAGTGTAATCTATGGTCTTCACCTCCCATAGCCAACTCACATAATTCTCTTATTTTGCCAATTAAACCACAATTCCAATTGTCGCCAAATTTTTCCGAATCTTGAAAACAACAGGTAATTTCACTACCATTCCAATTCTTTTCAAGACCACACTTCTCACAATTATTTATTTTCATTTTATTAAATTTTATACTCTTTAAATTTAATATTAATTAATGGTTCCCATCTACTACTCCAAACTCTACCATCCTTATCTGTAGTTTTAATCGAATTATATATCTTTATACATTCTTCAGCATCTTTTTTAAACTCAGGTCTTTTAAGTTGTTGTTTTAATCTAGTCATTAATTTTCCCATAATTTATCTTTTAAGTTTTTGTTATTAAATCCGTAGGCTTACATACCTACAACACGGGCTATAAGTAACCCTTATTCCGTGCTTTTCTATCAGCATTATTTTGGTCACGAGCGTATATCACATTTTTCCCGTAAAAATATTCGTTAACTCCTTTCTGTTTAAGTCGCTCTAATCGTTTCTTTTCCGCAATGGCTTTTAACCTCAATTTTTCTTCTTCTGTCAATTCTTGATATTTACTTCTTTCTGAATATCCCGATTCACCCATAGAAGCCATTGCTGCCATCATTGCAAACATTCCTAATTTACTTTTCATTCCACTCATAATTTTACTATTTTAGTTATTAATTCACGGGCTACTCATAGCCCCATTCGTTATAAACAATAAAATATTAATGTTTCTTATTGTTTAACCAGCTCGGTGGTTTAGGTATGTGATTTCTTGGTGTTTTATCAAAAAGCATATAAATACCTAATCCTAAAAACCCTATTCCAAAAACACCACCTTGTAAAAATAGTATTGTTTTCATAATTGTTTTAGTTTTTTAGTCTTGTGTATATTTCTTTTATCTTATCTGGGTTAGGGTGCATTAAACACATCCTTGTAGCTGGTTACATTGCTAATGTCAAGATTTATATCAGTAATATTGGTGCATTTTCTAGCGTTTTTGTTTAAATAATCCTGCTCTTTTTTGGTTAGATTGTCAAATCTGTACCGCAATTCCTCATAAGTAAGAATTTCAATACCATCGCCTAAGTTTACTTTAAAAACTTTTTTATCAACAGTTTCTTTTTTTCTAAATCTAAGTAAGTCCATCCATCCCATAAAATAACGCACCCTAACAATGTATAAAAACAAAAGCTTGTTAAGGTGCTTAATTTTAAAGCCTTTGCTTGTTTATTAATATTATTTTAAACTAAATCTTACTGCCTATTTACGGCTTCAATTTTTATACTAACCGTTGTTAGCAAACATGTTATTGTCCACTTTTACACATTACACACTGTTCTTTACATTTTTCTTCAGTAAAACCATCATGGCTATTAGCAGCCATGCAATAAAACGCTTCCACAAGACCATGTAAAATTAATTGCTGTTCGGCATATTCTTGCAAAATCTTTCCTTCTGCTTCTCTATTCACCAATGCAAGAAATTTTTTCATCCTTGGTGTTTCAGCGTTTTCTATTGTCTTTTGTTTAAAAAACTCTTCTGCTTCTTTACTCATTCTATTTTTAATTTTCTGTTACTCTCTCATCAAGCTTTTAAGTTCTGACTTTACTTTACCTAACATACTAGCTAAAACTATTGTTAGAGGATCTTCTTTGTAATGTATTCTATTATCTGTTGCTACGGCAGTCTTTGTAAATATCTCCATGTTCATACAAGCTAACGACTCTAATTCTTTTTTAGTGAAACTGTCTGTATTCATCACATCTGGATTTTTTAATATATCCGACCAATTCTGCTTTAGCATTTTAATTATGCTAAAGTTGAGGCTTGGATTATCGCTAAACCTTATAAAATCTGCCTTCTTTAATTTTTTCCTGTCCATCTTCTATTTTTTAGAACACAAAGATAATGCTTCATGTTGTAACTTACTGTTAATAATCTGTTTAAACTTATCTGTGTCGGCTAAGAATATACCCTGCAAAAACTTAAAAGCAACCCATTTTGTCTTTTTGTCTCCTCTGCCAACTCTAAATAAAGATTTGTTTTGTAAAGATTCGTATGTATACTCCCCTTCCTTTCTTATTTGTATTGCTTTATCCATTATAGCTTTAATCTTTCTATGTGGTTGATAATGTCTTGTTCTGTTTCCACTATCCTGTTTTGCTTCCAGTGACCTAATTTCTTTTTAGCCTCTTTCTCGCTACCGATAAAATTACAGCAAAGATGGTTATCGTTCATAAGAGTAACATACAATAGCCCTGTTTTGGTTTGAATAATGTACTCTTCTAAGCCAAATATATCTCTACTTTTTGTGGCCCCTAAATCTACAAGTGTGTTTTCAAATTTCATCTTACCTCACCATTTTTAAAAATTCCTGTTCTAACTTCTCGTCCGATAGACTCATAAGATGGTCTAAAGTTCCTTCGTCAAACCAAAGAGTTATATGATTATCTCTTGATAGGTTATATAAACCTCTAGCCATACCTCCTCCCATGTTCACTTCTATTCCGTTGATGCTGTGTATTGTTCCTGTGTTTATCATAATTTTACTAATTTGGTTGTTTCTATTTCGGTTGACACAAAGATAATGAATATAATTGTTTTGTTTTGTTAATGAAGTGTTAATCTTTTTTAGCTATTCTCAAAAATATTTTTCCTGCTTGTACAAAATGATCCGCATAACCTGTACCAGTAGTTTTTAAAGCGTTTTGATGCTGTTTTATTCTTTGCTTGATTAAAGATACCATTTCATCTTGTTTGGCTCTTTCTGCACCTCTAAACTCGTACAATGTTTTTCTAAGTACGACTTTTGTTTGATAATTCATAATGTTAAATTTTTTAAATGTTTATAGACCGCCTTTTTCAATATATTTATTTTAAAAACCCCCTAACAGTCGACTAACCGCACCTACTTAATACAACATATTAATAAAAATATGGATGTAAAGTTTGCAAACTATCTTTTTTTAGTTCTTCCCAAATTATTTGATTATCCCAAGTACAAGATACAAAGATTTGTTTACAATGTAATTTAATTCCTGTTTTTCTAAGTTCAGATATTACATCTTCCATTTCTTCGTCACTCATATTGTTTGCATTTTTTATGTTTTTACTTACAAAGTCAGCAACTTGCAATCTCTTTTGGTAGTTTTATTCTTGTATGTTTTATTTGTAAGGAAAGTTTTATATTTATCTAAAATTTTAATCATACTTCTTAGTGTTTATAGGGGTTAAATATGTATTATTGTTATATAGTAGTTGTAAGTAATGGGCTAATTCAGTTTTAAAATCAAATTTTAGTCGAATAATAGAGAAGAAAAAGCCCACGCTCACAAAACTTTAAGCTAACTGCTTACCTTCAACATTTCGTTTCTTTCTATCAGCAGTTCTCTTTTCCAACCACATCAAAGATTCTTGGAGTTTAGTAATTACTAAAGCATTTTCTCTACAAGGAAATTTACCTTGTAAGTAATTCATTCGGTCAATTAATACTTCAAGAACTTCTTCGTTAGTAGTTCCGTTATTTAAAGTTTCCAATTCAGTAGTTCCTTTTTTTGGAGCTTTTTCAATAAATTGAATTTTTTGTGTGTTTTCAGCGTTTTCAAATCCGCTTAATTGGTACTTGTGTCCTTCTGTTAGTACTTTCATTTGTATTATATATTTATTTATTGGGTACTCTAAAAAGTTTTCCCCTTCCCTTTTTTCTTTTTTAGTTCGTGCTTAAATTCAAGTTTAGTGCTATAAAACCGCCCACTACTTACAACACCGTATATAATTCAGTTGTGAAAAACAACCGAAATCATATACAAACCGTTATGTGGCATTAGTGTAGTGCCTATCTATAACTTTTTGTAACTTTTTACCTTTTCCGTTTCTACATTTAGAACACTCACAAACATCTGTTCTAAACCTACCGCAACCAACATAAAAATTATATCCATCATCTATTTCTTTTTGAAAGTTTCCGTTATGTATCCATTTTTCAAGCGTTTTAGGGTTGCTAATTCTTAGAGTACCTGCCATTGGTGGTGTCCATTGTTCCATATTTATTAACGCCACATAACACCGTATAAAATTAAGTGCTATTATGGTCTTTTTAAAGGTTAATGTTTGTTTATTAAATATTGACTGTGTTAACCGCTTCTTGGAATTCAGAAATATGGAAAGGGTTTTCAAAATCTAAATTATTCCAAATTACACCGTCAACTCCCACACCCTCTCCATTTGCATAGTTTTCTATAATATGGTGGGTTTCATCTATATATTCTGAAATACCACTGTGGTCTGAAATAAACAAAAAAGTGTCATCTTCTACCATCCAAAAGATAGATGAAGAATCAACGTACATTTTTACGTTTGGTTCAATATCGTTTTTGTTTAGTTCGTTTTGAAGTTTTGATTTTAGAGGTTTCATAATTTCTATTTTTTTGTTATACAAAGATGCAATTTTTTTTAGTTATTTTTCTTAAATATTTGTTAAAATTTTATGTTTTATAAAAAAGGCGAGACTTTTACATCTCGCCTAATATTGCCTGTTACCTGCCATTTTAAACGACTTCGGTATAAACATTCAAAATCGGTTCAGTATCAAAAAATATAACATCTTCTTTGTTTACAATTTTGCTAAAAACAGGATATTCAATTTCTTTAATAGTTGACCTTTCAATTGTTAAATTTGGATTTTTATGTGCTTGATGCATTGGTGGTAAATCTTTCAATTCATTTGTAGAAAAAGGTTTGGATGTTTTTACACGTTTAACATAAGTTCCACGTTTTAGTTTTGTTTCTAAATCGTTCCAATTGACTTGTTTTTCAATCATCATTTTATCTTGCATTTCGCTACCGTTTAACTTTTGAAGTTGCTTGTGTGAGAATAAACTTTGAGCTAACATCGAAACGCTATTTTTTGTAGCATCATTTTCACGCCACAATAATTGTACACAAGCATCGTGTAATGTCGGTGTTTGGTAAATTCTACAATCAAACACAGCTACTTTGTCGTGTGTGGGTAATAATTCTTTTCTCTTTTCATTAAAAAAGTTAACACATTTTGCAGTAAGTTTAGAAACTATTTTTTGCTTTTTACCAGCATTATAAATAGCCCTTTTCCTATCACTTGAATAAAGAATCAAAGTAATTTCATCGCTTTGCGTGTAACCAATAACTGCATTTGTTTCTTTAACTAAAAACTTTGTAGTTTCAGTCATTAATTCGGTTAGTTTTTTATCAAAAGGTCTTTCTAATCCTTTTGTCCAATTGTGAAAGTTATTACCATCTAATCTGATGATAACAGGTAATGTAGGTATCATTTGTTCGTTAGAAAAGTTTTTCTCTAACCATTTGCACCAATCTCCTAGTGTTTGAAAATCCATAATTTCTATTTTCTTTTTAGTCCTATTTCTTCCGCATGAACATCTATAGCATACCAAATGCTTTCTATTACTGCTCCATTGGTTAATGCTCCTTCTAATACCTCTTGGGCGTCATCTTCCTCACATTCATAGCTGTTTGTAACGTCCTCAGTATGCCAAAGATTATGTGTAAAATAACCCTTGCTTTCTAATAAATCTTTTGCTTTTTGATTCTGTGTCATGTTATTTATTTTTTATCAAAGATACAATTACTTGTTGGTTTATAATCTTAATATAGAGTTAAAGTCTTAACTTTATATCTAATAATGTTCATATTCAAAAACGCACTCTGCTATTAGCTGTATTGAATCTTCTTTTGTGAATATTTCTCCGCTTTGCTCTAGTATGTAGTAGTCATCCATTGTATAGCCATAAGAGTTAATAATATTCCTTAAATCTTTCATACTGTATAATAGTACATCAATCTCATCTTCATGCCAATTATCGAAATCCGATAAGGCTTTTTCATCTGTTAAGTACTGCTTATCAACTTCTCTATACTCCCAAACATACTCGCTAATTTTACGACCATATTGCATGGTTTCTAAACTAGCATCTGTTTGTAACCAACCTTTACTTTTTATAATTTCGTATGTCATAATTATTCTTTTAAATTAATAGTTTTTAAGATACTTCAATAAATACTCCGAACCATAACCATTCAATAGCAAATCCGTTCTTAATAACTTCAATATGCTCTTCCTCACCATTATTTATACCTTCCGTTTAAAATTTAGCTATTCTCTCTGCTACGCAAGTAAATTCATAATTATCATAATATGGTATTGCTTCTTGTACTTCATCGCTACTTAAATCAAATTCCATTTCATATTCTTGCTCAAACTTTTCTACATCTATATCAATTACATAAAGTACTACACTATAATCTTTGAAATATTCCTCTCCAAAATCGTTTTTATTACTTTCCGTTGCTTTTGCAGTATTAAAGTCTTTTACGGCTTTATTAAAATCATTGTGCCATGCTCTCTCAACTGTGTTGTCAATTGGATAATGTTGGTCTACGTCCTCCACACTTCTACCATTTACCCAAACATTATAAACTTGTACAAAATTGTATTTACTTCTCATGGTGTTTTATTGTTTTAAATTATACTCAAAGATAAGCTAAAAATAACAGTATATTCTTAAATCTATGTTAAATCCACTCTAATTTATACTTCCAACAATTAACCATCACTTCCTTTGTAGCCTTAGTCGGTCTGTACCCTCGTCTTGGGAATATAGCCTTTAAGTTGTTTTCTTTGTCATAGAGATTAACTCCTGTTCCAATTCTTTTTGCTAGTAAAGTTATCATAGTTTTGTGTTTTTAAATTTCTGTGTAAGACGTTGTAACAAAATCATGTATAATATCTTCTTTGAGTTCTATGGCTTCAATTAATAAACGTTCATCCATACCAAACATGAATATATCCTCTTCCTCATAATCTGAATCCACTTCCATATCATTGTAATTTGTAACGATATAGCCTTCAAATTCCTCCTTGTTATCTTTACAATAACCGTTTATACTAAAATACTTTCTTTCCATAATTTTTTTTTAATGTTGTTCAAAGGTACAACTTCTTATCTGTTTATTTTACTAAAGGAAAGTTAAAATTACAAATCGCTAAAATCAATATTTTTGTACTTCTCATTGTCTGTGTATGGTAAACTCAACCATAAAGGAATCCAATGTTTCGTAAATACTATCTGCTTTCTGCCTTTGCGTAAAGTTTTCTATTTTATTTTCCATAGCGATTATCCTTTATAAATTATACCTTTTTCGGCTCTCTCTAAATCTTGTCCTGTTGCTCCCTTAAAATAAGCATCCCAGTAAACCTTAGAGGTACTTTCACTTTGTAGAACCCCCAATAACATATGAGAAATAGACTCTTTATTATCTTCAAAATCACTATATAGGTGTTCAATAATTTCATCATTTGATAACATAGGCGGTTCATACGGCATTTCTTCATCATCATACCATTCTGAAAGATTATCTCCTAATTCATTATTGTCTAACTTATCTTGAATTTTTTGCTTAGATAGGGCAACAATGTTATTAAAGGTTTCTTGTCCTTCTTCTAAAATTATTCGTGTCATAAAATTGTACTCAACTATTATTGCTTTTTTCATGGTGTTTTTGTTTTTATTAGTTGTAAAAAGATAAAGTTTTGTTAATGTTTATGCCCTCATTAAGTATGCTATACCTTCAAAATACGCTTCGGTATAATCTAATTTTAAATCGTCTGTCACGCCTTCCCAATCAATGTTGTTTTCGATATATGAGGGTAAATTATCGGGAATATAACCACAATCCTTTGTTAACTCTTTTTCATACTCTTCAAAATAATCTTCTGCAATTAGAGTTTCTCCGTGTTCAAAATCTCCGTAACCTTCCAACTCTTGACAAAAATCTCTGATCGCTTCGTACTCGTCTATTGTATCTTGAATACCTATTGTAAACGCTTCTTCATCAATAAACTCAATTTCATCGAATGAATAGGGAATTTCTAAATCTTCTACGCCTTCGTCTTTGTATTCGTTATGGCTCTCTGCCCAATCTGTGTAAGCATCTAAAATTTCGGATTCCAAATACTCTTTGTATTCGATTAAATCTCTTGTATCTGTTACTCCTGTACTGTCTAATGGGTTGTTCATAATTTCTGTTGTTTGTGAGATATAAAGATAAGGTATCTTTGAGGTTAATATAGTTAAGGGGTTGTTAAATTTTATTCTATTTCCATTAATAATTCCAACTCTTCGCTGTCCCAAATACGAGAAACACCCCCATATTCCTTGATTAAAGCCTTGTGCGTGCGTTTACTCTCTTTGTACGTGCGTTTACTCTCTTTCTCATAGGGGTCATATCCAAAATCCCCACAAAAGTCTTCAAAATCGCCAGGATCGTTTTTCGTCAGACAACTTAAAATATCGTATTCGGTAGGCTTTTTTGATCCACTTGCTATGGACTGCCCGAAATCAAAAGAGTAAGAATTTCTGCCCTTAGATAATTCGCATCTGAATATGTGTCTTGGCTGTTTGTCTTCTTGAAAATGCTTACCATAGCCTTTGTGAGTTATCATAAGGGTAGTGCCTGTATTGTCCAAGAAATCAATTGATGCTTGTTCGTAATTTTCCATGTGTTTAGTTTTTTTA
>Ga0306869_1000903_pt1 | contig 12180 bp, 10 predicted proteins | sample AntRauTorckE6833_FD_190421 | JGI IMG/M metagenome (GOLD analysis project Ga0306869, IMG submission 190421) | Saline lake microbial communities from Rauer Islands, Antarctica - Metagenome Torckler E6 #833 (v2) (version 2) | ecosystem: Environmental > Aquatic > Non-marine Saline and Alkaline >... | reverse complement strand
AACCGCACGCCTGACCGCACCATACCCGAAGGCAATGTTATCGTCTCACCAGCCAATGGTGAAGTCATCCATATTGAATCTGTTAATGATCAGAAAATTTCTTTTTTTAAAAATGATGTTGAAAATACATTAACCATGAATGAGATGGAACCACCCTACACCGTTGTAGTTATCGAAATGGATCTGAAGGATATTCATGCACAGCGCTCGCCTATCAATGGAACTATTCTCTATCAGGAACACATGGATGGTGAGCATAGGAATGCACTCTTCTCAGAAAATGTGGAATACCTGGCTAGAGTAAATGAAAAAAATGTAATCGTATTTGGAAATGATGACCTACGTGTTGGTGCAGTTCAGGTTGCCGGCATTGCTGCACGACGCATCCAAAGTTTTGTAGAAATCGATGATGTTCTATCTAAGGGTGATATTTACGGACGCATTCTATTAGGTTCACAAGTAGTCCTAGTACTACCAAAGGACACTACCCTGAAATCTCGTGTGGGTGATGTACTTATTGATGGAGAAAGTATTGTTGCTACCTATTAGTGGTCTTCTACACGCAAAACCTACACCTTTTTTTCCACCCATTCAGGCTCTTGACGAACTAGTAGCTCTTCTGCTTTTTCTGGATACGCCATAATTTCTTTTACGGTGCGCTCCATGCGAATTCCCTGTGAACCCTTAACTAGAACTACGTCATGTGGCGCTAGGAGTAATTCAATATGTTTTCCTGCTTCTTGTGAATCATCAAAGGTTATTACCTGACGTTCATCCATTCCGGATTTGATGGCTTCTTCGGCAATAGCTCGAGCACGTGTTCCAACTGTAACTAGATAATCGGCAATCTCTGACACCTGACCTCCTACTATTTGATGAGCTTCGTGTGCATGCTTACCTAAATCAAGCATATCACCCAGTGCTATTATTTTTCTCCCTGTTGTTTCAACACGGTGCATCGTTTCCAGTGCATTGGTAACTGCACTAGGTGATGCATTATACGTATCATCAATAATGACCGTATCTTTTATTCCACGCAATACACGCATACGCCCTTTTGAGATTTCCCCATTTTCAAGCGAATTAATAGCGTCTAACATGGGAATAGATAAATAGTGCGCCACGGTTAATGCAGCGGTAGCAGTATAGATAGAACTACGCCCGGCAGTACCATTTATGCGCACAGGTAGCGTTTGACCATCTATATTAATATGAAAATGTATACCCACCAAACCCTTACGCGTGTCATCATGGTGGTATAACAGACGTGGATCATCTGCCTTGATTGTTGCCTCCTCGTCAGTTCCAAAAGTATAGGTACGCACCGAGTATGTATCACGTAGCTTCATTACCTGTTCATCATCGTGATTTAATATCAAAACGCCATCATCTTTTAGCCCCTCTATGATACGAGCCTCCTCATCCCAAACGCCATATTTATCATCAAAGAATTCAATGTGTGACGGCAATGTACCAAACGCAGAAACCACCACGATGTCAGGCGTAACCCAACGTCGCAAACGGTCCATGTCACCTGGTTTACGTATACCAAGCTCCAGCACGAGCCACTCCGGGTATTTGCACGGCCACACCATCAACCAAAAAGCATGTGCGATATTTTTCATCCACCTCAGTGGGCTACGCCAACCTGTTGGAACACCCAATATAGTTAACGGAACACCAATATCGTTATTAAAATTACGGTCACTTTTACGCACATGCATATGCGGCGCCAAGACATTATATATCGCGTCTTTTGTAGTTGTTTTTCCTACACTTCCTGTAACTACTAAAATACGTGGTTTATATTTTTTTATAACAATAGCTGCTTGCCATTGTAGAATTCCTATAAATAGTGTACGTAAAAATTGCATATTATTCGTTTTCTGTGCTAACTGGTAAGGGTTCACGGTCAGGTGGCACCTGATAGTAGTTTATCAAAAAATCAGCCATATCCATAAAAGGTTGTGCCAATGTTTGCGATGAGTAGCGCACACCCTGTGGATGCATGGTATAGAGAAATAATATAAATTCAGGATCGTATGCTGGGAAATATCCGAAAAATGAATGGAGGTTTCTATCACTGTAATACCCTCCTGTCGGATCTGGGATTTGCGCGGTACCTGTCTTTGCCGCAATGCTGTAATGGTCCATCTTGGCATCCCCTCCAAGCAATGTACTATCTACTGCCTCGACAAGCATGCGCGTTATCTCGTCCGTCGTTTCTTGGGTAAGCACACGTGCCTGCTGTGCCGGTTTAATTGTATCATGAAGTCCACCAACATAATCAATGCGTTGTACTACGTATGGTTGCATCAATACGCCACCATTAGCAAGCGATGCAAGCGAGCGAATCATGCTAATAGGCGTCATCGCAATTCCTTGCCCAAATGAGATGTTTGCATATTCAACATCGCGATTACTTTGAATATTACTGGTAAGCCCGCTTACTTCTCCTGGTAGATCAATGCCTGTCTTTTCTCCCCAATTATAGGATGTAATATATTTTTTGAAATCACTTTTAGACATAGCCTGTTGCACATATACCATACCGGTATTCAATGACTCATTTATAACGTCTTGCATAGTAACCTGACCACGACCACGTCGGTCATAGTTGCGAATCGTGCGGTCGCCCACCTCGACTGAGCCCGAGTCGTAATATTCGGTATGTGCGGTGACGGCTCCGGTTTCAATGCCAGCTGCCATAATGAGGGGCTTTACAATAGAACCCATCTCATAGACACGCTCTACCATGGGGTTACTGAATATACGTATATCATCCACACTCCCATATTCATTTGGATCAAAACTCGGCACTGATTCCATAGCATAGATTGCGCCTGTTTGTGGATGCATAATAATGCCACCTGCTGATTCACTATTCCATTCTTCCATTATTCCCTGCAATGCTTCCTGCAAATATCCCTGTACAACTGGTTCAATCGTTAATTCAACATCCCCTTCACGTGTCGCACTATCACTGAGCACGGTACCCATGTTGCCAAATATTTCAGCAAAGAAGTTTACATACAAATTCGGATCTTCACGTACCAACGTCTCATTATAGTATCGTTCTATACCGTAACGCCCAGCTAACTCATCTCCTTTGTAGCCCATAAAGCCAATTGTCTGTGCTGCAAGCGTATCACCTGGATAAGCACGCCATTTGTGTTTATATAAACGTACCCCATCAATATCAAGCGCCGATATCGCATCTGCCGTTTCTTTACTAAGCTCATCTATAATATCTTCGTAGGGGTCATTTGCTTTTGAGGCTTTTTCTACAAAGCGGGATTTGTCTAATTCTATGTATTCAGAAAGTTGCGCATAGACATCTTCTGGGTCATGTAAATCAGTTGGGATCACGGCAAGTTTATACCCAGTTTTTAGCGTCGCAGCTGATACCGCATCGCCGTCTTTGGTCATGAACATAATAGATCCTCGTTCAAATATACTATCATTTGGTGTTACATATTGACGGTCAGCACGTTCGCGAAATCGTTCCCCATTGACTACTTGTATTGAAAAAAGCTTTACAACAAAAATCGCACCTACCAATAGAATACAGGCAGATACGATACGTAGGCGCTTTTTCATTAATTTTCTCATGAGACTATTGTACCGCAGAATCGGCTAATGCCATACTTGTATCTTGTGCGCTATAGGCAAATACATTTTGCTGTTCATCAACAAATCCACGTTGATACGCTACGGCGATACTCAATGATTCCCGTTGTGCTAAATATTCAGATTCAAGATCCGCTACAGCTCCCTGGGTATCACGAATTTCACCCATAAGACTTTTTCGCATGGTTACCTGTGTAGTTGTTGAGGCTAAAAGAAATAAGTAGAAACATACGCACACTACAGCAAATGCTCCGAGCACATAGAGCGTTTTTTTGTTGTTGATATAAGATTGTAGTGAACGTATATTCATATTATTTTTTTATTATGACTCGTAATTTTGCACTGCGTGCTCGTGGGTTTTCTTTGATTTCAGCTTCCGTTGAGGTATGTGGTTTTTTAGTGAGAATGTCTATGTCGTCTTTATCAGCAGCTCTATCTTTGAACATATGTTTGACGATGCGGTCTTCCCCACTATGAAATGTAATCACGGCTAATCGTCCATCTGATTCGATAATGTCGATTGCTCCTTGCAGACCTTCTCGCAGCGCTGTATATTCGTCGTTAACAGCTATACGTATTGCCTGGAACGTCTTTGTTGCTGGATGAATCTTTCCGTGATGATATTTTTTGGGCGTTGCCTGTTTGATCACCTCTACCAATTCAAACGTCGTTCTAATTGGAGACTCTGCTCGCATTTCCACAATAGCTGATGCGATTCGGCGCGCATATCGCTCATCGCCAAATACATAGATGATGTCGGCGAGTGTCTCTTCCTCCCAATCATTCACAGCATCAAAGGCGGTAACAATTGCGTTCTCCTTGTCCATTACCATAGAAAGTGGTGCATCAAATCGGAATGACATGCCATATGACGGTGTGTCTAATTGCATCGATGATAATCCTAGGTCAAACAATATCTTTGTCGGACTAATTTTTAGCTGTGCAATGATCTTAGCAATGTTTCTAAAATTATTATGCACCGTATGAATGGCTGCCGGTGATTCGAGTGAATCAAGATACTGACGTGTGATAGCCAGTTGATCAGTATCCTGATCAATACCGACATAGATGCCCTTTGAACCTAGTTTCTCAAGTATCGCAGCAGCATGCCCCCCAGCACCAAGCGTCGCATCTATAACACAATCATCAGATTGGATAGACAACATTTCTTGTACCTCATGTAAAAGAACGGGTATATGACGGTCTGTAGTTGTATGTAAATTCGTCATAATTTCCATCTTCGGTTTATAGAACAACAAACATCATTCTATAAAGTAAAGATACAAATTAAATCATTCCTATATCCCCCAGCTTCTCGGCAAGTGTATCAGCATTCTCCTCAAGCCCTTTCTGATAGGAATTCCATTTCTTTTCATTCCAGAGCTCAACACGATTGCCGATACCGGCAACAACGACGCTATTACCTAGCTTTGCAAACTTTTTCAAAAAATCTGGAATAAGGATACGTCCCGCCTTATCGAATGTTGCCTCTACGGCACTACCCAAGATAAAGCGTGTGAAACTTCGTGAATCAGCCTGTCCCATTGACAGCTCACCCAATTTTTCAGCAAACTTCTTCCATTCCGTTTTTGAATATATGAATAAACAATGATCTAATCCGTGGGTGATAACAATGTCTTTACCTAATTCTTTACGAAACTTACTAGGTAGCGATAATCGCTTTTTGTCATCCAGTGTGTGATTGTATTCTCCAATTAACATAATTTTATTTATACCACTCTGTCCCACTTCATCCCACATATAGTATACCGCGTCCCACTGTTTCCCACAAGTTTGTGTTTCACGGGTGATGTGGATAAGTGCTCCATACATAAAAAACCGCTGTTTTGCGGTTTTGTATAACATGAAAACAAATCAAATAAAAAGCCATCATTTCTTACAGTCTTTTTATTTGGTTTTTACCATAGATATATTTATTTTTCCCTCGGCTTCATCAACGGAAACATCTGCGTCTCTCGAATAGGTTTGTCCACAAGAAATGCAAACAATCTTTCTCCAAACCCAAACCCACACGCTGGTGGCATACCATGTTCGAGCATGTCTACGAATTCCCACTCCGGCATCATAGCTTCTTCGTCGCCTGATTCAATTAATTTTTGTTGAATTTCAAACCGTGCACGTTGTTCACGTGGGTCATTTAATTCTGAAAAGCCATTTCCAACCTCGGACCCTGCCAGGATGACTTGGAAGCGTTCTGTTAGTTCTGGATTATCTGGGCATGATTTTGATAGTGGTGATACTAATTTTGGATGATGTATTAAAAATGCTGGACCTGCAACATTTTTTCGACAATATTTCCACAACGTATCCATCAATCGCTCACGATTGTCTCCAGCATATTTCACACCTAATTCATCAAGTTTTGCTTTCATATCTTCTTCGCTTGATTCAAGCACATCTATACCTGTTTGTTTTTTCACCTCATCACGATAGTCAATTTCTGCCCAGTCATCAGCCAAATCAAACGTATGTCCGCGTGTCGTAAATTCAGTACGCCCAAAAGCTTCTGTAGCAATAGTTTGATACAATTTCTTTGTCATCTCCATACCGTCGCGATAGTTGGCATACGCCCAATAGAATTCCATATTAGTAAATTCCTGTAGATGTTCTGGGCTTGATCCTTCATTACGATATACGCGTCCTATTTCAAATGTTTTGGGAAAACCAGCTGCCATCAAACGCTTTTGCCACAACTCACCGACTGATATACGCATATACACATCAATATCAAAATCATTGTGATATGTTTTAAATGGATTTGCTTCTGCTCCACCTGTGGTTACCTCTAACGTTGGTGTTTCTACCTCGAGAAATCCTTCAGTTTTTAAAAATGAACGCGTAACCTCCCAAAATCGAGCTTTCTGTTGGAACAATGCATACAGCTCTGGGTTCATTAACATATCTAAATAGCGCTTGCGAAAGCGTTCGTCAGAGTCAGTAAGACCTGCCCATTTTTCTGGCAACGGCAATAATGATTTTGATGCAATAGTCCAATCATGTACAAGCACGCTTGGTTCTCCCTTTTTAGTGGTAAATAATGGACCCGTAACTGATACAAAATCTCCAATATCTATAGCGTCTTTGAACAAACTCATTTTTTCTTCGCTTTCAATGACGTCTTGTTTTAATACCGCTTGGAATCGCGTTGCGCCATCCTGAAGAACGACAAACATAATCTTTCCGGCACCACGGATTGCCATAATGCGACCTGTTGTACTAATGACTTCTTCTGATTTTTCTAGCTCACCTGCCTGATCTGCTACATCAGAAAGAGCATGCATGCGAGGCACAGATGCGGGATACGGATCCATTCCAGCACTTTCTAATACTTTTATTTTGTCTTCGCGTACTTGTTGTAACTCGTCACGTGTTGCCATGAGAAATTTAATTAACGTCTAATATGTGCCATGTTGTTGATCCGCTCGGTGTTTCAATTTGTGCAAGGTCGCCTTTTTTCTTTCCCATCAAAGCTGCACCAATTGGAGATTCTGCCGAAAGTTTACCTGAAGAAGTATCGGCTTCTTGTGGACTCACCAGCGTAAAGGTTCGCTCAGTATCATCACCATCCTTTTTAACTGTTGCGACCGACGTGAGCGTGACTTCTTCGCTGTTGGATTTTTTTATAATTACTGCCTGTCGCAGTATCGCCTCAATTTCTTTTATGCGATCTTCATTTTTGCCTTGTGCATCACGAGAGGCATGATATTCAGCATTCTCTGATAAATCACCAAGCTCCTTTGCTGTTTGTAGGCGCTCTAAAAGCATGGGACGTTTCTGTGTCTTTAATTCATTAAGCTCCTCGTCCAATGCGTGTTGTTTTTCTTGTGTTATTTGTACGGCACTCATATACACGATAGTAGCTTGTTTTTAGTCAAAAATCAACGCTTGTGTCCTACTACTCGTCCTCTTTGTTATCTAGTGCTGGTAGACCTACATATTCTGGTCGTTCAGTTCTCATCCAATCAAAGAGTCTACGCCCCACCAATGCAGCACCCGTTCGAGTATCACTTGACGCGCCTTCGGCAAGAAATACAAAGGCATATTGCGGTTCATCTGCTGGCCAATACCCTACCGCCCATGCATTAATACTGCGGTTTGCATTAGTTTGCGCCGTTCCTGTCTTTGCGGCAATATCTACATAGTCAACATTCAACAGCGAACCTGTTCCGTCAGTTACGGCTTGTCGCATAGCTTCACGAATAACGTCGTAATATTGAGAATCAATATCAGTGATATGTTCACGTTGCGTTGGTGTTGTTTGAATAATTTTCGGTCTAAGCAAATCTCCACCGTTAGCCAGCGCACTAATGGCGCGAACCATAGCGATCGGTGTTACTTGGAAACCAAATTGCCCAATTACCGTGTTATAGGTATCTCCTAATCTCCAGTCATCATCAAACGTTTCTTTCTTCCACTCGGGCGTAGGCACGAGACCTGTCTTCTCTGCATCAGAATATCCTGTAATGTCTACTAAACCAAATTTCATAGCATATTTTTCTATTCCAGCTATACCAATACCTTCCTGATCTTTATATCCACCTCCAATAGCGTACATATAAGTGTTAACCGAATCAGCAATCGCATGGTACACGTCAGTCATACCGTGACCTTCACGGTAACGACTCCATCGCCAGTCATAAAAACGCGACGGATTACTTGGATTATAAGGATTAGGAATTTCTATATACCCTGTACTTTTTATTTTTTTATTTGGCGTAATAACACCTTCGTTCAAGGCTCCTAGAGCGAAAAATGGTTTTACAATAGAACCAGGCGTATACACTCCACCAAGGGTTCGGTTCAACATCGGTTTTGATTCATCTGAAAAATATCCAGATATGGCTTCATCATCATTACCAAGAGAAAGTACCTCTGGAGAAAATTCTGGATAGCTTGTCAGCGCCAACAATTCACCGTTGGTAACATCCATCACTATTCCTGCGCCACCTGTATAGCCGTGCTCACGACTCATAGCAGCGAGTGTTTTATTAATTTGAGTTTGCATACCTGCATCAATAGTCAGGCGTACGTTTTCTCCATCAATGGCTTCTTCGAGGCGCCCTGATGATACGACTTCTTGCTGGGCATTAACCTCAATCATATGTTGCCCGGGTTCACCACGTAACGTATCTTCGCTTTGCAACTCTACTCCGGCAACACCCTCTAATTCTGTTCGCCAAAACACACCCGAACTATCTTGTTTCGGATGGCGAACATAGCCAAGCACGTGTGCAAATCCAGGTTGGTCAATATAGTCACGATATGAAAATGGTTCATCATGTTCACCAGATCTATTCCATGCGAGCATTTCACCGTTACGATCAGTAATAATACCTCTATCTCCAAAAAGGAGCTGGTTAAATACATAATTTGACTCACTACGATTGTAGTAGGATTCACCTTGGACAACCTGTAAAAAACCAAGTCGAGCAATAAAAATTAATCCTCCTATTAGTAAAACAAAGCCAAATCCAAGTATCGCTCTTTTACTGATAGGCTTTTCAATAACGCCTTCAAATTGTTGTGTATTAAAATTGGGTAAGTTTTGTGAGTCCAAAAAAATCTCATCAGGGTCAACATGATAGCGTCTGTTTTTTCGATTGAGTCGTTGCCATAGATTCATAGTAATATAATAGATTAGTCGTACCAGCTAAGTCGTGAACGTAAAAAGGCGACGACGCCATAACCAATACATCCAATCACCGTATACCATGCTACAAAAGCCTGCTGTGAGCCAATGCCATACATCGCATCGAGCAATAATCCTAATAATATGACCTCTATATAGTATTTAAATACAAATGCTAAAAGAACCGCAGCTACTATGACTATCCATGCACTTACAAAATACATACTGATAAAAAGTACAGCACCCAATACAATACGCATACTTGTCATCCATAGTGAATCTGTCATAGTTCTAATATAAAAAAATTACCTAAGCGTCTATGCGCGTTATTACGTTCGCCTACCTCGCAGACGCAACGATTCAATAATCCGTCGCAGACCTACGATATAGGCTGCTTCGCGCAAAGTGACCGATTCCTCCTTTGCAGTAGTCCACACATCTTCGAATGCTGCGTGCATGATTTTCTCAAGACGTGTGAATATTTCATCTTCGTCCCAATAATATCCAGTGCGGTTTTGCACCCACTCAAAATAACTTACCGTCACACCACCCGCATTAGCCAAAACATCAGGAACTACATGTGTATCTTTGTCAAGCATAGCAGAAGCTTCTTTGGTCAACGGACCATTGGCAAGCTCAATTATAATGTCTGCACGGATCTTTGATGCGTTCTCTGAGGTTATTACATCTCCTAGTGCTGCTGGGATAAGAATGTCACATTCTAGCTCGAGCAATTCCGCATTAGAGACATGCTCTACCCCATCTACCGCCGTTACTGATCCGTGTTCTTGTTTAACGGATTGTACATGTTCAATATCTAATCCGTGCATTGTTGAAATACCACCACCACTATCAGATACAGCGATTATTTTATAACCACGTTCTGCTAAAATTCGTGCAGCGTGATAACCGGCGTTCCCAAAACCTTGTATGGCTACTGTTGTTTCTGGTGGTTTTTTATGTAACTTTGCACACAATTGTTCAATAATAAAAACTCCTCCTAGCGATGTTGCAACTGACCGCCCTTGACTGCCACCCAACACAAGAGGTTTTCCGGTTATCACCCCAGGAGAACTGTAGCCATGTAGGCGCTCATATTCATCCAACATATAACTCATTATTTGTGAATTCGTATATACGTCAGGTGCTGGAATATCCTTATCGACACCAACAACATTTTGCATACTATGCATCCAACCGCGTGCAATTTGCTCAATCTCACCTGCGCTATGCTGTTTGGTGTCTACGACTGCGCCTCCTTTACCGCCACCCATCGGTATATTTACTACTGATGTTTTAACTGCCATTAATGCTGCCAATGTTTTAACCTCATCCAAGTGTGCCTCTGGGTGAAACCGTATGCCGCCTTTGTATGGACCGCGTGCATTTGAAAACTGTACACGATACACCTCTATCGATTCAGATTCTCCTGAGTCACGCTTTATACTAAATACCTCTTTATGCACAGCATCAGGAGTCAGTAATTGCTGTGTAATAGTTTCATCAAGATTATCGCGCTTGGCAATTTTATGAACAAATTCTTCATATAGATCAAATGGGTTTGTACTCATATATTGACTATACCACACATATCGAACTGGCAACACTATTGACTTGGACCTGGCATCTTGTACTATATACGCTATACCTTTGAGGTATTTTTTATGACCCAAACTCACTCTAAAAAAGACCTTGTACTTTTCGTCGGTAATAAAGCCCCTCTCGCCGACATTCGAGAATACAAGTTGAAAAACCCAGATATACGCCTTGGTATTATTTACAGTGGCGAATTTTCCGATGAAAAAAAATATCGAGAAATCTTTGACGTAGCACTCAAGGTTCGCTTCTCATCACCAAAATCTATTATAACGGGGCTCCAACCATATGCAGATCAAATCAAGGCGGTAACCTGTCGCAACGAGGCTGCTATTCCGGACTTTATCTCATTAATTCCATTTATCTCATACCAGCGAACACCAACACAGGAATCATTACTATGGTCAATTGATAAAATTGCCATGCGACGTCGTTTTCGTGCATATAATTCTAAAATTACACCGTCCTATATGGTGGCAAAGGACAGCACCAGAACAACTATTGAAAAGATAAAAAGCAAAGTTGGTTATCCTATGGTTATTAAACCCTCAGGCTTGGCGCAAAGCGTGCTCGTCTCAATTTGTTACCACGAAGAAGAGCTCGTAAAAAACCTACGCAAAGTATTACGCAAGGTAAACAAGCTCAGTCGTGAACGTAACAACGGCATTAAACCTGGTGTACTTGTCGAAGGATTTATGGATGGTGATATGTATTCTATCGATGGATATGTAAACAGTCGTGGGAAAATATATTTCTGCCCAATCGCAGATATTCAGACAGGGCGATCTATAGGATTTGATGATTTCTTTGGTTATACACAAATAACACCAACAAAATTAAACAAAGAACATGTACAAGAAGCACGTGCTGTTGCTACCGAAGCCATCCACGCCTTGGGTCTGCGTAGTACCACTGCGCATGTCGAACTTATGCGTACAGAAAAAGGTTGGAAAGTTATCGAGGTTGGACCGCGCGTAGGAGGGTTTCGTAATACGATGTATGAATTGTCCTATGGCATCGACCATACGGCAAATGATATAGACATTCGTATTCCAAAAAAACCAACAATTCCTAAAAAAGTACTGGGTCATACCGTTGCGATGAAGTTCTTTGCCAAAAATGAAGGAAAAATTACCTCATTGAAAGGTATCAAGCGTGCACAAGAATTAGAGTCATTGCATTTAATCAATGTACACAAAAAAATTGGTGACCGTGCAGTATATGCAAAAAATGGGGGAAAATCTGTATTTAATATAATTCTTCACAATAAAGATCGTTCTAAATTATTGGCAGATATGCGCCGG
>Ga0306869_1000895_pt1 | contig 12247 bp, 9 predicted proteins | sample AntRauTorckE6833_FD_190421 | JGI IMG/M metagenome (GOLD analysis project Ga0306869, IMG submission 190421) | Saline lake microbial communities from Rauer Islands, Antarctica - Metagenome Torckler E6 #833 (v2) (version 2) | ecosystem: Environmental > Aquatic > Non-marine Saline and Alkaline >... | reverse complement strand
ATGCTGAGTTGCTGGCGTTTGTCCGACATAATACCGACGTTTTAGTTGAAAATTGCGGGCTGTTCGCCGAAATCTACAAATTATAATATTAACCACTAAATTAGCGGGTTCTGCAAAGGCCCCTTTTAGATATAACTCGATTCGATGTGTGGTCATCCCCCTTTTTACGGCAAAATTACCGTGAATTTCCTCCTTCTCCCGAAGGGACTTTTTGGAAGAATGGCGGACAAGGGGATGGCAATTCGTGAATCAAGCCTTACACTACGGAATCAACTCGTCCTTTATTTTTTTTAACCCCTAAATGGTTTAAGGTATTTTTTTATATCAAAATCACATAAAAAAAAGCATAGCAATAAAAAAAGCCCCGGCCAATTGACCGGGGCTTCAAACGTAAAACGTTTACTTATAAATGCTGATTTAGTTTACATCCCAGAAAATTGGGGTTGTAAGCATATCGCCACCCATAGAAGATGCACCATCGCTATAATTGGCTTGGTTAAATATCTGCTCATCAGCAGGGTAGGTAAAGCGCTTGGGATAGGTATCTATCGGGGCCAGAGGCGGTGCCTGCAGATCAGGTTCATCTAACCGGCGTACTTCCGTCCAGGCTTGCAGCCCTTGCATAAAGAGCGCGAACCATTTTTGCGTACCTATTTTTTCGCGGAATGTGCTTCCGGCGGTAGTATAGGCTACATCCAGTTGCACAAGGTATGCGGCAATTTCGGCGTCAGGAACGCCCCAATATTCCATGTCTGCTCTAATGGCAGCATTATAATGGGTAGCAGCAGTACCGCTTACATTATAGCCGCGTGCAGCAGCTTCCGCAAGGATAAACTCTACTTCATCATACCCCAGAATAACACCGGCACGATCTTTTTCCTTAATGAGGGCCGAAAAGTGCGAGAAGTTAATGTAGTCATTGGTTTGTCCATATACACCACCGCTGAACTGCTCGCTATCGGTAGGATCAGGATCTTCAGTGAAGAAGACAGGACGACGAGGATCATCCAGATTATTCATGCGGCTTACCAGTGGTGCAGCCGGCAGATAATCTTGACGTCCGCTTTGCACCAATGCTTCCCAAACGGGGTTGGTGTTGGGCGGAGATGACTGAAATGGAACCAGTGCATTGTCGGCATTGGAAGTAAAGGCGTTAGGCGCCGCTTCTTCGATAGCCGTTTGTGCAACGGATGGATTCACATCAGCAATGGTAATAGCCAGGCGCAATTTAAGCGAGTTGGCAAATTTTATCCATTTACTAATGTCACCATTATAGAACACATCAGCGCTGCCAAAACCATCTGCCGAAGCATCAAAATTGCTGATAGCGGTATCAAGCCGTGTCAGCAGGTCCATATAAATGGTCTGTCCATCGGTATAGGTTGGCTGAGTATTATCGGGATTTAGTGCTTCCTCGTAGGGAACAGTACCGAAAATATTAACCAGCGATGAATAGGCCAAGGCTCGCATTACCTGGATACTGCCCAGTTTATTGGCTTTGACAGCTGCGGGTAGTACTTCGTTCGCTTCAATCTTTAATCGTGCTTCTTTAAGATCGATTAGAACGTCCCGGTAGATTTCAATCCACACATTATCAGGGATGCCCCGGCTGTCTAATTCGTACCGGGGTTCCGCCGTGTATGTGGTTGTTGTCCACTGCTGAGATATCAGTTTAAAGATATTCAGGTTTACATTGGTATTATGTAAGAATGTACTCATAGCAACCTGAGCATTGGAAAATAGCGGGTCAGCCGGTACATCAGTAGGATCTTTCTCGTTTTCGTTGAGATCCGAAACATCGCATGAACCGAGTACCAGTACAAAAGCGAATACAACTAATATTAGTTTTTTCATAGTATAAGAGTACTAAAAGTTCAATTTCAAGTTAAAGGTAACGTTGCGGGTAGCGGGTAAGTTACCGCCTTGATATCCCTGTACGTTGCCTGCAGCCAGCGTTTGCTCCGGATCGGCATTAGGTAGGTTTTTGTGGATAATCCACAAGTTTCTTCCTACTGCAGATATGGTAGCCGAATTAAGAATACCGGTTTGGCCTACCAGGCTTTGCGGCAAACTGTAAGACACGCCTACTTCTCTAAGCTTAACATAGCTGCCGTCGTAAATATAAGCGGCACTTGGGTTTCTGACAAAACCGTAAGGCCCCAGAACATTACTGGCATCAGCATAGATATCGTTTGTCGATCCGTCTTCATTAACGCCGGGCAATTTAACGCCTCCGCCTTCTGAAACCGGGTCACGCTTTGGATTGCCTTTTTGGTTCAAGCCGGCTGTAATTTTATAAAGGCCGGTACCTTGTCCGTACCATTGGTCAAGCGAAAAGACATCTCCGCCCCAGCGTACATCTACCAAGAAATTGAACGAGATGTTTTTGTAATTGAACTGGTTGGAAACGCCTCCGCGCCACTCGGGATTCATATTCCCAATAATGTTATCTGAAGTATTGGTTGTCTGATAGTATCCGTTATCACCAACAATGGGTTGCCCATTTTCATGATAAATGAAGTCGGAACCGCGAATGGCACCATAGGCTTTGTTGCCAACATCAGTAGCACCGATGCTTACGCCGCCTTGGGGACCTACAAATTCGTAGTAGTCAACGCCCGGCGCCAGCTCTTTAACGGTGTTAATGTTTTTACTCCAGTTGGCCGTAATTTCCCAGCTAAAGTCATTACTGACCATAGGGCGACCACGAAGGGTAACTTCAACGCCGCGATTTTCTACGTTACCGGCATTAACAAACTTGGAAGTATAACCGGAAGCGGCAGAAACATTAACAGGCAGAATCTGATTCAGCGTATTTTGATCGTAATAACTTGCATCAAGGAACAAGCGGTTATTTACAAATCCCAACTGAAGTCCAGCTTCCCAACTTTTAGTCTTCTCGGGTTTAAGTGTGGAGTTATTTTTGGTATTTGGCAGCGTATAAAGGCCGGCAGCACCAAAATTAGCAGGGCGTTGATAGGTATCTTGCAGGCTAAATGCAGGAGCTGTATTCCCTACTTCCGACCAACTACCGCGTAATTTACCCAAGCTAAACCAGTCGGCATCAACAAACTCGCTGAATGTAAAACCAACAGAAGCGGAAGGATAATAATAGACATTATTTCCTTCGGGCAGGCTGGATGATTTATCTCTGCGGCCGGTTAGTGCAATATTCAAGAAATTGTCATAATTCAGGTTAAAGCTGGCAAAATAGCCGTTTACACCCAATTTTCTATCAGTTTCACCCGGGTATAAAATGGAGTTTACTGAATTGCTCAGCGCGTAAAGACCCGGTACAAGCAGCCCGCCGTTGGTAGAAGCACTAATGCCCTCTACATACTGCCGGCGAATGTTTGCACCTACCACACCATCTATAATAATCTTGTCGTTCAGTTGCTTATTATAGTTGGCTAACAAATCGTAATTGTACTCGGTAAAGGTCTCATTTTGGCGGAAGTAATTAGATACTCCAACGCTTGACACATTCACACGTTCTTCAATGAGTTGGTTGTAGTTATCAATCGCAACCCGACCGGTAAGGCTAAGCCAGTCTAACACTTCATATTGCGCTTCGGCATGCCCGAAATAACGGTTGCGTTCATCACTGGCAAAATTTTGATACCGTTCGAAGTATGGGTTATTCCAGTAAAAAGGACCGGATTTATCACCCACTAAATTCCACGATAAGTTTTGATTATTTCTAAAATAAGCGTCTTTTTGGGCATTAACGTCAACATTGGTTTGCCACCATTGACGAAACTCACTCATAATAGTGCTGTATCCGCGTTCTGGGCGGCCAACACCTTCGGTTTTTGAGTAATCAACAGAAGCGTTAACCTGTAGTTTTTCGCTGATTTGATATCCACTTGAAAAGCTCAGCTTATATTCATCCAGACTACTGTTGGGCAGTACCCCGCGGGTATTTCCTTGGGTATAACCTAAAGAGTAATATCCGCCGCTTTCAATACCGCCATTAATAAGCAGGCTGTTTTTAACATTGGTACCGGTCTCAAAAAATTCAAGGGGGCCATTTTCAGCAGCCATCCAGGGCGTAGGCTTTCCAAAATTAGGACTGCCTGGATAGAACGCATCCCACTGATAGACATTTAGATCAGGATCGAATTTCGGTCCGTATGAAGCATCCGCGGTATAGCGTGCTACCGGGTCGCTTTCAGCCTGCCCGTCACCATCTACGTCTTGTGAGAAGAAGGATGGGAAATAGCCGGCGCCGTATTGCTGCTGGTAATCAGGGAAGGTATTAGAATTAACCATGCTTACGCCAACGCTGGTATTATATGATATGTCAACCAGTTCCCGTCCGGGCGCTCCTTTTTTGGTCTCGATAACAATAGCCCCGTTAGAAGCACGCGAACCATAGAGTGCTGCCGCCGAAGGACCTTTTAATACGGTTATTGATTCAATGGCTTCGGGATTAATATCAACACCGGTGTTACCGTAATCATAACCGGCAAAACCTGCTTCAACACTGGCTGAGTTAAACCGCTCATTGGCATAAGGCACGCCGTCAACAACAAACAATGCTTGATTATTTCCTGTCAGTGAGTTGTATCCACGCAGTACAATGTCGGTTGAGCCGCCCATGCCGCTTGCGGTCTGCACTTTCATACCTGATACGCGTCCACTGAGAGCACTAATGAAATTATCGCTCCCGCTGGTGGTAACTTGTTCGACATTAACTTTTTGTGCAGCATATGGCAGTTGATTAATTTGCCGTTCTACCCCGTATGCAGTTACTACAACATCGTCGAGTTGAGAAACGTCCTGCGTAAGAGTTTCATTAATGTTTACAGTAGGTTGATCTACGGTAACAGAAATGGTCTTGGTTGTATAGCCGATATAGCTAATACGTAAATCGTATGTTCCATAGGGTACGTTTTCTATGGTAAAATTTCCGTCTGCATCTGTGGCAGCACCTTTATTAAGTGATTGAATAAAGACGTTGGCACTGATTAACGGTTCCTGGGTCTGTTGGTCAAATAACTGACCTTCTATAGTACCTGTGTTTTGAGCCAGCGCCGTGCCTATGCATAGTAAAAACACTATGCTAAACATCAATACTGTTTGTATCGATTTGTATATCATAATAACTCCGATTTGTTAAGATTAGCAACCATCTTGCAAGTTGACCTGATAATGATTGAGGTATTAAAAACAGACCAATCACAATAAAAATGGAAATTTGATGAGATGACTCTATTACCTCTTACTATATGAAATAATAACATTTTTATAACATTAGCAAGTAATTTCTTACAGTTCAGTAACAGTGTTTACTACAATACGGTAGTTAATTTTACTACATCATTATGGTACGTATGGTAAAATCCAGTTGACCGTTCAATAGCCGGAATTTGTTGTGAGCAAATCATTTAACCGGAAAGACGGATAAGCTACGTACTCATTATGGATGGTTTTTTTAATAACCTTTTGCAGATTAAAATTCGAATCTGGCTTACCTTAGTGGTAGAAAGATGAGTTTTTCAACTTTGTTGGAGATATTTTTGTGCGAAAGGCAATCGGCAGAAATGAATTTTAATTACTCTGGTTTTTGATAGGTTTACCAACTACCTGTCTGATATTTTCAATCAAATAGCTTTTTCAGGACAGGAAATTTTTCCTTTATTCCTTGAGCCACAGGCAGGCAGTGCAATTCATTGCGCAGGGGATGACCCGTGCGGATCTCATTGAAACCATTGTATTTCTCATCTTTCGATCGGCCGACCAGCATCATCAACCGAGTTTTGTAATCTTCGATAGGGTGATAGTAAGTAAGCGCATCCGAAAGCGACCAGAAGGTGGAAGGTGAATCTTCTACGGGCTGATTTGATACATCGGTAACAAGATTGTCATGCTTCAGGGAGAAATGATCAATCATCGCATTGATCATCATTTTAGTAGCGCGCTCTTTGGCCTGTATGGAATAGCCGGCAATATGCGGTGTTTTTATGAAAGCGCGACGGGCTGTGGCATCGCTGAAATTTGGTTCATCTTCCCACACATCCAGAATATAACTGCTCACTCTTTTATTGTTATGGGCTTCAATCAGGGCTTGTTCATCAATAATGCCCCCGCGTGCGGCGTTGATGATGAGAGCAAATTTTTGGCCTTGGAGTTTCTCTTTGTTGAGCCAATGCAAAGTGGGATGTTCGGATTCATTTTGCCTGGTAAGCGGGGTATGAAAAGTGAGAATATCACATGCAAGCACGTCATCGAGAGAGGCTGAAGAAAATGATTCCTCGCGTTTTTCTTTCGGCGGATCATAAGTAACGGTTTGAACATCAAAGGGGGCAAGAATAGCCTGAACGGCACTGCCGGTGTGCCCGGCGCCAATAATGCCCACGCTGTAATTTTGCAGTTTATGGTTGTAATTGTCAGCCCAAAGGAGCAGGCTCACAGCAAGGTATTCTGCTACTGAGCGGGCGTTGCAGCCGGCTGAATTTTTAAATGTAATGTCATTTTCGTGCAGAAATTTTTTGTCTACATGATCGGTGCCCGCCGAAGCGGTGCCCACAAATGAAAGGCTTTTTGGCAGGGATGGAAATTGGGTGGGATTAAGTTTGGTTACGGTACGCAGCAGCAGCGCGTCCGTTCCTTCAGGAATGTTATCCAGGCTGCCGGAATCGTAAAGCGAGAGATCAACAGATGGGGGTATAAAGTCAGTTATCCGGTACAGGTCTTTATCAGCTAAAACCGTAATCATCAAAAATAATGGTTAAAAAATTGTAGTTTGAGCCCAATATAATTCAAATAGACATAAAATTTAACCGATAAAGAAAGCCGAAAAATGGGAAATAATGATTTTAACCCGGTATCGCTCATTCGAAAAAAGCGTGATGCTGAATCGCTGGATAATGATGAAATTCGATTTTTGATAAAGCAATACACCGCGGGCGATCTTCCGGATTACCAAATGAGCGCTTTTTTGATGGCGGCCTTTTTGAACAAGCTCAACGAAAAAGAAGCTGCGGCGCTGACCGATGCCATGCTGCACTCGGGCACGATACTGGATTTAAGCGATATTCCCGGGAAAAAAGTAGATAAGCATTCAACCGGCGGCGTGGGTGATAAACTTTCGCTCATTCTTGCCCCCATTGTCGCAAGTTACGGCGTAAATGTACCCATGATTTCAGGCCGTGGTTTGGGGCATACCGGCGGCACGCTCGACAAACTGGAATCTATCCCCGGTTTTACCGTTGATATTACGCTCGACCGATACCGATCAATACTTGAAAAACATCATATGGTGATGGCCGGTCAAACTAAAGAAATTGCTCCGGCTGATAAAAAACTCTATGCCCTGCGTGACGTGACCGCTACTGTAGAATCCATTCCTCTCATTGCAGGTAGTATTATGAGTAAAAAACTGGCTGAAGGCATTGATGCGCTGGTGCTGGATGTAAAGTTTGGCTCCGGTGCATTTATGAAAACCCAGGAGCAGGCCCTTGAACTTGCAAAAACACTGGTTGCCATTGGCAAAAAAGCAGGCAAGGAAACCATTGCCTATCTCAGCAATATGGAACAGCCGCTGGGGTACAATATTGGCAATTGGCTGGAGGCTAAGGAAGCGGCCGAAGCCCTTCAAGGCAATGGCCCCGAAGATGTGATGGAAGTAACCCACCGGCTTGCGGGCACCATGATTTACTTGGGTGACAAAGCTGCATCAATACAAGAGGGCATTGAAAAAAGCGAAGAAACCGTAGCGAACGGGAATGCTTGGGATACCTGGCTGGCACTGGTTGAGGAACAGGGCGGCGACACATCATTCCTAAAGGAGCCCGATACGTACGGTGAAGCCGACCATCAGCAAGAAATTACCGCTTCATCTGATGGCTATATCCATGAGGTGGATGCCTATAATATTGGAATGGCTTCTCTGGAGCTGGGCGCAGGACGTAAAACCAAAGATCAGGACGTGGATCCGGCGGCGGGCATCACCCTTCATAAAAAACAAGGTGCGGCGGTAAAAAAAGATGAAACAATAGCCACCTGTTTTACGAATGATAAGAACACATTTGGAATCGCTAATCAATTGCTTGATGAGGCGATTACTGTGAGTGTTGCAAAACCGGAACAGCAACAAATGGCCACACATATTGTGGATGAAAATGGACCTCGAATTTTGTAATATCTATCTAATTGACACTACATTTTTTCCGGTGCAATCTAAAAAATTATAAACAGGGCAAGGGCAAATAAAATAAGGAGTAACTATGTTTAAACGATTTAAGCGAGCTATAAAATCATTATTTGGTGGATTCATCAGTACGATGGAAGACCCCAAATTAATTCTGGAGCAGAATATCCGTGATCTGAATGATCAGATTCCGCAAATGAATGAAAATATTGCCACGGTGAAGGCTAATATGATCATGTTGCAAAAAGAAGTGAATAAGCTCGAGAAGCGGATTGAAGGGTTGACGGCCAAGATAAAATCGGCCATACAGGCCGAACGCGATGATATTGCTGAAGGCTATGCCATGCAGTTGGAAAAAGCGAAGGATAATCTGGCTACATCCAAAGAGCAACTGATTTTTGCCGAGAAGGCTTACGAAAAAGCTCTTAAGGTGAAGAAAGCCTTTATGAGAGAGAAGGATCAAAAAATCCAGGAAGCCAAAGAAGCGCTTCGGGCAAACGAACGGGCTGAATGGCAGGGTAAAGTGGCCGATGCCATGGAACAGTTTGAAACCGGCGGGCTGGATCAAACGCATGACGAAATGCTGAATCGTCTGAATGAACAGACGGCCAAAAACGAAGCACGCATGGAGCTTGCCTTTGACAGCGTGGATACTGATGCCATGGAAATTGAGGCCAATGCCGAAAAAATGCGTGCTTCTGAACTGGTTAAGCAGTTTAAAAGTGAGATGGGCAAAGGCGAAACTGAAGCACAGGACAAAACCGCCGAAAAATCAGAAAAAGAGATTGATTTGGATGAATCAGAATCATCTAAAGAAAAATCACCCGGAAAAACGATTGGAAATAAAGACCGTACGAAGAATTAAGATTTAGGAATTAAGATTTAAGGATTAGGTCTGAGCTGTGCCAAAAAAGCAACTACAACCTTATAACTTGCAACTTTCAACCTTGAACCTGTAATCCATGAGTAGCGACAGCCGCAGCCAGCGCGAAAAATTGAAGGAGGAGTACAAGCAGCATTACCGTAAAATGCGTGATGCAAAGGAGCGAGCCAAGCAGGCACGGCGAAAGCATAACATAGTGGAAGCACTCAAAAACATGAATTCATCCGAGTTGATGGAATCCTTTGATTCATTTTTATTTGAAGTAAAAAGCAAAGTGGCCCACGCCGAGGCGCGTTTGGATGTGGCCCTTGACAGCCTGGATAAAGATACCGGTTCACCGCTTGTACAAGCCGAAAATGAGGAAGCATTTAATCAGGCCAAAGCCAAAGAAACACTCAAACAACTCAAAAATGAAATGGGCATGTTGTATAGCGAGCTTGAACAGCAGGCCGATGCTATTGATGTGGATAAAACCATCGGCAAAAAGCCGTCCGGGGATAATGAATCCACTTCGGCAAATAAAACAAACCAATGAATAGTACCGATACCGAAATACCGATTAATTACACCAAAGAAGCGTTCACCCATCCCGTAAATTTAGGCGGACTGTTGGTGGGAACGATTCTGGGGTTCCTGGTCGGCAATATTGGTGTGCCCGTGGCATTGGTGTTAACCATGGTTTGCGCCACCGAATTGATGTATCTCGGGATTGTACCCCGGCTGCCGCGGTTTCGTAAAATTATAAAACATCGTAAAATTAGTGAGCGCAACGCCAATCATGAAGAAAAAGATCTATTCAAAAGCCTGGGCGAAAAAAACAAGCGTCAGTATCTTGTGCTGCGCCGGCTGGTAGATCTCACCAAGTCAAATTTTGAGAAGTTACCATATAGTTCACAGGGACTGCTCGAAAATATTCGCAAAAAAATGCAGGAACTGCTTTCCAATTATCTCACCCTGCTTGATCTTTATAAGCGATACCAGCTTTATATGAACACCTCGGTAGAGGAGCGCTTGCAGCAGGAGGTGGAAGAAGAGGAAGCCCATATTCGGGGACTTGAATCCGTTCAACTGAAAAAGACGAAGGCACGCCGGGTGCGGATTCTTAAAAAACGGCTTAAAAAGTTTGACATCGCCAAAGAAAAATACTTGGTTTGTGAGACGCATCTGGAAACCATTGAAGATGCCATTCGCTACATTTATGAACAGTCGATGACTATGAGTAACCCCGAAGAAATTGGCTTTCAGCTTGATAACCTTCTGGAGGAAATGGAGGAAACCTCATCCCTTATTAATGATTTGGGTGAAGAGACCTTTTCGGTGCATTCCGATCTTGATGAAGTGGTACTCGATGCTGAACTCAAGGATGCTCAGGAACAGCAACAAAAAAATCAATCAACAACACAGCGCGTTAAAGAAAAATCGTAATACTTATGAATTTTGACACTCTACTTTTTGATATTGATGACCGGGGGGTAGCGACCATTACCGTCAATCGCCCCAAAAAATTAAATGCCCTGAATGAAGAGGTGCTTGATGAGCTCTCCAATGCGTTCCAGGAAGTTAATGTAAACGATGACATCAAAGCTGTATTGCTAACCGGCGCGGGTGATAAAGCCTTTGTTGCCGGAGCCGATATTAAAGAGCTGCAAACACTCGATAATCACACCGGACGCATGGTGTCTCAAAAAGGGCAGCAAATATTTCAGTCCATTGAAGATACCCGAAAGCCGGTTGTAGCGGTAGTCGATGGATATGCATTGGGCGGCGGGGCTGAATTGGCTATGGCTTGCCACATGCGGGTAGCCAGTGAAAAGGCAGCCTTTGGTCTCCCCGAAGTGGGGCTGGGATTGATTCCGGGCTACGGCGGAACCCAGCGATTGCCTCACCTTGTGGGCAAATCGCGGGCACTCGAATTGATATTAACCGGCCGGCAGGTGAAGGCCGATGAAGCATTGCAAATAGGGTTGGTAAATCGCGTGGAAAAGAATCCCATGCTGGAAGCAGAAGGTATGATGAAAAAGATTTTAAGCAACGGCCCGCTCGCTATTCGCAATGCCATGAAGGCCGTATTTCACTCCGATAATAAACGCGGATTCCAGGTTGAAGCGGATCTTTTTGGCACCTTGTGTACTACCGATGATGCCAAAGAGGGAACCGCGGCATTTCTTGAAAAAAGAAAAGCTGAATTTAAAGGAAAGTAGCTATAAGGGTAAAGGGGTATAAGGTATAAGTGGAGCATGTTTTATGGATAAAAACTTTAATAAAACAGGTGAAGATTTAGTTGAGGACGCATCAATATCCTACGATGCCAACAGGGATTTCACCACACTTGAAGCGTGGAAGAAAGCTCGGAAAGTGAAATTGTATTTCTATAGGTCTGTTATTCCTCTTTTGCCGAAGGAAGAACGCTATGGTTTAAGGTCTCAAATTCAAAAAGCCTCTGTTAGCTGTACTGCTAATATTGCCGAAGGTTATGGCCGTTTTCATTATCAAGAGGGAATTCAGTTTTATAGAATTTCAAGAGCTTCAATGTATGAACTGAAAGATCATTTAATAACTTGTATTGATTTAAAATACATTGAGAAAGAACTTTTTGACGAAGGGTTAAAACGCATTGAAGATGCCAAAATTACTCTAAATGGCTACATAGGTTATGTAAAAAAGCAGAAAGCCCAATCTTGATATGAGCTACTTTCCCCTTATACCCCTATATCCCTTATACCCCTATATCTAAACACCTAAATGATTGAATTCTTACTCATAACTTTAACTATTCTGCTTAGCGGATTTTTCTCCGGCTCAGAAATTGCTTTTGTCAGCGCCAACCGATTAAAACTTGAAATTGAATCGCGCAAAAAATCGCGTCGGGCCCGAATTGTTCACAATTTTGCCGAAAATCCCGAAACATTTCTCACTACCACACTGGTTGGCAACAATATTGTAAATGTGCTGTACGCAACACTTATGACACTGTTTTTAATTGCGCCTATCAACACCCTTAGCATGCAGTGGTTTGGAGCCGCGCCCACTCCGGTGGTATTATTGATTCTTCAGACCATCATTGCCTCGGTTGTGATCATGATATTTGGTGAAATTTTGCCCAAGGCCATTTTTCGTATGCATGCGGATTGGTGGGTAGGCATTATTGCCATACCGCAGCAAATTTGTTACTGGATATTTAAACCGCTCATTGTGTTAGCCAATGGTGC
>Ga0306869_1000889_pt1 | contig 12282 bp, 27 predicted proteins | sample AntRauTorckE6833_FD_190421 | JGI IMG/M metagenome (GOLD analysis project Ga0306869, IMG submission 190421) | Saline lake microbial communities from Rauer Islands, Antarctica - Metagenome Torckler E6 #833 (v2) (version 2) | ecosystem: Environmental > Aquatic > Non-marine Saline and Alkaline >... | reverse complement strand
AAGATCGCCGAAGTTCAGCGCACCGGGCTCATGGACCTCACACTGACCCGGCTGTCGCGCAAGATGAGCGAGCCACACGGAACCACATCGCCGCGGCTCAGGATGGCAGAAAATTGCGCGTGGGTGAAGTTGCGCGACAATGCGAGCGGCGCGGTCCATAATATCAGCCTTACGGAGAAAGGCTGGGAGATCGCCGGGGGTAAGCCTTTGTGGATGGAGGGCCGCGCTTCGAAATGACGGGGAGAGTGCTGGTTCTCCGATTGGTCTCATAAGCCTATCTACGCGGGTTCGATTCCCGCCCCCGCTACCACGCTTCCATCTTGACCTGATCACCCATGACGTCCCATGCGGCGCGCTCATGACGGCTGAACAGTTCGATCCTGCGCGCACCTGGCAACAGCGCCTCGGCTGCGGCGAACGCCTCTTCGGGTTTTTGCGAGTGTGCGCGCACTGTCCCCTCGATCACCGATCGGACGCCGCGCGTGCACCGCGGCTTGCCGATCGTTCCGATCAGGAACGGCTCGCCGGCGCTGCGCAGGATGTACCCGGTCCCGAACGCCTGCTTGTTGTTGACTGTCTTCTTGGACCAGTGGCCGGCCGTCTTGAAGGTGAATCCCCACGCGGCCATGACCTCGATCGCCTGCGGCAGCATCGGGTTCCTCGCCCATAGCCAAAGCAGGCAATTCGGTGAGGCAAGGTCCGCGACGCGTAAACCCTTGATCCAATCCAGCGGCGTGCAATCGTAATGCGCCGTGGCGTTTTTGCCCTCGCCCGCCTTCGACCAGTTTTCGAAGAGCCAGGGCGGATCCGCCATGATCAGGTCGTAACGAAAGAGAGGTACATCCGCAAAATTTTCGAATATAGCCATTTGTCTATTGCTCCTGTCTTGTTGCGAGGCGCGGCGTTGTGACCCACCGGCCCCGCGTACTCACGCCACCACCTACCGGACCAGACCGTCTCTGTTAAAACCGGCGGGCAATGGCGTGAATTCCATCAGTCGTCTATCCTGAGATACCCGTCTTCGCCCTCGATCACGTTGTCGGGCAGCGGCGGGTCAGGCGGTTGCTTGTCCCCCATTGCGTTGAGGGCGGCTCGCTGCGCCTCGATAATGCGCTCGGCCAATTCACTAGCGCCCAGACTGTGCGACCCATCGACGATGCGGATGATGATATGCGCGAGGCGGTCAACGTCCAGCAGTTCCTCTAAATGCTCAGTGTGGTCAATGGTCTGCCCAAACATCGCCAGCTTACCATGGTCAACGCGTCCTTGCATATCGTGAAGCGCCAAGCGCGCTCTGCGTGTGAATTCACTCATGGCAAACACTCCCCGGTCTGGTCATTGGCAGCGGCGCGGCGTACCTCGCTTGCGATCGCGCCTCGCGGATTGCGCCGTCTGAATACCCTGCGATGCGAATGGCGTTGTCCGTCCATCCTAGCAGCATCATGCAGCCGACCTTGCGGACGTTTTCCGTGCGGATCTGCTCAAGTGTCTGGCTGGTCATGCGTCCACCCCCTCGTGCTGATCGGCGGGCAGGCCCTCGACCATCTCGCGCAGCTGGCGCAGGGCGCGGGGCTTTCGGATGCGGTAGAGGGTGAGCCACCCCGCCGAGTTGCTCGTGCAGTCCGCATCGACGTGGAACTGCGTCATGGTGCGCACCTTGTCGAAAGACTCACCCCTCGCGACGCCTTGATAGCGCACGACATCGCCCACCCTGATATGCTTCAACGGGCCGACGCCATCATGCGCTATCCAAGGGCCCCAATCTTCATGTTCCATCTCTGATCTCCTTCCGTCTCGTTTTGATCTTGAAGTATGCGTCGAGGTAGCTTTCGAAACCAGCCGCGTGCGCTGCGGTCAGCTCGGCGATGTACCGGCTGCACCCCTCGCCGTCCTCGATCAGCGCGGCGCGCTCTTCGAGCAGGTCCAGCGCGAGATCGGGGTCATCGCGCCATATCTCGGCGATGGGCTTCACAGCTTGATCACGCGGCCGTTCTCGTCGACACGGCAGCCAAGCTCTTCGAACACTTCGCGGATCCGCTCTTTGCTCACGCGCGGCCCGCGCTTGTCCTCGATCTCGGGCGCAGGCTTTGGAGGCGGCTTCGGTCGCCGCTTCATGATGATCTTGTAGAGCGCGCCGGGATCGGGCTTGTAGAGCTTGCCCGCCTGGGTACGCGGCCCGGTCTTCTGGTACTCGGCCCATGCGGCGCGGATCTCGCTGTGGGAACAGGTCTCCAGCACGTCCATCCAGGTTTCGTGCTCCAGCGTGCGCTCGGCTTGCGTGCTGTCGCTATCGCGCCAGAACTGCGCCAAGATGCCCTCGGCCCTGACGCCGATCTTTTCGCGGTGCCTGATCCGCTCTTGATCGCTGAGGCTTCGGTAGCCTTCAACCCCAGTCGCTGCCGCCGGTTGTCCCGACTGCTGCGGCCCTGACTGCGTCAGATCGGTCGGCTTGTCGTCTTTGTCCATCGTCTCGTCCTCCGTTGGTCCTTGGTGGTGTCCCGCCGCTCGGGACGGGGGTTAGGTGTTGCGGCGCCATCGGCTTTGACTGCGCCTCGTTGATCTCGGCCGCGAGGCGTTCCATCGCCTTGGTGAAGTAGCTGAGAGAGGCCGGCGGCCCGTCGCGCTTGCGCTTCATCAGGGTTTCGATGTGCTCAATCACCTGATCGCGGGTCAGGCCCAGATCATCCAACCATCGCTGCGCCTCGATCATGTGCGCCTGCGTGCCCAACTGCGCCCCGCCGCGCCCGGTGAGCCCGGACTCGGGGTCAGCCCCGCAAGCCATGAGCAATCTTTCCCGGTAGGTGGCGCGCGGCGGTGGCGTTGGCGGCTTTGTCGGCGGGTCCGCCTCGCGCGCGCCCGCGTCACCACCATCACCAACCTTCTGGACTCTGGACTCTGGCTTCTGGGGCTTAACCTCGGGGTTATCCCTTGGGTTATCCCAGCCTGATTTTCCTCTTTCTTTTGAGAGGTTTGGGTTACCCCCTTTCCGGCCATTATTGCGGCTTGCTGCCGCCTTCTTCATCCACCTGGTCATTTTGCGCGAGTAGATCACACCGTTTCTCGTCCGAGAGAAAACGCCCGCTTCATCGAGCTCATGCTTGTATTGCAAGAACTCGTCCGGGGACGTTCCTGTCAGAGCGGCAACCTGTGCGTCTGTCGGGCAGTGTCCGTTGATGAGAAGATGACCGTAAGGGGTCGCTTCGTGCATGAGACAGATCATTTCCATCCACAAACCTCGAGCGCCGAGGCTGCACATTCTGAGGGCGGGATCAGACCGCCAGTCAGTCGGGTAGAACTTGAACCATGGATCCTTCATGAGACCGCCACCTCTTCGATGGTATGGCCCATATTCTCCATGATCGCCTTCTTGAGCCTGTAGAGTTTCGTCTTGGCGCCTTTCACATCGACAATGACATCGCGGCCAGTCGGCACGTCGAGATAGACGAAATCGGCCTTGTAGGTCAGGACGCGGCCAGTCTCGGAGCGCAGCGGGCCGCGGGGGCCCTGCAAGGCAAACGACACCTGCATGCGAATGTCGGACACAAGCCCCGCGCCTTCCAGCCGGCACAGATCGCCGTAATACTTCGCCTCGGCCTTGCTGTCGAAATTGGTGCCGTTGACCGTGGTGCGCGTCGCGCCGTACTTGTTCGATCCGCGCGCCCGGCCAGGGCGGCTTTGCTTGCCCTGGTCGCGCGCGTGCTGGATGGCGTTGAAGTCTTTTGCTTTCATGCGCTCCATGGCCTCAATCCGGTATTCTGCGAACGTCGTCGACGCGGGCCAACACATCGGCAAGGCGCTTCCGAATGTTCGCGGTCGAAATGGTCTTGGACCCGCGGCACGGGCACGGCTCAAGCGCCACGCGCAGGCCGTGGACCTCGGACATGGGAATGCGGATCACAGCGTCGTCGCCGTCTTTCCTGATGCTGGCGCTCATAGGTCAAATCCCGTCTGCTCGGCTTGCGGTGCCTGTTGGACAAACATATCCGGCTGTCGGGTAGCCTCATCGACGCGACGGCAGGCTATGTCAAAATAATCCGGGGCCAGATCTATCCCGGTTCCTGAACGGCCCATGCGTTGACATGCTACGAGGGTTGTGCCGCTGCCCATGAAGGGGTCTAGGATGGCGTTGCCTTCATTGGTCAGAATGCGGATGTTCCACTCAATCAGTGACAGTGGCTTTTGCGTTGGGTGCGCAACTTTGCCGGGTTGCCCAAAACGATAGCTGTCAGCCTCAAATACGCTGTGAGTATATTGACCGCCGATGCGTTCCTCGCGCTTGATGGCGCTCATGTCACCTCCTGAAACCCGCGCGTGCGCCTCGCGCGGCAGGCATTCGGGAAAGGCCATGCCATGGCCTCCACCTTCACGGATCGCGCCATTGCAATCAAAAGGTCGCGAAATTCGGGCGGAGTCCCAATCCGAGGCGTGCTATCCTTGCCGCCGCCCTGGAAAGCCAACTCTCCAGCGCGCTTGCAGTATTCGAGCCCGTGCTTTTCAATCGCCCACTGCGGGAAATTCGGGGCGCTATGCCCCCAATCCAGTGAGGGTAGATCGCATCCGACGGCATAGAGCCATGTGGGCTTGCGCGCATAGTGCCCATACCGTCCTTGCTCAACGCAGCACGTCCAACCGCCGTATGATCCGGGCAACTCCGCAGAAACCCAGCCGCCACCGCGATGAGGCTTGTTCAGGTTGAAATGCGACCATGCGTGGCTGCCACAAGGATGTTCCAACACTCCGCCATATCGACGGACAGCATCAAGGGCCGCAGAGAAACACCCGCCGTCGTCACCTTTGACTTTCCGCTCACCGGTGCGCTTTATCCAGAGCGGTTGCCCAGCCCATAGCTTGCCCCATCGCTGACATGGAGGGTGGGCAATGACGGAATGCGGCCCGCAGTAATTGCGCGCGTCTCGGCCCTCGTCCCAAACGTCAACACCTCCGAGGCCGCAATAGCTGCCTCCGGTCTGGACATAAAGCGCGGCAACATGGGGAAGTTTCATTTCGGCTCCAGCGGTTTAGAGTCCGCCTCGCGGTCCAACACCTGCCGTGGAGCAGCGATCGGCATCCACGCCAGTGCGTCCCCGTCTGCCAAAACATCGCCGTTCAACATCACCCATCGCGGACCGTTGTCTGTTCCGCCGCTTGGCTCATACCAGGCCGAAACAGGCTCATTCCCTGCTGAACACCATATCAAAACCATTGGACCGAATGCCTTGCCGTAAGGGTTGAGCGGCGCGCTTTCCATTGGTAACCAGTCACTGCTTTTCATGTGTCACCCCGCGGTCCCGCGCCTTTTCCGCGCGGTGAATAACCCTAAACACAGTGGCGCGCAGAATCTCGCTTGCCTGCTTACCGCGCGCCTTGACCGCGGCATCAAATGCCGCTTTGTCCTCTGGCGTCACGCGGATTTTGAAAATCGCTGATTTTCTCATGCTTTGCCCCTCGTCCATCGTGGTGTTGATGCCTTTATGCATTCGCGGATACCTCGGGGGCGCCTATGCCGCTGCACACTGTCATGCCGATCATGCGCCATCCCCCTGACAGGAAAGGGTCGCAGGGACGGACAACACTACTCCGCCCCCGCTGGTCCCGTCATCAAATGCTTTCACTGTTGGCGCAGCTTCCGCATAGGTCGGGGACGTCTCTTGTTTCTGGAACCAGACCGACACCGGCACCCGGCCGCGCGTCTGGGCCTCGATGGTTTGCATCAGCTTCGGGTGCGGCAATCGCCGGCCCGCAAGGATCTGGGACAGGTATGGCTGGCTGATACCGAAGACCTTGGCCCACTGCGATTGCTTGGCCTTGAGCGGGTACGCGGCGATGTATTCTTTTAAGGTCTGCATGGTTATTGCAACTATCAATGCGCATAGCCATGTGTCAATGACAAATCGCAATAGATCATGTACCATACGCAAATGTGGCGCTACACTTGCCACTTCGGAAGAATATTTCAGGACGAGTTATGAAACACATAGGATGGACCCCGTGCGCATTAAGATCAAAGAAGCCCGCATCGCCGACGGGCTGAAACAGAAAGAGCTTTCCGCGATGGTCGGGTTATCGCAGCCGTATTTCGCTCAGATCGAGCGCGGCGAGCGGCGGCTGACCGCGTCACTGCAAGCCCAGATTGCCAAGGCAATAGGTGTAAAACCCACTGATTTAGTGGATTTCGACGCGCCGACAGAGGATGATGAGCAGTTTCTTATCGAGACGTTCCGGGGTCTGTCCCCGGAACGTCGTGAGGGCTGGCTGGACATGGCGCGCACGATTGCCGCTCAGAAGGCGAAACCGTCCGAAGAAACGCAGCGCGGCCCTCGGGCCCCATCTGCGCCACCAGGCGCTTGAACTCTGCTGTTTGACCCGGCGCGTCGGCGCGGCCCTGCTGATCCGGCTTGCGGTTAACTGCTGCCATGATTCCCTCTAAAAACATCCCGCGGGTTGAGCCTGTCGCAAAACATTCGCGCGGATCACTGCCTACGTCCAGAGAATATTCGGCCTCGCAATGATTGCAACAGCATTTTTTTTGTTGCAAAGGTTGTGCTGTTTGCAATAAAGTGCAGATACGCAACACGAGGATGGACCCATGCAGGATGACTACCTGACGGCCCTTCGGGGCCTCAACGACGCCGTGTACCGCGCGACTCGCGCCGCCGCGGCAAAGAACGCCCCCGAGTACCACCAGCTGCGCGCCATGGCCTTTGATGTAGATCAAATGGTCGACGCGAACGCACCGACGATGAAGGTGTCGTGATGGGGTTGCGCGAGGACAATGAGCGCGCTGCGCGCGTGCCGAAAGGCAAATGGGCCGACTATCTGGCAGGCGAATACACCCCGCCGCCCGCGCCGTATCCAAGCGACCCGAGCGCGAAGCCGATCACCGGCAATTATGAGTGGATCAAAGTGAGGGGAGACTGAGCCATGACACACGACAAAACAGGCGGACCAGCGTTTCAGCGCGATAACTTTCATAGCGGCGTAGAAGGCATGACCATGCGCGACTGGTTTGCCGGGCAGGCTTTGACGGGAGCAATGGCAAACGAGGCTTGGGATGATGCGCCTCTCAGTGCGATATCTGACCTTTCATACAACGCAGCCGACGCCATGCTTGCCGAGCGCGCGAAAGGCGGTGGCGAATGACCCTCAATGACAAATCCGGCAGCCGCGACAACGGCCTGGATGAGCAGGCACGCCGTGCCATGAGCAGCCCCGCCGTGCCTGAGTGGTTCGAGACGCTCGTTGGTGATTCCGAACCACCGAAGCCGCGCCGGTTTCCGTGGGTACTGGTTAGCGCGTTTGCTTTTGCCTTCGCGGGACTGGTCGCCGGCTACGCCTTTGGTGAGGTGCCGCCGGACTATGAACCGCCGCGCGGGTACGAAGCCTGCACTGGATTGTGCTGACAATGATCCGTCAACCGACCACATGGAATGACGCTCATGCGTGGTGGCACCGCGCCCTCAATGATCCCCGGACGCCGCGCCACGAAGCCGATCCGCAATGCGGGTATTACGCCCGCCGCGCGGTGAAAGGCGGACCGCTCATCCCCGTGCATGTCTACCTCGATCAAGAGATCGACCCGGACACCGGCGAACTTGCCGACGACGAGACGATCCGCGCCGAAGAGCTTGGCGCGAGCAAAGACCCGGTGCGCATCTGGACGCATCTGCGCCCGATCACGCGCGACAAGTACGAATCGCTGGTCGAGCGGCACCGCACCGACATCGACATGCAGGCCACGCAAGTTGCGATGGACCTTGGCGACAAACCCACCAGACCAGGAGGACGAACCAATGCCTGACGACCACACCCCCGAAAGCACCCCGGCCATCGGCCACAACAAGGGCCCGGCATTCCGGCCCGAGAAGGTCGAAGAGCACAGCACCAAGGCGGCCGAGTTTCTCGACGCCGCCGGTGAATGGCTGGCCATCGAGGAAATCACCAGCGAAGAACAGGCGGGCAACCTGTCCGACTTCGTCGCCGGGATCCGCCAACGGTGGAAGGCCACCGACGAGGACCGCAAGGCTGACAAGAAGCCCCATGATGATGCGGGTACGGAGGTGCAAGGGGCTTACAAGCCGATCCTCGATAAGATGAAGCGGGCCGCCGAGCGTGTCGCCCCGCTGCAAAACGCATGGCTGGAGAAGCAGGAAGCCATCCGGCAGGAAGAGGCCCGCAAGAAGGCGGACGAAGCCCGCCGGCAGAAGGAAGAAGCCGACCGGTTGGCCGCACAGGCTGCATCGCGCAACGACGTGTCGGGCGAGGTCGACGCCGAGGCCGCCATGAAGGAAGCCGAGAAGGCGGAAAAGGCCGCGGCACGGTTTGCCAAGGGCAAGGCGCAGACCCGCAGCGCGTCGGGGGGCGGCAAGACCACCAGCCTGCGGTCTTATCCCGAGGCCGAGATCGAAAACCTGCGCGTCGCGCTCATAGAGTTTTCGGACCATCCCGAGGTTGCCGACCTGCTGCGCACCCTCGCCACCCGCCGGGCGCGCGCCAAGGGGTTTGACCCCGCGGTCGACAAGATCCCCGGCTTCACCGTCAAGATCGTAAAGAGGGCAGTCTGATGAATACCGCAGTCGCAAAGAAACCCCTGCGCCAAGTGCAGGACGTGAAGCAACTTCTACACAACGACCAGGCGCGTGAACAGCTGGCCGCGGTCGCCGCGCAGCACATGCGCCCGGAACGGATGATGCGCGTCACCGCGAACGCGATCCGCGAAACCCCGAAGCTGCAGCAATGCGATCCGCTGTCGTTCCTCGGCGCGCTGATGCAATGCGCCGCGCTCGGGCTCGAGCCCAACACCGTGTTGGGCCATGCGTACCTCGTCCCCTTTGACAAGAGCGTGAAGGGGCCGGACGGCCGCTGGCAGAAGATCCCGCAAGTGCAGTTGATCATCGGCTACAAGGGGTTGATCGACCTCGCCCGCCGGTCGGGTCACATCACCAGCATCTCCGCGCATGTTCACTACTCCGATGATGAGTTGTGGGAGTACGAGGAAGGCACCGAAGCGCGGCTGCGCCACCGGCCCGGCCCGCAGGACGGCCAGAAGATCCACGCCTACGCGATCGCAAAGTTCCGCGATGGCGGCCACGCCTATGTCGTCCTGCCGTGGTCCCACGTCATGAAGATCCGCGACGGATCGCAGGGATGGCAAAGCGCGGTGAAGTTCAAAAAAACCGAAAGCAGCCCGTGGCACACACACGAGGACGCGATGGCCAAGAAGACGGCGATCCGCGCGCTGGCAAAGTACCTGCCGCTGTCGGTCGAGTTCATGGACGCGGTGCAGACCGATCACGATGGCGGCGCCCAGATCGACTATGCCTCTTATGCCATGAACCCGGAGGACGGCCCGACGATCGACGGCGATGCGACGGACATAGAAGATCCTGAGCCAGAGGGCGAGGATAAAGGCGCCGAAGGAAAGCCTAAGACCGAGAAGTCCGAGGAAAAGCCGGCAGAAAAGCCCGCGTCGCAGGCAAAGCCCAAGACCGAAAAAGCCCCGAACGACGAGGGCGGGTCCGACGACAAGCTGCTGCAACTCAAGAACATGATCGTCTCGGATCTCGACGCCGGCGCGCCGGCAGATGCCACCCGCCGGCATTACGCGGACCTGATCGAACAGATCAAGGCGGGCTCGGCCGAAATCTATGACGCCCTCGAGGCCGAGTTCAAAGCCTACGAGCAAGGCGGCGAATAGACTTGCGCGTCAACAACAAACCACACACCCACCACCCTATCCCGAAAGGACACCAGATGAACGACACCATGAAATTTAAGCCTGACCCGGTGCTTGATGCGGCGCGCGACGACGCCTACCGCGTCGGGGCCGACGATTTGCGCCAGTTCATCGAGCGCATCGAGCGGCTCGAGACCGAGAAGAAGGGCATCGCCGACCAGGTGAAAGAGGTTTTCGCCGAAAGCAAAGCCCGCGGCTACGACCAGAAGGCGCTGCGCGAGATCATTAGGATCCGCAAGCGCGACTCGGACGAGGTCGCCGAGCAGGAGGCCGTGGTCGCGATGTACCGCGAAGCATTGGGGATCTGAGCCATGAGATCGAACGTCGCCGTTCTCGCAAAGGACGAGGAAAGCGCGGATCCGGTCTGGCTGCCGAAATCTCAGATTGAACTGGACCACGACGATCCGGGGCCGTGCAGCATTACTATCCCCAATTGGCTGGCCGAAGAAAAGGGATTGGCATGAACGCGCCCACATCGAAACCAATGACCGACCGGGAGATCGACGCCTATGTCGGCGGTCGGATCCGCGCACGCCGCCGGGCGCTCGATATCACGCAAGTCGAACTCGCGGATGCCATTGGCGTGAAATTTCCGCAGGTCCAGAAATACGAGTCTGGCAGGAACCGCGTCAGCGCATCCCGCATGTTCCTGATTGCCGAGGTTCTGCGGTGCAGTCTTCTGCATTTCTGGGACGGCCTGCCGGCAATGTATTCGCTGGGGCCCGCCGATCGGCTGCAGGCGACGCCGCAAGACCGGATGGAATCGCGCCTGCTGGACGCCTTTCGCAAGTGCCGGCCCGAAGTCCGCGCCGGCCTCGTCACCCTGCTCGAAGACGTGGACGCGAAGAAAGCGAAGCCATGAGCCGCGCACCGGCATTTTTTGGAGATGGGGCTGGAACTGACGCAGCCCGACGAGCGGATGAAATCGGACGCCGCGCGATACCGGGCGAAAATGGAAGGGGTGGGGGAATGACCGACAAACCGATGATATTCAGCGCGCCGATGATCCGGGCGTTGCTCGACGGGCGGAAGCACCAGACGCGGCGCGTGTTGAAGCCGCAGCCTGTATTCTATGCGCCGGGGTTCCACGTTCCTGGCTTGGGCGGCGGAAAATTCCCCTATAAATGGCTTTCCAAAAACCAAGGGCCGACAGTTTACGGAGTTGACCCAAAAGACCTTTCACGCCGAATTGAGCGCCACTTACTCTACGCCCCCGGAGACCGGCTATGGGCGCGGGAGGCTCATGCGTTTGGGTGGCCTGTTTCGCAGGGTGAAACTATGCCACGGGCAGAGGGGCCGGATCACGCTGTCACCTATCGCGCCGACGGCGATACGCCATTCGGCGGCATCCGCTGGCGTCCCTCGATCCACATGCCCCGATGGGCGTCTCGCCTGACGCTAACCGTGACCGACGTGCGCGTGCAGAGGTTGCAGGAGATCAACGAGGCTGATGCGGAGGCAGAGGGTGTGACGCTATCCCCTGAATGGCCGGAAGGCTACGGCACTCATGCTTTATCGCTTTCGCTTCTGTGGAACGACATCCACGGCTCCGACGCATGGGACCGCAACGATTGGGTGGTCGCCCTGACGTTCGACGTTCACCGCTGCAACATTGACGCGATGCCGAAATGACCAGACGCGAGTTCCCCGCCAAGGTCAAGCTGGCCGCGTTCAAGCGCGCCGCAGATCACTGCGAACGCTGCGCCGCGCCTCTGCTGCCGGGCCGCTTCGACTATGACCACGTGATCCCCGACGCCATGGGCGGGGAGCCCACGCTCAAGAACTGCGAGGTTCTTTGCAAGTCCTGCCACGGCACCAAGACGCCCGAGGACGTGGGGCAGATCGCCAAGGCGAAGCGGGTAGAGCTCAATCACGTCGGGGCGAAGCCAGCTAGGCGCAAAATGCCATACCGGAAATTCAACGGCGAGGCCGTATGGCCGGAAAGGAATGACACATGAAACGCTTTGTAACAGCCTTGGGAATTGCCATCACGGCTTCACCCGCCATTGCAGGTGATTGCGGCTCGCCCGAGCGCATGGGGGAGTTTCTGCGCAACGACTTCAAAGAGCGCGCCATGATTGTATTGCCGGAACCTGACGGCCCTATCCTGACGGTCTGGGTGAATATGGATAGCGGCACATGGACGGTGGTCCGCGTCGGTGACACGCAAGCCTGCATTGTCGCCAGTGGAAACAACGCCATGCTGCCGTCTGACCTTAGCAGCTTGTCAATGGGAGATCCGCTATGACCGACTTGGAAACATGCCACGCAAACATCATCACCCAAGCCCGCGAGACCGGCTCCAGCATTCTGAGGCGGATGTATCAGGACCGGGCTGCGGAATTGAAAGGCGGTGACGCATGACCCGCACCATTACCGCCGCGCTCATCCTTGCCGCCCTGACCGGCCCGGCGATGGCCACGCCTATCCTTCACCAGCCGCCCGTCCCCGTTCCGCATGGCCTGCTGCTGACGATCGACCCCTTCGAGGGGCGGCACAGCTTTAGCCCGGCTGACGGCATTGATGCCTATGCCGGGGGCAAGACCGGG
>Ga0306869_1000888_pt1 | contig 12305 bp, 7 predicted proteins | sample AntRauTorckE6833_FD_190421 | JGI IMG/M metagenome (GOLD analysis project Ga0306869, IMG submission 190421) | Saline lake microbial communities from Rauer Islands, Antarctica - Metagenome Torckler E6 #833 (v2) (version 2) | ecosystem: Environmental > Aquatic > Non-marine Saline and Alkaline >... | reverse complement strand
AAGAGCCTATTTTTTGCCCACGCTGAACTGAAAACAAAAAAAAACGAACGATTTATATATCGTAAAACGTGATAAAAAGGTTAATTTGGCTGAATAATTTTAGACGGACATGAACCGAATAAAGGAAGTACTTGAAGAAAAGGGAATTAAACAAAAATGGTTGGCTGAACAACTCGGAAAGAGTTACAACATGGTTAATGGGTACGTCCAGAACAGTCAGCAACCAAGACTTGAAATACTTTATGAAATAGCCAAGATTCTTGACGTTGAAGTCAAAGATTTATTAATAGAACAAAAAGACATTAAATGAGCAATATATACGAACAAAGATTTTTTTCTGCCTTGAAAGACACTTTCATTGGGCATCCCATTAAAGGAAAATCAGGTTATGTGAACTTGATGGACTTAAAGGCACAGTATTTTGCTGAGATTGAACCTTACATTAAAGCAGAAATTGACAAACAAATTGAAGCCAAATACCGTGAAGAATTATTCGAAAAGCTCTACAATTTCTTTGACTGCTATTTAAATGAAACAGGAACTGTCTTTTTTGCAAACTCTCAAATACATAAGAACCTTTATGAGAAAGTCTATTCAGACCGTGATGATGTAGCATTGTTTTGGAAAACTCAGAAACTATATTACGTCAAATCAGAAGCAAATTATGATGACTTACAAACAGAAGTTAATGGTATTAACATCAAATTTGATGCTTCTGAGATTAAGCACGCAAAAGGAAACGAGAAAAAATCGATTCAATTCTACATGGTGAAAGCCACCAAAGGCGAAGTGGTTTTTAAAATCCGTTATCAAGAGAATAACAAATACGATCGACTCAAAATTTACTTAGAACTTGACAAAAACAACGACATCATTGACAAGTGTATTGAGGAGTACGGAACAAACTTGCATCCAAACATTGTCTTTGAGGAATCAATAATTGATAGAAACACTTTTCACAGAAAAGGTGATCAACGAAAGTGTATTTACTTTGAAAACTTAAATGATGCATTAGAGTCTGTAAAAGTAGAATATAGCATCAGTGATTTGTCGTTAATGCTTCATTACTTGCACAAAAACGGAATCATTCTAAATGACGAAGACCTAAAGAAGATTTTCAGCATCTACAAGCGTCAAAACGAGATTGACTATTTCATACATAAGGATGCCGAAGGTTTTTTAAAAGAGCAGTTTGATATTTACGTTTACAATTGGTTGTTCAATGATTTAGATACAGATTTTGATGCAGCAACCGTAAAGCGGATGCAAAACATCAAAAAAATCACCCACAAGGTAATTGAATACATTTCCCGTTTTGAAGATGAACTAAAAGCCATATGGGAAAAACCAAAGTTTGTTCGGAACTGTCATTACGTTTTAACCATTGACAAATTAGCCACACATACGGACTTTATAAAAAAGCTAATAGAAAGTCCAGGTTGGGAAAAGCAAGTTGAAGAATGGCAGAGCCTCAATAAAGAATGGACTAATGATAAGGGTGAAGTAGAAAAGAAAGAGTGGAAAGAATTTGAGTTTGCTTATATAGATGATTTTAAAGCTAATATTCTTATTGATGATGTCCTAAATAGTGAATATCAATACTTACCAATAGACTTAAAATATTTTCCAGAATTAAAATATGAAATACTAAATTGTTTTGATGATTTAGATAAAAGTATAGATGGCGTTTTAATTAAAACAGACAACTGGCAAGGACTAAATACTATAAAAGATAAGTACCACCAAGAAATTGACTTAATTTATATTGACCCACCTTTTAATACAGGTAGCGATTTTGATTATAAAGACAAATATCAAGACAGTACCTGGCTAACTCTTATGGATGACAGGTTAAAATTATCATTAAATACCTTATCAAAAAAAGGTAATTTTTATTTGCACCTTGATCATAATGCTAATTTTTATGGAAAGTTACTGTGTAATTCTTATTTCGATTCGGACAACTTCATAAGAGAAATTATTTGGGATAAAAGAAATGTTTCTGGTGGTAAAGCGGGAGCTAATAATTGGATTCTAAGTCACGATACTATTTTATATTACTCTAAAAATAAAAATGAAAGGTTATTTAATAAACAATATTTGCCCTATTCTGATAAGTATATAGAAGAACGATTTACTGAAAAAGATAAAAATGGAATATTTAGGTTGCAAGGAGACGGAAGAAAACAATATCTAAAAGATTCAAAAGGTGTGTCCATTTCAACTGTATGGAATATAAAGGATGTAAATGTGATGGCATTAGAAAAGATGAACTTTCGTACGCAAAAACCCGAAAAATTATTAAAAAGAATTATTGTTTCATCCAGTGATGAGAATTCAATGGTACTTGATTATTTTTCTGGAAGTGCCACTACGATTTCAGTTTCACAGAAGCTGAAAAGAAAATGGTTAGCTACCGAAATGGGTAATCATTTTTTAACAATTAATATTCCTAGAATGAAGAAGGTACTTGTAGGAGATAAAGGCGGAATTTCAACAGATGATGATGTTAATTGGAAAGGAGGAGGCTTCTTCAAATACTACGAACTCGAACAGTACGAAGAAGTTTTAGCAAAAGCCCATTATCAATGGCAAAGAAAAGAAGAAAAAAATCAAGTTGAACAATACAGCTTTTTGCAAGACCAAAAGCTATTAGAAGCTATAGAGATTGACTATGAAAAGAAAAACGCCAAGGTGGTTTTTGAAAAACTCTACCCTGATGTAGATATTGCCGAAACACTTTCAAACCTTTCAGGCAAACACATAAAACAGTTATTCGAAGATAAGGTTGTTTTTGAAGATGGTTCGGAAGTGATTTATGACGAAATGACTTTCGAAAAATATCCATGGATTAAGCCATTGATTTGGTGGAACAGTAAATCGTAAAGCAATGGCAAAAATCGTTTTAGAAAAATTAGTCAAAGACAATCCATCTACCCTTCCTGAGTTTTACAAAAACTTGGACAAGGAAACGTTTGGTATTGATTGGAAACTACATGAATACCAGCAGACAGCGTTGAAAAATGCGTTGAATACACTTTACTATTTCTATGAGCAAAAGGAACACCTCACCAGTCATTACCAAGCACAAACCAATGATGAATGGAAAAAACAAATCAGTTATTCAAAAGACAGCACTCATTTTGGTTTGTTAGGTCAACACTTCAAGGTTGAAGAGAATGGGATATCTTATACAGAGTTTTTGAATCGCGCTTCTTTATGGATGGCAACAGGTTCAGGTAAAACCTTGGTATTGATAAAGCTCATTGAGTTTCTTCACCAGCTTGCAACCAACGATTTTATCCCAAAAAACGATATTCTCATTCTTGCCCCGAAACCCGAAATTCTTAATCAGATAAAATCCCACATTGAGTTTTTCAACAAAAACAGTTCGGTCAAAATTAATCTCAAAGATTTAAGGGAATTTGAGAAGCAAAAGCATTTGCAAACATCACTTTACGAGAATGATTCAATTACTGTTTTTTATTACAGAAGCGACAATATCACGGATACGGACAAAACAGAATTACTAAGCTATAAAACAGTATTGAATGATGGTAAATGGTATGTTCTTTTAGATGAAGCACACAAGGGAGACAAAGAAGATAGTGTTAGACAAGCCTATTATTCAATTTTAGCGAGCAAAGGATTTATTTTCAGTTTTTCAGCAACATTTACTGACACAATAGATATAGTAACAACCGCCTACAACTTCAATTTAAAGAAGTTTATTGAAACAGGCTATGGAAAGCATATTACGGTTAGCGGTCAGGAATACAAAAATTGGAATAAGCGCAAGCAGGATAAGTTTTCAGAAACTGATAAAACCCAAATGGTAGTGAAATCGCTTTTGGTTTTAACTGCGATTAAGAAGGAAACGGAATTCATTAAAACTAAACATCCTGATCTTTTTCATAACCCGTTACTGATTACCATTGCAAATGAAGTGAACACCGTGGACGCAGAGTTGAAATTATTTTTCAAGCAGTTGGCAATTGTGGCATCGGGAAAATACGATTTGGATAAGGCCAAAGAAGTGCTTACATCAGATTTGTTAATTCACAAAGAGTATCAGTTCAATACGGCTGAGATCCCTTCGTCTTTTGTCCAAGTTATTCAAGACATTAGCAAAGCAGATATTTTAAAGTATGTTTTCAATGCATCTGCATTCGGTAAGATAGAATACACAAGAATTGCCAATAATAGTCGTGAAGTTGCTTTTCGTTTGAAGACAGCAGATGCAGGGCAACACTTTTGTTTATTGGTTGCATCTGATGCCACAAAGTGGAGTGAAAACGTTTTAGAAAACTACGAATACACAGAGACCCCATTAACAAAATCGTATTTCAGGACTATCAATAGCCAAGAAAGCGGTATAAATATTTTGCTTGGTTCGAGAATATTCACGGAAGGATGGGACAGTAACCGACCCAATGTTGTCAACTTTATAAATATAGGAGTTGATGAAGGTGCACAAAAATTCGTTTTGCAAGCTATTGGCCGTGGTGTTAGAATACAGCCAATTCCAGGAATTAGAAAGCGTCTTTCTTACATCGTCAATCCAGAAGAAACGGAGCAACTTGAAAGATACATTGATATAAAAGCTAAAGAAGAAGTTCTTAAAAAATGTTTGCCGTTGGAAAGTCTATTCGTTTTCGCAACAAAGAAGGAAGTAATCAAAAACATTACGGAAAACTTAAGTCGTGAAAAAGATGCAGACGATTGGAAAATTGTGAAACATATTACAAAAACAAAAATTCCAGAAGACTTAATCATTCCTAAGTACGAAGAAGTAATTGCTGAGATACCAGCTTACTCAATTAATCAACCAGAATATGAAGAACTGATTGGATTTGTTGGTTCTGTATCGGGCATAAATGACAAGCTTGTATTAATGCAGGCACCAACAAATCTTTCGAAGACATTAATTTCTGCACTTGACAAAATTCGAACTGAAGATAATTTCAACTTTGACGTTGAACACTCAGGCAGAAAACCAATGGACAACCTTTTAATTCTCAATCATCACTTCCATCAAAAACCTAAAAGGTTAAAAACATTCCAACCTGTTTTAACAGAAATCAACCGTTTTGAAAGAATTGAAGTAGCCAATTTTCCTGATGAAGAATTAGAAAAATTGGAGCAAATAATCATTGATTCTATCAACAAGAAAAATCCACTCTATAATTCAGTTGAAGAAGCGGGAGTTGCCTATCAGAACAAAAAAATAGATTTAGCTACATTTCAGGAACAACTTGTTTTATTCGGTGATCAGGGCCAACCTGAAGATTACACCTACAATGGCTTGAAACTTGAAATTAATACAGATTTCTTGGCAGAACATTATTACAACCCAATTCTTCTGACATCAGAAACACACAAGCAGCTTTTTAAACACATCATTTGGGTGAATTCGGAAGTTGAGTTTCTGAGAAAATTAAATGAGAATCGAGACAAACTTGAAAAATTTAAGTGGTGGTATTTCTCGAAAATTGATGAAACAACAGATGACGTTTCAATTCCTTATTACGACAGTGCATTACAGGAGTATAGAAACTTTTTCCCAGACTTCATTTTTTGGTTAAAAGAGAAAGATTCTGATAACTTGATTATTAAGTTCATTGACCCAAAAGGCAATCGAATTGGAACGGGAAATACAGAAGACAAAGCAAAAGGATACGAAAACATATTTTACGGCCACACGGCAAAATATGACGATAAGGAAGTGAATATTGATTTGTTCTTCTACAACGAACCAATTGGTGTGAATGAATCTGTAAAAGACTATTTCACAAAGGACTTTAATAAAATGTTTGAATAATGCCAACACAAAGTTCAAGCACATTGCCATCCTCGTTCCTGCGGTTGCAAAGAGCTTTCACCCTGCCGCACGGACGAAAAAAAATAAAAAGCACGAAAGCACAACAATGGCTATACGTAATGCGGGTTTTGGTGCTAAATTGAAAGTAAATGAACATTAATAAACATTTCGGTAGGCTGAAAGATTTGTGGTATTTAATCCCGCACTCCGCATAGCCGGGACGTTGTGCGTCAGTGTAAAAAGCCAACGCTCGGTCAAGCACATTTGGTTTTTGCCAACGCACTTTGCCAACGTTAAAAAACCAAAAGAGCTAAAATCTCCCTACGCTCGTAGGACGAGAATAATTCGAACGGTTTTTATATTGAAAAACGAATTAGTAACCTTAAGCCAAATATAGCAAGCCTTCTTTAACCTCTACCAGGAATTGGAGAAAGACCACAAAGGCAAAGAAGTACGCTTTAAAATTGAAGAGTAATACTATGGATTACAAAGAAGAACTGAAGAAAAAGCTTGGAGAATTAAAAGAAATAGAAGGGTTTCCAATTGGCACCGATAAAGACATTTTGGAACTTTCGATTCCCCCGTTTTACACTGCTTGTCCAAATCCATTTATTTCGGATTTCTTAGCGAAGCATGGATCTTCATATGATGAATCTTCAGACACTTATCATAAAGAGCCTTTCTTAGGAGATGTTAGCGAAGGGAAAAATCATCCATCATATAATGTTCATTCTTATCACACAAAGGTCCCTTTTAAAGCAATTGTAAAGTTTATTGAACATTACACAAAAAAAGGAGATGTTGTATTAGATGCATTTAGTGGGACAGGAATGACTGGCCTAGCAGCATCACACGTTGAAAGAAATTGTATTCTCTCAGACTTGTCAACCTTGGCCAGTTTTGTCTCTCACAATTATACTTCTAACCATGAAATTCATGATTTATTTGAATCGACCACTAAATTAATTAATGAAGTTGAAAAAGAACTTGATTGGCTTTTCAAGACGAAGCATAAGCTAAAGTCGGGTAAGGAAGTAGACGTGAAAATCATTAATATTATTTGGAGTGATGTGCTGGAATGCTCGTTTTGCGCAGAAGATATAGTCTACTGGGATGCAAGTGTTATTGATGGTCAAATTTCTGACGAATTTGCCTGCCCCAGTTGTAATGCATCCTTAAAGAAGAAAGATTGCAATCGAAGAATCGACAACGTATTTGATTCGGTTTTGGGTCATGGTATTGATATGGCTAAACAAGTTCCAGTACAAATCAATTATAGATATGATAAAACAGATACTCTAAAGAACCAGATGCCTTTGATTTAAGACTTCTTGAAGAAATTGAAGAAGCGAATTTCTCTGAGTTTCTTCCTCTTTTATTGATTCCAGATGGATATAACACAAGTCAACCAATCAAATCTCATAAGTTTACTCATATTCATCATTTTTTTACTAAAAGGAATTTAATAATATTATCTCAACTGTATTCAAGACTCAAATTCAAAAAAACACACTTGTTTTTGTTTACAAGCATTCTAAACAATTTGTCGAAAAGGTATAGATACAGAACAACAGGTGGTGGTGGACCTTCGGGCAATTTATTTATTCCATCCTTAGGTAAAGAACTTAATCCATTTATTGCATATCGAAAGAAATTAAAAAGCTTTGGCGCATTGACAGCACCAAAATCTGATGTTATAGTTTCTAATCAATCTGCCACCCATCTAAAAAATATTCTATCAAATTCAATTGACTATATTTTTACAGATCCTCCATTTGGGGACAATATTATGTATTCAGAAATGAATCTAATTTGGGAAGCATGGCTGAAAGTGTTGACAAATAACACGAGTGAAAGCATCATAAATAAAGTCCAAAACAAGGGACTAAAAGAGTATAATGGTCTAATGCAACTATGTTTTAATGAATATTTCCGTGTTTTAAAACCTAAGAGATGGATCACTGTTGTCTTTCATAATTCAAAGGCATCAGTTTGGAATGGTATTCAGGAAGCAATAACGAAAGCAGGCTTTATGATTAGCCAGGTTTCCACCTTAGATAAAAAACAGGGTAGTTTTAAGCAAGTAACAGCTCCAGGTTCCGTGGCGAATGACCTTGTAATTTCAGCTTTTAAACCAAGTGAAAGCTTTAGTGACTCGTTTATAAGTCAAGCAGGTGAAGGGTTAGAAATAACATTTATTTCTGAGTTTTTATCCAATCTTCCATCAAAACCTATAATAGAGCGCACCGAGAAAATGCTTTATTCAAAAATGGTAGCTTACTATATTCAGCGGGGTTATGAAATAAAGTATGATGCGAAATCATTTTATTCTTTGCTTAAAAACAACTTCATTGAAGAATATGGCTTTTGGTTTACATCAGACCAAATCAACTCGTATATTGAATATAAGAAGTATGCGAAACTTAATGATATTGAAGAAATACGGTCAGGTGGATTATTCCTCTTTGTCAGCGATGAGAAGTCCGCATTGGTTTGGCTGCATAATTTCTTGAATCAGCCCAAGAGTTTCTCAGATGTATCTGTTGCTTTTAATCAGCTTGCCAATATACAAGATGACCAAGTGCCTGAGCTTCGGGATTTATTAGAAGAAAACTTCGTATTTGATGGTGGTATTTATCGCAGACCAAAATCCGAAGAAGAACACAATCAAATTACTGATAAGCGTCAAAAACACTTGTGGAAAGAATTTGAGACAATTCTCATCCAAGCTCAAACTGAGCGCAAGAAAATAAAGGAAGTAAGGAAAGAAGCACTCGCCTACGGCTTTGAGCGTTGCTACAAAGACAAACGTTTCAAGGATATTCTTACGATAGCTTCTAAGCTACATCCATCTATTTTAGAGAATAGTGGCGATCTTACTGACTTTGTAGAAGCAGCAGAAATTCAAACAGAAGGATTAGCCTAAGTTGTATGTTGTGGCAAGATGCAATACATACCGCCCTAAACCTTGGCAATGGTCAACCGAAAGTAATTTCGGACCATACAGGTTTACTGTTGCATGATGAGTTTTGTACTTATCTGCAAGAGCAAGGCATTAGCTTTCAGCTTTGCCAATCTATAGCGGATATGTTGCCTTTGAGTAATAAATCAGAGCCACAACTTATACTAACCAACGTAGAGAAAGTGCCTGCATTCATTTGCAATGATAGAGAGTGCATGTCTTTTCAATTCAAAGACCTACCCATCAATGGAGATGCTCATAAGTCTTTAAAAGATTACAGCCCAAAGCAGGTCATTCAGTTATTGGAAGTCGTTTACCTCACTAATTGGCACACTCCTGTAAATCAAAGAGACATTGATATACTCTTGGCTAAAGCCAATCGTTTACAGTCTGAAAAGAAGCTCAATGACATAACAGAACAACTTACCAAACTCACAGAGCAGGCACTTCAAAAGTTTATCAAAGAATCTAATCTTAATTTCAAACCCACCGATGAAGCCTTTTTGGAATACTTGGCAGATTTTGGGGCCATGGAGTGGAATAAAGAAAAGAAACAGTTCGTTCCCACAGGCTTTGGTGTTTTACTTTTTGGAAAGAACCCAAGAGCAAAATTTAAAAATGCAGTTTTAAAAGCGCACGTTTCGTATGGCAATCAAAAAATAGAACCGAGAGATTTTGCGGATGCTTTGGTGTTGCTGCCAGACCAGATTGAAGAATGGTTAAAGAAAGTGTTGCCACTTTCAAAGGATACAAGCGGCTTTAAAAGAAAGGATGTTCCTGATTTCCCAATTGAAGTATTACGTGAAGCGATTGTGAATGCTTTGGTGCACAGAGATTACGAAATTGAAGGAGCGAAGTGTGAAATCAAGATTGATGTGAATAAAGTGGTTGTTACTAGTCCAGGCAAACCACTTCCAGCAATTTCATTGGAAGAACTCAACACTTTTGAAGCACCTTCTTTAAGCCGAAACCCAATCATTACCTACGCTTTCAGTTTAATGGACTATGTTGAGGAAAAAGAACGATGCAGTTTCAGAAGCTATAAAATCTGTTGTTAAAGAATTAATGGATAGAGTTATGGTGAGAGTATTGGAAGAAGATCCATTCATTAAAGAGGAACACCATGTTAAAAAGCCGTTATATGCAGCTTTGGTTCCAGATGAGATATTTAAAGGATCTCACTTCGAAAGAAGATTTGTGACACCATTTGGAAATGTTTGGGAGAAATTGGCAGTTGTTGTAGCTAAAGAATATCATAAAAGTTGTATTCAAGGGCATGAGATTAATGGAAATGTTGCGGAGGAAAGGTTGAGACGAATTCAAGAAGTTTTAAATAATCTTGAGAAAAAGAAAAAGGATGGAGGTAAATCACCTAATTGGGATGCTGAATTAAAGTATATCTTAGAAGGTGGAGGCAATGCCATACCAACCAAGGTAATTTGCTATATTTACATCGACAGCAAAACTACAGGCGAAAAGTTAGCATTTGAACTAAAAGCTCCACTTCCAAATAGTGACCAAACTAAAGTTAGCAAGGAGAAAATATTCAAGTTGCTTGCTATGGATCCACCTCCTGTTAATATGGCATATTATGCACTTCCGTATAATCCATATGGCAAAAAAGAAGATTATGCATGGGCTTTCCCTAAAAGATGGTTCAATATGAACGAAGCTGTTTCAGTTCTTATAGGAAATGAATTTTGGGATTTAGTTGGAGGAGATGGTACATATCAAAATTTTATAAATGAAGTTAACAACTTAGGTTCTGAATATAAGGATAGAATCTATCGGGAATTTTTAGGAATAGAGCCTCCAGAAGGCTCAAATCAAAATGTTTTAAAGTAGATATGGCAGATTTTAAATTTATAGATCTATTTGCAGGAATAGGCGGTTTTAAAATGGCATTTTCCAAATACGGAGGGGAATGTGTTGGATTTAGTGAAATCGCAAAAGATGCTATCAAGTACTATTGTGACAATTATAATTTATCAGAAGAACTCAACTTAGGGTCGATTACAAATATTGATGAACTTCCTGAACATGATATTTTAACTGCGGGAGTTCCATGTCAAAGTTGGTCAATAGCTGGAAAGAATCTCGGATTTGATGATGATAGAGGTCAATTGTGGAATGATACCATTTATTTATTACAAAAATCAAAACCAAAAGCATTCATATTTGAAAACGTAAAAGGACTTGTAGACCCAAGAAATAAGGATGCACTAAAATATATTCTTTCACGAATAAAGGAGGCTGGTTATCATGCTGATTACTATGTACTTAACTCGTTTAATTATGGAGTGCCTCAAAACAGAATTAGAATATATATAGTCGGATTTAAAAACAAACGAGACTTTGATAATTTCAGAATCCCAAATTCTGTTAAAAACCCTACCAAACTATCTGAAATCCTTGGAGTACAATTAAGGGAGAGAAACAAAATCAAAAAATCTCAAAAAGATCTATTTGGCAATGTTATAAATGCCCCTCAAATGAGTTTATCAAAAAATTATGGCTTTAATGATTATTTCCTTTTCAATGACTTAAGGAATGGTGACACAACAATTCATTCTTGGGATATTTTAGATACAAGTGAAAGAGAGAAAGAAATTTGTTTGATGCTGTTAAAAAATAGAAGAAAAAAGAAATTTGGAAAATTAGATGGGAATCCTCTATCATTAAAACACTTCAAAGAGTTAGATCAAACAATAATTAAGCGTGATTTAACTGAATTGGTTAATAAAGAAATCTTGAAAGAAGAGGAATATTCTTTTGAGATATTAGATTTCGAAGAACAGGATTTGACGGAACATGAACTTTTCTTATTAAACACGGTGGAAGCCAACATAATCACTAAGGACAAACTAAAATTGAATAAAGAATTTCGAAAAAGAAAAATTTCGTTTACTGACACATTAGAATCACTAAAGGAGAAGAAATACATCAAATGTAATGAGAAGAGGTATGACTTTAAAAATACCAAGATAAGTAGTGGTCTATTCGGTATTAACAGAATTTTCCTTCCAACCGCTAATCTTTTCTCAACTTTAGTAGCAAGCGATACAAATGACTTTGTTACAGATATAGAAATCGACAAAATTTCAAAAGAACAATATAAATCAGATTTCTTAGTAAAAATATACAATAAAGAAAAGTATAGGAAAATCACAAAAGAGGAAGCTTGTTTAATCCAGGGTTTTCCAAAAGATTTCAAACTTCCAGAAGCAAGAAATAGGTGGATGAAATTGATTGGTAATAGCGTATCGGTTCCCGTAATTGAAATATTGGTAAATGCGATTGTTGAAACTGGAGTATTTGTCAGCGAAAAAAAGCACGAACCGACAACAATAGATATGACGTAAGATTCCCTCTGGTCATCCTCCGCATATCATCATCCGTTAGCCGTCAACTTTAACTATCTCATCGTTGCTGTTAAAGCGTATTCCTAACCTATCTAACTGTTCTCTGAACTTTTTTATGTTGTAACGAGAAGCCTTGTTAATCGGTGCAATACCGTTTATC
>Ga0306869_1000887_pt1 | contig 12305 bp, 11 predicted proteins | sample AntRauTorckE6833_FD_190421 | JGI IMG/M metagenome (GOLD analysis project Ga0306869, IMG submission 190421) | Saline lake microbial communities from Rauer Islands, Antarctica - Metagenome Torckler E6 #833 (v2) (version 2) | ecosystem: Environmental > Aquatic > Non-marine Saline and Alkaline >... | reverse complement strand
ACTACAGCACTTTTAATAGTCGGTTGCGGTTCCGGAGATGATGCTCATCCCCATGGCGAAGAAGGTGATCACAGCCACGGGGAATCGGCTCAAACCGAACAACAGAATTCGCACGATAACACCGGGGAATCTGAACATGAAGAGACCCATGACCAGGAAGGCGAAGAGTCAGGCACCCAGTTAGGACTGGAGGAAACCTATGATCAGCCGCGAAAAGGCACCCGATTAATCTTGTCTTACAATAGCGAGGCCAGCTCTTTCACGGGATCCGTAGAAAATACCACCAAAGAAGTGCTGCCGAATGTTCGGGTTGCGGTTCACCTTTCAAACGGTACCGAGCTTGGCCCCACAACTCCGGTAAATCTTGATGCAGGCCAGAGTAAGTCCATTGAACTCACCGCAACCGGTGAACAGTTCGACCAGTGGAGTGCCCATGCTGAAATTGGAAATAGTGAACATAGCCACGGAGAAGATGGAGAGCATTCCCATGATCATTAATTGCGACTGGCTCTAAGTCCCTCCTTGAGGAGGGTGGGCCAATTCGTCCAGATTTTTTGGGACGAATTGGGTCGGGAGGTGTATTTGCTCGCGCCAAACACCCCTCCCTCTCGGCAAAACCGCCGAGAGTACTCCCCTCAAGGGGAGACTTATCAGGGCTGATCCTTATATCTAATTCAGATTAATTTAAATACCAAGACCAATGAAACACTTAATTATACTTTTATCAATAACTGCCGGTCTTTTAATAGCCGGATGCGGTTCCGGAGATGAGGCTCATCCCCACGGCGAAGAAGGCGATCACAGCCACGGAGAACCAACGGAGCAACCGGCTCAGCAAACCGAACAAGATAAGGAGGGCCACGCTCACGGGGAGGAAGAAGATCAGCATGAGCACAGTTCCGAAAGTGAGTCGGGCGAAGCTTCTGCTGCCAGTCAGCCGCAACGAGAGGGCAGCGGAGCGGTGACCAAGTGGACCGACGAAACGGAACTCTTCATGGAGTACCCGGAAATTATTGTCGGCCAGGAAGCGACTTTTGCGGTGCATCTTACGCGGCTGTCCGATTTTGAGCCTATATCCAATTCGGAAGTTCATTTCAAGTTACGGTCTAACAATGGAGCCGAGGTTTCGGGCACCGAAACTGACGTGCAGATACCGGGCATTTACGGACCGGATTTGACTTTTGAACAGGCCGGACGCTACGATTTGACCATTGAAATATATGGCATGGTTAATGATACGCTGCAGGTGCGCGGCATCCCGGTTTATACTTCAGCCGACGAAATCCCGGCTACAACCGCGCAGGAAGATCCCAATCTGATTACTTTTTTAAAAGAGCAGCAATGGAACATTCCTTTTGGCACCGCAGAAGTAGGGCGACAAACGCTGACCCGAACGGTGGAGGCGCATGGCGAAATCATGGCGGCCCAAAATTCCTCAGCGGTGGTAACCGCGCCGTTCCCGGGTGTCATTCAATCCGATTTAAACCGGTCGCTCCCCGTGGAGGGGCGATCCGTTTCGCAAGGCGCTTTAATGGCCGTGCTGAAGCCAGCCGTCCAATCTGATGGAGACAATAATTTTGCCCAGCAATACACGAATGCCCAGTCGGAGCTGGAATTGGCTAAAGAAAAACTGGAAAGCTCCAAGCGCCTGTACGAAAAAGAAGCTATTCCACAGATTGAGTTGAAGGAGGCTCGCATTGCTTATAGACAGGCACAAACACGTTTCCAAACCATCAGCGAGGTGGTGCAGCTTGATGAGAATGGGAATTCATCTCGGTTCAATCTTAAGGCTCCGATCAGCGGGACCATCGTTAAATCGTATGTGAACCCGGGCATGCAGGTGCAATCCGGCCAGCCGCTTTTTGAGATTGCCAATACTTCCAGTATTTGGCTGAAGGCCCATGTACCCGCCTCCGAACAGCCGCGTATTGCCAATGCGGGCAATGCCGCTTTTACCGTGCAGGGCAATGACAAGCTGTACGAGATATCGCAGCTGGGCGGACGGTTAATCAGCCGGGGGAGTAGTATTGATCCACAGAGCCGCACGGTTTCGCTCATTTATGAAATGAATAACCCTGAGAACAGTCTGCCGTTGGGTCAGTTTTCAACTGTACATATTGATACTGAACAAAAAGAAGAGGTGCTGGCAGTGCCTGAATCGGCCCTTATTGAGGAAGAGGGTAATTTTGTCGTGTTCGTGCATGTGTCCGGCGAATCCTTTGAAAAACGCCGGGTGACGCTGGGCATTCGGGACGGCAACTGGGTGGAGATTGCCTCCGGCCTTGACGAAGGGGAGCATGTGGTCACCGAAAATGCGTACCAGGTCAAACTGGCGTCGCTATCATCTGAAGCGCCCGCTCACGGGCATGCGCACTAAAGAGAACCTTTTGGTTATACCACTGAGGTACGCAGAGGGGACACAGAGAACCACAAAGAAACCCTCTGTGGAATTTTTTTTAACTCATTAAAGAACTACTACTATGTTAGATGCAATTATCAGAGGATCAATAAAGCACCGGCTTTTTGTACTTATCGGTTCGTTAGCATTGCTCATCGCCGGAATCTATGTTGTAATAAACATGCCGGTGGACGTATTCCCGGACCTCACCGCTCCCACTGTTTCCGTGCTTACGGAAGCCCACGGTATGGCGCCCGAAGAAGTAGAACAACTGGTAACGCTGCCCATTGAAACGGCTACTAATGGAGCCACCGGCGTGCGTCGGGTACGTTCTGCCACCTCAAAAGGCTTTTCTATCGTGTGGGTTGAGTTTGAATGGGGCACCGATATTTTCAAAGCACGGCAAATCGTGAACGAAAAGCTTCAACTGGTCGCCAGTCGCCTGCCGGAAGAGGTGCCGCCCCCGGTTATGGCCCCCATATCATCCATTATGGGTGAGGTAATGCTGGTGAGCGTGGAAAGCGACCGCCACTCCGAGCTGGAAGTGCGCACTGCAGCCGACTGGCAAATTCGCAGGCGACTACTGGCCATCCCCGGCGTCGCCCAGGTGGTTCCCATTGGCGGAGGATTAAAACAGTACCAGATCCGCGTCAATCCCGATAAGCTGAAGGCGTACAACATCACGCTGGACCAAGTGGTGCAGGCTGCCGAGGCTTCCAACAAGAATTTTTCCGGCGGCTTTTTTCAGCAGTATAGCAAGCAATATACCGTGCGCGGCATTGGCCGGGCGCATTCGCTGGATGATCTGCGGCAATCGGTGATTACAGAACGGAATAATTCGCCTGTTACTTTGGGTGATGTGGCCGATGTGGAAATTGACGCTGCTCAAAAAATAGGCGATGCTTCGGTGAATGCCGAGCCGGCCGTCATTATGTCGATAAAAAAACAACCCGATACCAATACCCTTGAATTAACCCGGCGGGTTGATGAAACGCTGTCTCAAATAGAGCAAAATCTGCCAGAGGGCTTTACCATAAATACCCAAATTTTTCGGCAGTCTAATTTTATCAACCTTGCCATTGAAAATGTGATTGAAGCCCTCCGCGACGGGGCCTTCCTGGTGATTGTGATCCTCTTTCTTTTTCTTGCGAATATCCGTACCACGCTCATTTCATTAACGGCTATTCCACTGGCGCTCATCTCCTCGGTTTTTGTACTTGAGTTCTTTGGCATCACCATTAACACCATGACGCTGGGCGGGATGGCCATTGCCATCGGGGTGATTGTGGATGATGCCATTATTGATGTGGAAAACGTATTCAGGAGGCTCAGGGAGAATGCGAAACTTCCGGAGGCCGAGCAAAAATTATCCTCGCAGGTGGTTTTTGAAGGCTCTAAAGAAATACGCTCATCCATCATCAATGCCACGCTCATTATCATGATCGTCTTTGTTCCCCTCTTCTTTTTGAGTGGTCTTCAGGGACGCATGCTGCAGCCGCTGGGTCTGGCCTATATCGTATCTATTGGCGCTTCTTTGATTATCGCCATGACCGTAACGCCCGCGCTCTGTTACTACCTGTTACCCGGACAGGCAGCTAAAGGCAAATTGGAAGAAAGCTGGTTTACTAAAAAGCTTCAATCTGGTTACGACCGTGTGCTGGATAGTGTTCTTTCCTATAAAAAGATGGTGCTCGCAGGTACGCTGGTACTATTTTTAGCGACATTGATTATTGTTCCATTTTTGGGAAGTTCATTCTTGCCAGAATTTAATGAAGGCACCCTGGTCATCAGCGCGGTCACTATTCCCGGCACCTCATTGGATGAATCCAACGACATAGGCCAACAGATCGAAGAAATATTGCTTGACCATCCCGCTGTCACCGGTACGTCCCGAAGAACCGGTCGTGCAGAGCTTTCCGAGCATGCGCAGGGTGTAAATGCTTCCGAAATTAATGCCGATCTGGATGTGCCGGAAGGGATGACCAAGGAACAGGCCCTCGAAGAATTACGGACGGATTTAAGTGTGGTTCCCGGCACGAATATCACCATTGGCCAGCCTCTTGGGCACCGTATCGACCACATGCTGTCGGGCACGCGGGCCAATATTGCCGTAAAGATATTTGGTCCGGATTTATATCGCTTGAGAACCTTAGCTGAGGAAGTGCGCGGACAGATGGAAGGCGTTGAAGGCGTGGTGGATCTGGCCGTGGAACAGCAGCAGAATGTGCCGCAAATTCAGATTCGTCCTGACCGCCGGGCGCTTGCCCGCTACGGCCTCAGCATAGGTGACCTCTCTGAAATGGTGGACGTGGCCTTTGCCGGCGAAGTGGTTTCGCAGGTGATTGAGGGCGACAAGCTGTTTGATTTAATGGTACGTTTTGATGAAGCGCATCGCGGCAGCATCGAAACGGTTAAGGAAGCGAACTTTAACCTCGAGAGCGGGGCCGTAGTGCCACTTGCCGAGCTTGCCAGCATAAAATCAAGAAGCGGCCCCAATACGATTAGCCGCGAAAACGTGCAGCGCAAAATTGTGGTATCGGCCAATGTGGCCGGGCGTGATCTGCGCGGTACGGTGGATGCCATTCGTGCGAATGTGTCTGAAAATACTTCGTTTCCGCAAGGTTATTTCGTAGAATATGGTGGGCAATTTAAAAGTCAGTCCCAGGCTACCCGCACCATCTCACTACTGAGCATCGTGGCTATTCTGGCCATCTACCTGCTGCTTTATCTGGAATTCGGCTCGCTGAAAACGGCCCTGTTGGTGATGGTAAATCTTCCGTTTGCGCTCATCGGCGGTATATTGATCGTCTGGTTTACCAGCGGCATTGTTTCTATTGCCTCACTCGTGGGTTTCATCACCCTCTTTGGTATTGCTACCCGCAATGGTATTCTAATGGTTTCACACTACCAGTACCTGCGCAGGGAGGGAAAAGAATTTATGCAGGCGATTCGTCAGGGCGCCATGGAGCGGCTGAATCCTATTTTAATGACCGCCCTCACCGCCGGACTGGCGCTCATCCCGCTGGCCCTGGCCGCCGGGGAGCCGGGCAATGAAATACAGTCGCCCATGGCGCAGGTTATTTTAGGCGGTTTGATCAGCTCAACCCTGCTCAACATGATTGTAATACCGGCGCTGCTGGCACAGTTTGAAAGATGAAATCAACTAAAAACAAAAGATGCCATCACTTGGAGTGATGGCATCTTTATTATTCGGCTCTATTCTAACTAATTATGCATACCGAAAGATAGCCGCTATTGATTTTTGGCGGGGCATATCATCCTTTTCCAAAGCGTACACATTGCCGCCCTGCGAAAGCGTTTTAATAGCTGCCATGTTAATCAGATCGTGTTCCCCGTTTTGGCGCTCGGCGCTGTGGTGAACCGTATCACGCTCGCGGTCAAACCAGCCCCAGCTTTGCTCCCCGATAGGTACAAAGAGGGATTCCACCTTTCCGTAATACGAGGCTTCCACCACCTGCGAAAGATTATCCGACTGCTTATCGCTTCCGGTTAAATCAGCATACCGTTCCATGTCGTCATACATTCCTTTCACAAAGAATGATTTTATCACCTTCCACCCTTTTTTATTGATCTTTTCGTCACTCAACGGATCGGGATTTGTGATAATGGTATCGTCCATCAGCCGGCTGTAATGATTTACTTTTTTATATTCAGCCACCGCCTCGTTTGATCCAACCAGCACCAGCGGATCATTGCGTTTGCCCAATACCGATGTAACCTCATTTTCTACCGTTTTCAAAAAATTGATGATTTCATGCGTGTTGGTATCTTCTGCGCCGCCTTGCCCGTGAAAAATAGCCCGGCTTTTACCGCCCTGCCCCGAGTGATGCTGCAGGTGTTTTTCATTTACATCATATTTCAAAAATTCTTCAAGACTGGTAGGCGTCTCTTCCAAAGCAATGGGTTCCACCGAATCGCGTGTGCATTTCAGCAATCGTATATTTTTTTGGCTGAGTGTTAAAATGCAGTACGTCCCGTCCATGGTGGTCATAGGCAGTAGTGGGGTGATGAGAAAGTGATCCTCAACTAAAACCTGCTCCTTAAAATTGAGTGGCACCCGGTAGTATTCAAATTGATCTTCGGTAATAAAAACGGCCAGACCTTTGTCGGCATGCTGCCAAAAAAGCGGTTGATCCAGCAGTTTCCGGGGTTCTTTCAGAAGGGCATCAATTTCGGTTTGATCAATTTTATTTTCTTGGAGCTGCTCTTCTGCTTTATTTAGTAAGTTTTTAAATCGAATGGGGTCTTGCTTTACTTCTTCACCCTTTACATGGGTCGGCAAATAGATTGATATGCTGGGGTTATCAGCTTCTTCAACGAGCGTTAAAATAGTTTCTTCAGTAATCATAATATCCTCTGGTTATTTAAACTGTTGAAAGGTGCTTTGCGGCATTGTTATAAATGAGCACTTCGTTTACGCAATGAACTTTCAATGTATTAATTCATTTCTTTGTGCTCAATTTTAATTCAAAATAAATTTTTGTATATAAAATTACCGCCAACAAATATCTTCTGTATGAGCAGCAAATCTAAAATACAAAATAGTAACTGGCAGCGCATCAAGAAAAGCCTGGGGCCGGGGCTATTGATGGCTGCTGCAATCGGAGTATCTCATTTGGTGCAGTCCACACGGGCCGGTGCAACCTATGGTTTTGCCCTGGTGTGGGCCGTGGTACTGGCCAATTTTTTTAAATATCCCTTTCTCGAATTTGGTCCGCGCTATGCCATAGCTACCGGCGAAAGTATGATTGAGGGCTATAAGCGATTGGGGAGTTGGGCCATCGGTATTTTTGTGATTTTTACCATTGCTACCATGTTTGCCGTACAGGCGGCTGTTACTATTGTGTCTGCAAATCTGGCCGCCGAGCTTACCGGCATTGCATTATCTCCGCTGGGTTGGAGCGCTATCATCTTGGGCATTTGTATATTGCTGCTGCTTTCGGGGCAGTATTCCGCCCTCGACGGTGCCATTAAATTAATTATGGCCGTACTGGCGGTATCAACCGTTGTTGCGTTAGTTGCTGCACTTTTGCAGGGTGAAGCAAAAACATTGGTAGCCGCCACTGCTCCATCCATCTAGAACGTAGGCGGCGTGGCCTTTCTCATTGCGCTGATGGGATGGATGCCTATTCCCATTGATGCAGCTGCATGGCATTCGCTGTGGACGCTGGAGCGCACAAAGCAAACCAAGTATAAACCCAAACTGCGTGAATCGCTCATCGATTTTAACATTGGCTACATTGGTGCGGCCTTGCTGGCCCTTGGTTTTTTATCGCTTGGAGCATTAGTCATGTACGGGAGCGGCGAAGCATTTGCAAGCAGCGGAACCGTTTTTGCCGGACAGCTTATTGGCCTGTACACCGGCAGCCTTGGGGGCTGGGCCTACCCCATTATTATTGTCTGTGCGTTCTCTACCATGTTCAGCACTACGCTTACGGTTACAGACGCCTACCCGCGCGTATCGCGGCGTATGCTCGAGGTGCTGGCTCCCCAACGATTTTCCCAAAAAGATGATATTGCCCTGTACCGTTGGCTGCTGATTATCATTTCTGTGCTTTCCCTCGGGGTGCTCTATTTTCTGGGTGATCAATTTACCCTGATGATTGATCTCGCCACTACGCTTTCGTTCCTCACCGCGCCGGTGCTGGCCTACATAAACTACCGGTTGGTGACGGCCCCGCATGTGCCTGATGATTGCCAACCCAAACTCTGGCTTAAATTACTAAGCTGGAGCGGCATGGTTTTTTTAACCGGATTTGCGCTGCTGTATATTTATTGGCAACTGCAGTTTTGATCCCTCCCTATAGTTGCAAAAACCCTATATGTCGCCTTAATATTAGTCCTTTCATCAAGTGGGTACTAAGCCAGCTCATCCGAAACAAGTTTGTACTTCGGATCTTCCCAATAATTTACATCAATAATCGCCGAGGCGTTTTCGAGCATCGACCGACAGTCGCTGCTTAAATGCTTTAGATGTACTTTCTTACCGAGCTTGGCATAACGCTCGGTCACCTTGTTCAAGGCTTCGATTGCAGAGTGATCTACTACCCGCGATTCTTCAAAATTGATAATAATTTCATTGGGATCTTCAAGCACTTTGAACTTTTCCTGAAACAGCCCCACCGAGCCAAAGAAGAGCGGGCCGTAAATTTCGTAATGCTTTCTTCCCTGATCATCAATGCGCTTCCGAGCCCGGATACGCAGCGCGTTTTCCCAGGCAAATTTCAGGGCCGAAATAATTACCCCGATAAATACCGCAACGGCCAGGTTATGGAAAATGACGGTAACCGCAGCAACCGTTATCATCACCAGAAAATCGGTGACTGGCACGTTGCGGAACATACGCAGGCTGGCCCATTCAAACGTGCCGATGGCAACCATAAACATTAATCCGACTAAGGCCGCCATGGGTACCTGTTCGATCAACGCGGCACCTGCTACCACAAACAGCAGGAGAGTGCAGGCCGCCACAATGCCCGATATGCGATTGCGCCCCCCGGAACTTACGTTAATGATGCTTTGGCCAATCATCGCGCATCCGCCCATGCCGCCAAAGAAGCCGCACACGCAGTTAGCTACGCCCTGTGCTACGCTTTCCTTATTACCTCGTCCACGCGTTTCCGTCATCTCATCAACCACGGCCAGCGTAAGCAGGCTTTCAATTAACCCGACCAGGGCCATAATCAATGAGTAGGGAAACACAATCATCAGTGTTTGCAAATTGAACGGAATGTCCGGAATATGGAATGATGGAAGTCCGCCCGAAATGGACGCGATATCACCCACTGTTTTTGTAGGGATATCCAGCGAAATGATGATCCCCGAAACTACAACGATAGCCGCAAGAGACGCAGGCACCGCCTTGGTGAATTTAGGCATAAAGTGGATGATGGCCATGGTAAGCAGCACAAAGCCCAACATAATCCACAGCGGCGGACCGGTGAGCCAGTGCAGCATGCCATCGCCGGCCATGTATTTAAACTGGTCGAGCTGAGCCAGGAAAATGACGGCCGCAAGCCCGTTCACAAAACCATACATCACCGCGTGCGGAACCAGCCTAATAAACTTCCCAAGCCGCAGCGCACCGATCGTTATCTGGATCACCCCCATGAGCACTACTGCCGCAAATAAATACTCTGCGCCATGCGTGGCAACCAAGCTGATAATCACCACGGCAATGGCGCCGGTAGCTCCTGAAATCATGCCCGGCCGCCCGCCTAATACGGCCGTTATTAAACCCACAAAAAATGCGGAATAGAGACCAACGAGGGGACTGACACCCGCGATTAAGGAAAAGGCTACGGCCTCGGGCACCAAGGCCAGCGAAACAGTTAAACCGGATAAAACTTCATTCTTGAGATTGAATTGCTTCTTTTTAAACTGCTCAATAAAAACCATTAAAACTGCGACAAACTATAAGTGAAAAATAACTATTCGGATGCCATTCCTTTTTCAACCAGTGATGTATAAATAGTGAAAAAGGATGACGAGCAATACGTATGCATTTGGAGACAAAGAGGCAGGCATTGAAGCCGGCAAAGATAGGGACTTGTTAACCCAATGCCTATCAAAAACCGGATAAAAACTTGCTCTCATATAATCGACATTGATCTACTGGTGCATCAATCCCTGCCGATAAATAAAGTAGCCGGGCAGTTTGATACTATCGTGGGCAAGCTCAACAATCCGTGCCCAAAACTGTTCTGGGATACGCAAATGAAACGGGAAGAGGAATACGGAAATATTGTGGATGATTAATATTCAACATTTATAAAATCGTAGCGATCTGTTATGCTTATTTTCTTACTTAATAATACTGGCATTACTTTCTGAGCGGTTGTATTATCCTACGTAGCAATCACCTTTTTAAATCTAAATGAGGTATTATTATGAAAATGATTCCCATCCTAAAGAAAGAGTTTGAGCAAGAGACGAAAACAACCCGTCCATTTTTAGAGCGTATTCCCGAAAGTAAATTCGATTGGAAACCCCACGAAAAAAGTATGCCCATGAAAGATCTGGCTGTACACATTGCCGAGGTTCCCGCTTGGGTTGATATGGCTCTTAACACCTCGGAAATGGATTTCGCCGATGGCTACGAGCCCACGCCGGTCAGCAGTACCGATGAGTTGATTGCACTCCTTGAGGAGTCAACCCAAAAGGGGATGCATGCTCTTGGAGACGCCACAGAGGATGACCTCAAACCGGATTGGACGATGCGCAATGGCGACGAGGTAATTATGACCATGAACAAATATGAGGTGATCCGCCATGCACTCAACCAGATGTCGCATCACCGGGCGCAATTGGGTGTTTACCTGCGCCTGCTGGATATTGGGGTCCCGCCAAGCTACGGCCCAAGCGCGGACAAACAGGAATTTTAATTAAAAATAGCGCGTTAAGTGGAGGGAAGTAAAAGAAACAATTCCATCCCCTCCCCGGGAGGGGCGCAGGGGTGGGTTAGAATAAGCTCAAAACCATGCTCAGAATCATTTAATCCCAACCGCTAAAACGCGTTATAAATAGTCTCCAATGTCAGCTTATGCAGTAGGCCACTTTTACGAGATGAATGTGAATTCCAAACTCGTGCTTTATCTCAACCGCATTGATGCCACCCTTAAACCTTACGACGGTCGCTTTTTAGTGCACGGCAAAAAGCCCGAGCCGGTGGAAGGAGCATTCTCCGGGCAGGTTGTTATTATCGAATTCCCCGATATTGAAAAAGCCCGCGGCTGGTATCACTCGGAGGCCTACCAGGATATCGTCGCACTCCGCAAAAAGAATACCGAGGGCCACATTGTTCTGGTTGAAGGCACCCCGGACGATTATCAAGCCACTAACTTATTGGGCCGATAGGGAATGATTTAAATAGCCTTCACAAAACCACTCATGTCATCCTGAATTTATTTCAGGATCTCACGTAAAATTTTAGTGCCATTCCAAATTTTGAAAAGAATTCAGAATAATGCAGCTATTCTATTTTTTAAGGCCACTTCTTAAAATGTATATCCAAGAGAAAGATACGGGTAATAGGGGATGAAATTGCCTTCGCTGATTATCGGCGAAAAACCGGCTCTAAACATGAATCCTCCATCCACAGGTTGCGAGCGATACCCAAAAACCATGGTCCCAATTACACTGGGGTTTTCATCAAATAGCGTCTCATCCTCTTGTACGTTCAAATAGGTGGCTCCGAGTCCCATTTCAAAGTACTTACCATCATTTCCAAGCAGGTAATTAACCATAGCCGGAAGCGTAAACAGGCTGCTTCCGTCTGCCACAATTAGGCTTACCCCAATGCGGCCTCCCAAACCGTCGGGGGTATTTTAAAACCGTGAATCATAGTTAAAAGAGTAGAGAACGCCCGGGCCAAGTATTTCGAAGTATACGGATTGCGCCCGGTTTTGGAGCTCGTCATCAGCTGATGCGTTTGAAGCATTATCTTGAGCATGTACTGCTATCGCAGATACAAATAAAAAGATTGATACCAGAAATAATTGTTTTTTCATCACAGTATAGATTTTTGAACGAAGTGGTTATTGTTGTACCAGATCAGCTATCTGCTTTCCAATAGCTTCTCTTTTGCTCATTTAATTTATACAAAATAATCGTATTTAGTAGGGTTTGGCGAAAATTGCTTTGTTTCTGGATGATTAACTTTTTCCACCCCTTTCCTTTTTAACTCCTAATCCCTCTTTAACCCCTAAATCCCCTAAAGGGGACTTATTATTTTTGCTTGGATAAGATATTAAACCATATTTAGAACGTAACGAAAGCTGTAAATAAATTAACCGCATTCTATAAAATACAAGAACAAAGTCCCCTTTAGGGGATTTAGGGTCAAAACCAATTATTATGCAAAAACTGGCCATGTTTTACGGTGCCT
>Ga0306869_1000881_pt1 | contig 12362 bp, 12 predicted proteins | sample AntRauTorckE6833_FD_190421 | JGI IMG/M metagenome (GOLD analysis project Ga0306869, IMG submission 190421) | Saline lake microbial communities from Rauer Islands, Antarctica - Metagenome Torckler E6 #833 (v2) (version 2) | ecosystem: Environmental > Aquatic > Non-marine Saline and Alkaline >... | reverse complement strand
TTATGCATTTGCTTGACTCCTTCATTGAATTTTTGGTCTGTAACTAATTAATTCAACGGAGCCAGGCAAATGCCTTTTTTATTTAGATTTACATTTTTTTCTTCACAACATTAATTATACAACCAATATTATTAACTTTTTCTAAAATATCTGGATATAGCTCATATATTGGTCTTTCTGATTTTTTATATAAATTTAAAAGTTCTTTGTAAAACTCTCCAAACTTAACAAATCCTCTCACATTCATTGTATTTATAGTATATTTTAGAAACTCATTATATGTTTCCTGTTCATAATTCTCATATATATAGATACATGCTACAGACCATGTCATATACTCATTAAAGGTTAAAAAAGAGTTACCATAAGAATCTTGTTGATTCCAATCATCAAGATTTGAAAATGTTTCTGCTATTATTTTTTTATTCTCATCTTTATCTATAATGGGATTTACATAGTTGTGATCAATTTCGGTAAATACCATTCTTTCTACTAGAGCTTTATGTAATTTATTATATTCTTTATCAGAAACTCGAAATAATTCTACTGTTGAAACAAACATAATTATTTCATGGAAATTATCTTTTTTATCATAAAAACTTGCTGCATTATGGGAACCATAAACTAGTTGAGATAAGACAACTTTATAAGAATTATAATTATCTGGGAAGTTATTTTCAAGCCAGGTCCAAATGCTTTTCAGATCTGTTATCTTGTAAAAATTATCAACTTACTCTTGATAATAATCTTTGTGTTTACTATAAAAGTTATTAAAGTTACTTTTATTAGCAAATTGTTCTAATAATTTTAAAAACTTTATTGTATCTTCATTATTATTTTTATATCTGTAGATATTACTATCTAAGATCTCGTTTCCTTCCATTTGGTATGAAAAAATTAATCTCATATTACTATAACTATATTTTTTTCTTAACTCTTCATATTTTTTACCGCTGGGTGCTCACTATACTCTACAAAATAGTTCATTACTTCTGTATAATAGTCTGTATATTTATTTAATGAAATTTCTCCATCTTGTCCCGGTTTTGATATAGTAGTTACAATATTAAAAAGTTCATATACTTTTGGTATTTCTACTGATACTTCTTTTCTATTCTTTTCTATATAATCATCAGGAAAGTCAGTTTTTATATACCCTGAAGTATTAAAGTCTTTTATGACTTCATAGTTATTTCCTTGGTTTTTGGGTATATTATAATAAACAAGGGTTGAAAATAATAATATAATTATAAGACTTACAATAATATTTTTATTTAACTTCATTTTATCACCAAACTATTCATATTTTTTTATCAGATAACTTTTCCAGTTACTAGAAAACTCTTTTTTATTAAGACCAAATATTGCTTGTATATTATTAGGTTCTTTTACTAATTTAACTAATCTACCATAACTATAATCTGATACAATATATTCAACGATTGTACCTGACACAGCATAACCGAAGTTATTATAGAAATTACTTTCTAATTCTTCAATTTTAGGTATTTGATTTGATTTTATAAGTTGCCTTATATCAATAGGATTAATTTGTTTTGCTTCAAATAATGAAATTCCTTCATTTAGCCAAATTGGAATGTTATTATTAAGCATATTTGTTGCACTATGAAGGAATTCATGTACTGCAATTTTTAATATACTTTCATAACTGTGAACTGGTCCAGGATTTAAAGGTGACACAATTCCAATGGTTCTATTGTTTACAGCTGTAGCAACTATACCTACCGAATAATTAGTTAAATTGTATTCTTTTTGAAAGTCCTCAATATTGGGAAAGATTACAATTTTAATTTTTTTGTTTATATTCATACCATACTTATTTAAAATCCTATTATATTTATTTTCTAATTTGTTATTAATAACATCAATTGGTTCATTATTTCTATAATAAGTATAAATGAAATGATCCATTTCTTTGATTATTTTACTATTACTCAAAGCTTGAACTGTCCCTGTAAAACAAATCATAATAATTAAGCTTAAACATAATACTATCTTTTTCTTTTGAAACATAAAATCTTCCTTTCTACATATTATTCTACATTGATTTCTAATTTTAGTATTTTGTCATCTCCAGGTTGAGGATTTCCTCTACCATCAAGATTACTGGTAAGTAAATACAGATTATTATCAGGACCTACAATAATATCTCTTAACCTGCCATATTTACCATCATAACTACCCGTGGCGAATAGTCTTTCAATTTGTTCAACTCCATAATTATAATTACTTATATGTTCTAATTTGATACGTATTAAAGACTGACTACCTAATGTTGCAACATATAGATCGTTGTTGTAAAAAGCAATTCCAGAAGGGGGAGTAGCCTCTTCCCACATAATAAGTGGATTTTCATATTCATTATCTTCAAAGTAACCAATACTATTTGGCCAACCATAATTACCACCTGATTTAATTACCATTATCCTGTCTCTGCCTCTAAGACCTTCTTCACCGGAAGGACCGTGTTCACTGATAAAAAGCTGTTTTGTTTCAGGATGCCAGTCTAATCCTTGAGGATTTCTATGACCTAGGCTGTATATATATGAATTTTCATAAGGATTATCTAAAGGAATACTGCCATCAGGATTTAGTCTTAAGATCTTTCCACCTAAGTTATCCATCTTTTGAGCAATACTTCTGTTCCAGGTATCTCCTGTAGATATATATAGTTTATCATCTGGTCCAAATGCTATTCGTCCTCCATCATGGACCCTTCCTCCGGGAATTTGAGCTATTATTATCTCTTCATTACTACCATTCTTTCCATTATCGGTTATTCTAGTAACTTTATTATAGACCATTGCGTTTTGTCCCTGATAGGTATACATGATATAGATATATGGTTCTTTAGGAAACTCTGGATGATGGGCCATTCCCATCAGCCCGCCTTCACCTGGAGCAAACAGATCAGGTTCAAAATATGGTTCTGACTGTAGTTTTCCATCATCAATTAATCTGACAACTCCCTTTCTTTCAGTGACTAAAGCTCTATTAGATTCTGGTAAAAAAACTAGCTGCCAAGGAATTTCTAAGTCTGTAACCCACTCACTTACCCTTAAATTTTCTGGGTTTGATATATATTCATCATCAACATCTTGTGGAACTTGACCGACTTCTATTGCTGCAAAACTTGAAAAAGAAAACAAGACAAGTAAAACTGCTGTTAAATAGATGATGATTTTCTTTCTCATATCATTATCCCACCTTTCTTTATTTTTTTAAACATTTTAATAGGTACTAAAGATAATAACTATTAAAATACTTAAAAAGAAATTAAATATAATACTTTATCTATTTATAATCTAATTATACTAAATTTCGCAATATTTTTAAAATATAAAAAAGCCCCTTTAATTTTTTTAAAAAAGGGACTTTAAAAGTTTAAATCTATTTTTTTGACATAAGGATTAACTTTACTTACCATCTAATTTTCACCACCTTATAATACTATTATTTCCTTATGCTCATTTATATCTGTTTATTAATTAATCCTTTTAATATAATCATTTTCTCATTCCTCCTAATAATATTGTGTTTATTACATCCCCATTGTTTTATAAGATTCTAATCTTGCATTTTCTCTTCTAGTTTCTTTGTACTGTTTATTGTAATTGATATCTTCAATTCTTAAAAATCTTTTTAAGTTACTCATTTTAAAACCTCCTTATATATGGTTATCTTTTTTACTTATAGTAAACCGTTTCTGTATTCTTCTAATTGTGTGTTATCTTGTAAACGTTTTTTTTGTCTTTTTTTAAAACTCTTGTCTTCTATAGAAAAAAATTCATTTAATTTGTTATTAAACATTTTTTCACCTCCTGATAATTAGTATTATTTTTTAGAAATACTGATTTATGTATTCATCAGTAAGTCTTTTGTTTCTCTTATTGAGTTTTATTTCTTTTCTCAAATTTCTATCCTCTATCATTTGAAACTTTTCATTTCCAAACATTTTTTTCTCCTCCTTTACTTTTTTCTTTGAATCTATGGTTATTATATTCTTATTTTTTAACTTTGTCAAGTATTTTATTAATTTTTTTAATTTAATTCTTAATTTTTTTAATTTTATTCTTAATTTTATTTATTTTATAGCTATTTTTATCACTATTTACCTAAAATGATTACTTTTTTAATAATTTTATTAATCTTATTAATTATGTATTTAATTATATTTCATTTTTTATTTAATATATTGAATTTTTAATATAAATAATAAAAAAAGCTCCACTGTTAAGTGGAACCTTAAATGGTTTTTATTCTGTTTAAATTTAAGATGTTTTTTTATTTTTTCTTTTCTGTCTATACATCATCGCATCTGCTCTTTTAAACACTTCTTCTAAATTTTCATCATTAGATTTTTTTACTGCATATCCAATTGAGATACTAATTGAGTTTTTGGATTCCTTATTATGAAACTCAATCTGAGATGAAATTCTTTCAATAACTCTTTTTACATTTTTTTCATTTGTTTGAGGAAGTAATACTGCGTATTCATCCCCACCAATTCTTGCAACAATGTCTTCACTTCTAGTAACATTTTTGATTATATCTGCAGTAGCCTTTATATATTGATCACCAGCTCTATGGCCAAAATTATCATTTACACCTTTTAGTCCGTCTAAATCTCCAACAATTATACTGATCGGAGTTTTTCTTGAATCGTTTAATCTTTCCATCTCATTTTCAAAGTACCTTCTATTATATAGTTCAGTTAGTTGATCATGAAATGAAAGGAATCTTCTTTTTTCCTCTTGTTTTTTTCTTTCAGTTATATCATTGTATATACCGTAAATTCCAATCTGACCTTCTTCTAGCTTGATAGGAAAAGCATGTATAGATACATTAATCTTTTCCCCAGTTTTAGTTTTTCTTATAGATTCATCAATAATATCTTTTCCATCCATTACTTCTTCTGTATAGTATACTCCTTCATTTTTTTTATCTTCAGGAGTTATCAGCTCATCTATATTTGCCCCTAACACTTCATCTCTATCATATTCAAAAATGTTTAAAAAGAACTTATTTACTTTTAACACAGTCCCCTTATTGTTTAAAAGTACTATTCCCTCTGTTGATTCATTAAACAGCTGCTCAAAGTATACTTTTTGTTTTTTAAGCCTATTTTCCATCTTCACTCTTCGGTCTATATCTTCTACAAAACCTAAAAACTTATTTTCTCCAATTGCAATTCCATTTACTTTAGCATAAAATTTATTACCATTCTTTTTTTTGAATTTGTCTTCTAATTCAATCTTTCCTCTACTTCTAAACTTTTTTAATAGATAATCAACTTCTCTTTTTTCTCTTACTGAGAGGTCAAAAAGACTCATGTTCAAAAGCTCTTCTTTATCATAATCGGTCATCTTTGCCGCATGTTTATTTATTTCATTAATATTTCCTTTATAATCTGTTACAAATATTCCTACAGGAGCATTTTCAATATATGTTCTAAACTTCCTTTCACTTTCTTGAAGCTGTTTTTGTGCCATTTTACTTTCATCTATGTTAAGATGAATTCCAACAGCTCTATTAGGAGTTCCGTTTTCATTTCTTTCAAATACTTTTCCGATATCTTTGATCCATTTATAGTTTCCATCTTTTGTTTTTAGCCTTTGTTCAGCTTCATAGTAATTAGTTTTTCCATCTAAATGATCTTTTAATTTGTTAAACACATGTTGTTTATCCTCGGGATGAAGTAATTTTTCCCATTCACTAGATGTAGGTTTAATATCATCTTTTTTATAATTCAACATCTCAGCCCAATTATCATTTATTTTCATAGTCTTATCTTTAACATACCAGTCCCAAATACCTAGGTTTGCACCTTTAATTGCTAATTCTAATCTTTGTTTGGTTTCCTTAAGCTTTTTGTTTTTTAACTTGTTATCAGTAATATCTGTAATAAAACCAAGTAGATAATTTACCTTTCCATTATCATCATAGATAGCACTACCCTGTTCCCAGACCCATTTGACTTTATCTTCCTTTGTATTTAATCTGTACTCAATTTTAAACCTCGAATTATTTTTTACTGCCTTTTTTATTTTACTTCTCACTTTTGATCTATCTTCTTCAAATATTAGGTCAGAAAATGTAATATTTTTATTTTCTACTAAATCATCTACTTCATAACCTGTTAGATTAAAACATCCTTTACTTACATACTTCATAGTCCAGTTTTCATCATATAGGCATTGATAAGCCATACCTGGAAGACTGTTTAAAATCTTTTTTATGTCATTTTTATTATAATTGTTTTTCCTAATCATATTATTCACCCCGTGATATGTATTAATAAATCTTTTTATTTTTATTAAAAGTTATTTGTATGATTGTAACACAAAAATACCAAATATCATCTGATCAAATTAAGTTTTAAATACTAAAAACCAAGTTACAACAATATAAAATTAAATATCACAGGGATAGACCTTATCCAGTTACTATTCCTGGGCTTTTGAACAGTTTTTTGACATTACTTGCTAGAACTTTAAAGCCAAAGTATAATTTTGAACGCAGTTCACCCCTGACAGGCATCGAGTCGACATTGTAGAACCTTCTGAATACAGAAGGTAATCCTTCAACTCCAGCCCGTTGATTGGTGAGTTTAATATGATCATTTGTTTTCATTTTACTGCGGTAGATATCTCTTAAATATCTGTTTTTATCAAATCTAGCTGTATTAGCTTTTTTCTGAAACTGGATTCTGCATTCTTCTTTAAAATTGCAATTAGCACAGACTTTTTTAGAAAACTTAGCAGTACAGACATCTTTTTCAGCATCATAATTACTGTAAAATGGTTTTTCACCGCTAATACAGGATGTAACCAGATTATCTTCATTTAAGTTAAAAGTTCTTCCATAGCTCATTTTAGATTTAGACTGTTTTCTACCAGCTAGTTGTCCAGATGTTAATTCAATACTTTTAGCAGCAGCTTTTTTAGCAAGATCAATAGTAAAATATGCTCCATCAACAATCATTTTAAGTGGGTTATCTAAACTGGTTTCAGCTGATAAATTATCTATTGTATCAGCACTGAATTTCTGATCACTGTAAATGTTTTCTTTAAGATCATAGTTTTTAATAATGCTGTTATCACCATCAAACACTTCAACTACATTTGCTGTGTAGCCAATATTGTCACCATACTTAAAACGATATGTTGCATCTGGATCACTCGGGTTTTGAAGAATATCTGAGTCTAATTTTTTTCCATCTTTAGCTTTAATATTATCTGGATCAAGGTCATCAAAATCATCATGATCAGTTTGTTCGCCCAGCATTCTTTTAAGCAGTTTAAATTCTTCAGTTTCTGATATTTTAGAACTGCTTTCTAAGGCTGCTCTGTAGAGCATTTGTGATTGTTTTAAGAGAAAATCCAGTTTTGATTCACTGTCTTTATCTCTGGTTTTGTAGATAGTTTCATTTTTATGACCTTTTTCTAAATAGCTGAGACAGCTTTCAGGTATTGCAGCTTTATCCAATTGGTTGAGCTTTTTAATCAGATTAGCATTAACAGTATACACTAATTCTATTCGTGATAGATTTCTGCAGGAAGAAGCAACCATAAAAGAATCTACTCTAACTTTTTCGTTATCAATTTTTAAAGTTTGAGCTATAAGTTCAGAAAGAGATTCTACTTCTTCTTTAATTAAATCTCTGCCAGTTTCTTTTTCATAAGCATAAACTCTTTTTCTGAAATTAGAAAAAGTATTAATTGAAACTGGAGGTTTTTCTTCACTGGTTAGACAGAGTGCATACTGGAATCTATCATCAAAATAGATAGATCCTAAAAGTTCTGCATCAGAAAGTCCAAAGATTTCTTTAAGAATTAAAGCTCCAATGATCACATTAACTGGAGAATTAGGTCTGGATGGTTTATCAGAATACAGTACTTCAAAACGATCTTCATCAATTGCAGGAAATATTAGCTGCTGAAAAGGATAAGCCCAGCTATCTTTAAGTATTTTTTTAAGATATTCTGGCATATTCAAGACAGAATCATTAAAAGACAGTTGTTGGAATTCATTTTTAGAAAACATAAAAACACCTCAATTAGTATTATTTTATATACTAATTATATCATATAAACACTGTTATATCAACGATTATGGCGGTTTAAATAGCTTTTATTTATGTTTCTAAAAGACTTAATTTAGTATTTAGATTTCATGAATTGGAAAATATTATATGCTTTTTGTGTTGGAATCATTTGTATGATATCAAAATATTAGTATTATTTCCAATTTTATTGCCTATTTTTTATATAGTTCATCTAACATCTTTTTATATAGCTTTTCTGTATCTTTTTTTGTACATAATTCTGTCCCCGGTGTCATCACTGCAGCTGACCCGGCTGCTAATCCATATATTACTGATTTTTCTAGATTATTTCCTTTTGCTAGACTTAGGACAATTCCTGCAACCATACTATCACCTGCACCCACCTTACTTTTTATTGGAACAGTTGGTGGTCTTAGATACCTCGTCTTGTTTTCGGTAATAAACATAGCACCACCGGCCCCTAAAGATATGACAATCGACTGACAGCAGTTGTCTTTAATTAGGTTTATTGCTGCATCTCTAATTTCGTCTTCATCCTGAAGTTCTTCACCTATTAAATCCTGAAACTCTCCTAGATTTGGTTTTATTAAAAACACACCTTCGTTCATGGCTTCTTTTAAAGGTTGTTTTGCGGCATCTACTATTACCTTTGCTCCATTTTTTTTCGCTATTTTAGCCAATTGAGCATAAATACCAGAGCTTACTCCCGCTGATATACTACCACTCATTACGAGATAATCAGGATAAGGGTCTAAATTAGATATAGTATCAAGTATATTCTTGTTTTCTTCTTTTAATATTTTTGGACCTGGCATTCCAAACCTGTACTGTAAATTAGTTGTTTTTTCTCTAATTATCAAATTCTCTCTAACTGAATTTTTGATCTTTATTGCCTGTGTAATTAAGTTCTCTTCACTTAGTAAGTTATCAAGTCTTTGTCCGGTTAAACCGCCTGATATATATAGTAGCAATGATTTACCATCAAGTTTATTAATTGCCCTTGAGACATTAATTCCTCCACCACCGGGTTCATATCTGGGTTTATCACAGTATAGTTTGTTTTCAGCAACAACATTATCAACGGTTGAACTTTTATCTATAGCGGGATTCATTGTTAATGTAGCTATATTTTTCACTAATTATTCCTCCTCAAAAACAATTGTCTTACATATTTACATATTTGTATATTTAAATAAATTGTCCTGCTTAGTGAATATGAAAATACCGCCCTCAAAATACTTCAAGGACGGTTAATTTGTAATAATTAATAGTGTTTTTATTTGTTTTTAAGTTCATTTATTATTTCGTTTAATTTTTCTTTATCTATTTCACCTTTTGCATATCTTTCTTTTGCAATATCTATTGACTTCTCATTTTGATTATTATCATTATAATTAGTTCGACGTGGGTTATTATTATTATTATTCTTCAGGCTTATATTTGATTTTGAAATCAAATAAATAACTCCTATAATGATCAGTACCCAAAACAGAATCATATATATTCCACCTCCACCGTACTGTCCTAATCCATAATGCATCATATAAATCACCTTCCCTATTTCTATTTTTATTTCTTATAATCCGGTTGAATATTTACTCTACGCAGCATGTTAGCATTGGTCACTACTGTAATTGAACTTGATGCCATTGCAATCTCTGCGATAACAGGATGTAATAATCCTAATACTGCAATTGGGATTGCAATTGTGTTGTAAATAAATGCCCAGAATAAGTTTTGTTTAATTTTTTTAAATGTTGCTCTTGATAATTTAACAGCTGTTACTACAGCAGATAGGTCTCCTCTAACTAATGTAATATCAGAAGACTCGATTGCTATATCTGTACCAGTACCAATTGCAATACCTACATTAGCCTGAGTTAATGCGGGGGCATCATTAATTCCATCTCCTACCATTGCTATTGTACCAAACTCAGATTGAAGTTTTTTGATTTCATCTACTTTACCATCAGGAAGTACCTCTGAAACAATATGATCAATCCCTACCTGATCAGCAATAGCTTGAGCAGTTCTTTTGTTATCTCCAGTTATCATGGCTGTTTTTAGACCAAGGCTTTTTAACTCATTAATTGCATCAATTGAATCCTCTTTAAGGGTATCTGCTACTGCAATAATACCGATAATTTGAATACCTTTAGCAACCAACATTGCTGTTTTACCCTGATCTTCTAGTTCATGTAACTTATTTAATACGTCTTCTTTTACATCTATATCGTGTTCTTCCATTAATTTTACAGTGCCTACAAATATCTCTTTATTATCAATTAAAGCTTTAACACCTTTGCCAGTAACTGCTTCAAACTCTGAAATTTCATCTAAAGCGAGCTCTTTTTCTTCTGCTTTTTTAACTATGGACTCACCTAAAGGGTGTTCTGAACCACTTTCAGTGCTTGCTGCAGCTTTTAGTACTTCATTTTTATCATTATCGTTAAAGCTTTCTATATCTGTAACTTCAGGTTTACCTTTTGTTATTGTACCAGTTTTATCAAATACTATTGTGTGAATATCTTTCATGGTCTGAATTGCTTCACCTTTTCTAATTAAAACACCATTTTCAGCACCCATTCCACTACCAACCATTAATGCAGTTGGTGTAGCAAGTCCTAGTGCACATGGACACGCTATTACTAAAACTGCTATTGTTGCAAATAATGCTAGGGTAAAGGTACCTAATGTGGGATTAACCCAAGGTATAAAACTCTGTGCCCAAAAACCGACACTTCTAAATGCATCAGGAAATACTAACCAGAGTACAAATGTACTTAATGAAATTACTAATACTGTTGGTACAAATATTGATGTGATACGGTCTGCAAACTCCTGTATAGGAACTTTTGTACCCTGTGCTTCTTCAACCATCTTTATAACTTGTGATAAGAAAGTGTCTTTACCAACCTTGGTTGCTTTAACTTGAATCAATCCGTTTTGATTTAGTGTTGCACCAATTACTTCATCTCCAACTTTTCTCTCAACTGGCATTGATTCACCGGTTGCCATTGATTCATCAATTGTTGTACTACCTTTAATAACTTCACCATCAGTTGGTATTTTTTCACCGGGTTTAACTAACATAATATCTCCGGGCTGTACTTCTTCAATTGGTACTTCTTTTTCATTTCCATCATCTATAATGGTAGCAGTTTTTGCTTCCATCTCTAATAGTTTCTTAATTGCCTGAGAAGCTCTACCTTTGGCTTTTTCTTCAATATATCTACCTGTTAAATGAAAAGCCATTATCATTGCAGCTACTCCGGCATAGTTTGCCATTGGTGTAAAGAAAACAAATGGACCTGTAATAAAAGCAGCACCTGTACCCATGGCAATCAGGACATCCATATTTGCTCCACCATGAGTTACTGATTTATAGGCAGATATATATGTCTGACGACCATAATAAAACAGGGGAGGGATAGCCAGAACTATCATACCTAAATTAAATATATCCATGTTTGGCCAGGCGATTCCAAAAAACATCTCTGGAATCATCCAGACAATAACAGGCAATGTGAAAATCCAGGTCCCAACCATTTTCTTTTTAGCTTTTTCAACTTTTTTCAAATCATCATCTTTCGATTTTTTATATTCAGTTTCGTCAAAAAACTTTGTAAGTTCATATCCAGCATTAGATACAAACTCTTCTAAGTCTTCTTTTGTAATAATGTTTGGATCATAGGTTACTGTTCCGGTATCATTTGCAATATTTACATTAGCTTCATAGATACCATCTACTTCAGCTAAAGTGTTCTCAACTGCTTGAGAACAACTAGCACAGTTCATACCTCCAACTTTAAAGGAGATCTTTTCTTTTTTTCTTTCTACATCATATCCACTATTTTGTACTACCTTCACTATATCTTCTAAAGTTAATTTTATTGGGTCATACTTTATATAGGCTTTTTCAGCAGGTAAGTTTACATTTGCTTCACTTATACCTTCTGTCTTTTTTAAAGCCTTTTCTACAGCCTGTGAACAGGCGGCACAACTCATACCTTCTATTTTTAAGGTTAAATTTTCAATCATAACAGCTCACTCCTTCATATACCCCTTATGGGTATTGTAATTTAAGATTAACATAGTAGAGTATTGTTGTCAAGTTTAGTTCTTTATTATATCTAACACTTATAATAAAGACTTTCCCCATTTTTTAAAATAGCAAATGCTGTTCTTACTGTCATAAGGGTAAAGAAAGCCTTAAATGTTCTTGTGAACGTCGTTTTTTGTAATAACTTTTTAAAGATGAAGCTATTCCAGT
>Ga0306869_1000876_pt1 | contig 12409 bp, 10 predicted proteins | sample AntRauTorckE6833_FD_190421 | JGI IMG/M metagenome (GOLD analysis project Ga0306869, IMG submission 190421) | Saline lake microbial communities from Rauer Islands, Antarctica - Metagenome Torckler E6 #833 (v2) (version 2) | ecosystem: Environmental > Aquatic > Non-marine Saline and Alkaline >... | reverse complement strand
CGTATCTAGAGCACAATCTCTACGCTCTAAGTACTATGGAACTAGAGCACTCGTTTTGGATTTGAGACGGACCTTGTTTCTCTTACAATTTGGTTCGAGTCCCAGACACCCAGCCAAGTTGAGCTAGCTCATAGATAGCTAGTTTTAAACAAAAACCACTCTTAGAAATGAGAGTGTCGTTTTGTTGTATTAAATTACAACAATTTATGTTATACTTTTCTTATGAGAGACGAATCAAAAAAGCTTGGTGATAACCTCAAAAAAATCAGAATAAAGAAAGACATCACTCAGATAGAAATTGCCCGCAGGCTAGGTGTTGATCGTTCATTTGTCAGCAATATTGAAAATGGAAAAAATAACCCTACTCTTTCAACGATTACTAATTTAGCAAAAGCTCTCAAAATTAAAGTTGATGAGCTTTTGAAATAAATTTATGATCAATTTGGTAACACTTCAAGAAAATTTAGAAAATCTCAGTCAAAACTTTTCAGAGCAGGTGTTTATTTTTGACCTACTTTCTGTGTATGAGTTGCCTAAAAGTACCATTTCATTACTCTCTAAAAGTCCATCAAAACTATCTGGCAAAGAAGATCAGATCATTCTAAAAAATAAAGTACTTTTTCATATAACTACCCTCGAAGAAGATGAGCATGTTACGATTGATGCACTGCAAAAAGATAAAACATCATACAAGTTCAATCCTCGCTTTATTATCGTTACGGATTTCGTAACGTTCTTGGCCATAGATACAAAAACAAAAGAGACATTAGATATTCAAATAGGAGATCTTGGTAAACACTATGCCTTTTTCTTACCTTGGTGTGGAATGGAAAAAGCTCAAGTGTCTACGGAGACACTTGCTGATACTCGAGCGGCCTATAAGATGTCAAAGTTATACGATCAAATTTTAAAGGATAATCCAGATTTTTTGTTAAACAATAATCATGATCTGAATACTTTTTTTTCATGGTTGTTATTTTGTTTTTTTGCGGAAGACACTGGTATCTTTGATGATAAATTATTCATAGATTCTATAATTTCACACACACAAGAAGATGGTAACGATTTGAAAAATCACCTTGATATTATATTTGAAATTTTGAATGTACCTAAGGATAAAAGAATAGCTACGCCTAGTCATATTGATAAATTTCAATATGTAAATGGTGAATTATTCGGCAAAGAAAAAAAGGTTTGTTTACCTATTTTCACAAAAGCATCGAGAGATTTGATTATAGATTGTGGTAAAAAATTAGATTGGAGTTCAATTAACCCTGATATTTTTGGATCTATGATCCAAGCAGTTGTTCACCCTGGACAACGAGATAACCTTGGAATGCACTACACCTCAGTGCCGAACATAATGAAGGTTATTAAACCACTCTTTTTGAACGATTTGTACGAAAAGTTAGAAAGCTCAAAAAACGATATTAAGAAACTCACTAAGCTTCGTGAACGAGTGTCTAAAATTAAGATATTTGACCCAGCTTGTGGATCAGGTAATTTCCTGATTATTTCGTATAAGGAACTGTGTAATTTGGAATCTTTGATTATTAGAGAGATGAATCTGCAGAACTCGTTCGCGGGTCTTGAAGGATGGAATAGTACTTTGTCTGGTATCACGCTGAATAATTTTTACGGCATAGAGATTGATGATTTTGCTCATGAGATAGCAAGGCTTTCTCTTTATCTTGCTCAGCACCAGATAAATAAAAAATTTGAAGAAGAATTTGGTAAATTAAAACCAACTCTTCCTCTTGGGGAGAGCGGAAAAATTGTCTGTGGCAATGCCGCACGATTAGATTGGAACGAAGTTTGTCCTCGTACAGATAAAGTTACTGGAGGGCATGAAATATACGTGATTGGTAACCCTCCTTATCTTGGGCAGAGGAATCAGGAAGAGCAACACAAAGCTGATCTAGCATTCGTATTTAGAGATGATAAATCTGGAAAATATAAAAAAATGGACTATGTGTGTTGCTGGTTTATGAAAGGTGCAGAATATATCTCGGGAACGACAGCGGGATTGGCATATATTTCAACTAATTCGGTAACACAAGGAGTCCAAATTGAACAATTGTGGCCAAGGTTATTTAGTAAAGATGTTGAAATAAAATATGCATTTCGCTCATTTAAGTGGAAGAATAGTGCGAAGGATGTTGCTGGTGTTTTTGTTGTTGTCATCTCGCTTGCAAATATAACAAACAACATTCAAAAGTATATTTATGATGGTTCTTTACGGATGCCTGCAAAAAATATAAATCCGTATCTAATTGACGGTGATAATATCATTGTAGAAAAGGTCAAGGTTCCATTAAATGGTTTTCACAAAATGCTCGGTGGATGTCAACCGCGTGAAGGTGGTTATCTGATGTTGAGCGATAGTGAGAAGAATGAACTAATAAAAAAAGACACCGGTGTTGAAAAATTTATATTACCAATGGTTGGTTCTACTGAGTTGTTGAACAGAATTCCGAAGTGGTGCATCTGGATTGAAGATAATAATTTAGAAGAAGCGAAAAATATACTTGTGCTAAAAGATCGGATTGAGAAAGTTAAACAGCATAGAATTGACGGAAATAGCGTTGAGCGAACCTTTGCTAATGTTCCTTGGAAATTTGTAACAACGAAGAGACCAAAGGAAAATCAAATCATTATTCCTGCTGTGACCACAAGCGCTCGTAAATATATACCAATCGGGTTGTTGGACAGGTCAACTATTGTAAATAGTCGTGCTTATTGTCTATTCGATTCAGAATTATATTATTTTTCAATTTTGTCTTCTGCAATGCATAATGCTTGGGTAAAAACCGTATCGGGACGGCTTGGCGATGCTATTAACTACTCATCTAATATTTGTTACAACACATTTCCATTTCCAAAGATGACAGAAAAGCAAAAAGAATCACTTACTAGCCATGTCTACAATATTTTGGAAGAGCGTGAAAAGTATCCAGAAAAGACAATGGCAGATCTGTATGATCCAAGCAATATGCCAGACGGATTACGGGAAGCTCACAAATACTTGGATCTAGCTATAGATCAAATATACAGAAGCAAACCGTTTGAAAGTGACGAGGAACGATTAGCTCACTTGTTCAAACTTTACGAAGAGATGATTACTAAAGAAGCTAACAAATAATTTATGAAAACAATTCAAGTCGCAGAAGCAACATACGAACAAACTGGAGAGAGTACCAAGCTCAATGAGTTTGGTATGCGTGAAATGCAGGCAAAAGCATTTGAAAAGAAGGGTGCTCAATACCTTCTTTTAAAAGCTCCTCCTGCGTCCGGTAAGTCCCGAGCGTTGATGTTTCTTGCTTTAGACAAGCTAAACAATCAAAGAATAAAAAAAGTTATTGTCGCAGTACCTGAAAAATCTATTGGGGGATCTTTTGGTGAGACTGATTTAACCAGTGGAGGATTCTTTGCTGACTGGAAGCCAAACGATCACTATAATCTCTGTACTCCAGGTCTTGATAATGCTAAAGGAAAAGTTGAAGCATTCAAGAATTTTATGGATAACGATGAGAAGATTCTCATCTGTACTCATGCAACGCTCCGATTCGCGTGTGAGCAAATTGAAGATACAAAGTTCAATGACATACTCATTGCAATTGATGAATTCCACCATGTATCAGCTGACAAAGAGAGCAGTATTTTAGGGCGTGTTTTACATGGAATAATGACGAACTCAAACGCACATATTATTGCAATGACAGGTTCATATTTCCGCGGAGATGGAGTGGCTGTTTTGTTGCCACAGGATGAGGCGAAGTTTGCGAAAGTAACATACAACTACTATCAGCAGTTGAACGGTTATACATATTTAAAGACTTTGGGCATTGGATACCATTTTTATCAAGGTAAATACACTTCGGCGATTGCAGAGGTTTTGGATACAGATAAGAAAACCATTTTACATATACCGAATGTAAACTCTGGAGAATCTACAAAGGATAAGCTCAACGAGGTTGATCTGATCTTAGATATCATCGGAGAAGTGGATCATCAAGATCATGAGACGGGTGTGATCTATGTAAAACGTGACGGTGATGGAAAGATGCTCAAAGTAGCAAACTTAGTTGATGACTCTGTTGATCGAGACAAGATTTCAAACTACTTACGTACCATGAGAAAGGAGGACGATATGGATATCATCATTGCTTTGGGTATGGCAAAAGAAGGTTTTGACTGGCCATATTGTGAACACGCTTTGACTGTTGGGTATCGAAGCTCGCTCACTGAGATCATTCAGATCATCGGTCGCTGTACTCGAGACAGTGCGAATAAAACACACGCACAGTTTACAAACCTTATAGCACAGCCAGACGCAAAAGACGGAGAGGTTAAGGTGTCAGTAAACAACATGCTAAAGGCAATTACATGTTCTTTGCTCATGGAACAAGTTATGGCTCCTCATTATAATTTCAAGCCGCGATTTCCAAGTGACGATACTACTTTTACTCCAGGTGAAATTAAAGTAAAAGGATTTAAAGCACCAAGCACTGACCGTGTAAGAGAGATCATTGAATCTGATATTAATGATCTCAAGGCATCTATTCTTCAAGATGACCAGATGATTAAAGCATTGCCTGGAAATGTTGATCCTGAGGTAATAAACAAGGTGATGATCCCAAAGATTATCCAAATGAAATATCCTGATCTTACCGATCTTGAAGTCGAAGAAGTTCGTCAGCACGTGGTTGTTGATTCTGTCATCAAAAACGGAGAGATCAAAGAGGTCGGTGATAAGAAGTTTGTTAGAATGGCAGGCCAGTTCGTAAATATAGATGATCTAAATATTGACCTCATTGACAGTATTAATCCGTTTCAAGAAGCCTTTGAGATTCTTTCAAAAGCAGTGACATCAAATATTCTTAAAGTAATTCAGGACACTATCGATTCTTCTAGAATTGAGATGACACCCGAGGAGGTAAAAATTTTATGGCCTAAGGCGAAGGAGTTTACAATTCAAACAGGACGAAAACCTGAGATATCTTCATCAGATCCGCTTGAGAAAAGATTAGCTGAAGCAGTGCTGTATCTGAAGAAGCTTAAGGCTGAACAAATTCAAAATTAATATGGATAAAAAAGATTTACTAGATTTAATAAATGATGACAACTTGGGACTTCTTGATTTGGATAAGAAATTTGTTTCTGCTACACCAGATGATCGACTCACAGAGTCATTTATGGAAATAAATGAATTTTTCTCGTTACATAATGTCGAACCAAAAAGTGGTGGAGATATTCATGAACATAAGCTTGCTTCGAGACTTAAACACATTAGAGAAAACAAAGAGCAAAAAGATTTTTTAATCAAAAATGATATATATGGTTTGTTAGAAAAAAACAAGAAAGAAATAGAAGTCTTGTCTGAAATATTAGATGACGATGAGTTTGGTTTACTTACTTTGGAGGATGAGAGTATTTTTAATATAAAAAATGTAGCTAAAAATAATCGAAATAAAGCCGAATTAGTTGCAAGAAGACAACCTTGTAAGGAATTCGATAAATATGAATCTTTATTTTTAGATTGTCAAAATAATATACGAAGTGGTAGATATAAACTACAACGATTTACACATGGTGATATAAAATCTGGAGAATTCTTCGTCTTAGATGGAATTCTTTTGTATATTGACAGTATAAGTATGGAGCAGGAGAAAGATTCGTATGGGAAAGAGGATGGAAGATTGCGATGTATTTTTGAAAATGGAACTGAATCAGGTATGAAATATCGTTCATTACAAAAAGCCCTAGAAATAAGTGGCAGAAGTATTACCCAAGATTTAAATACACAAGAAGTTGTTAATGATGATGATGACGAAACTGGGTATATTTATGTACTGAGATCTCTTAGTAAAAATCCTAGGATTGCCACTACTAAGAATCTTTATAAAATTGGATTTTCGACTACTAGCGTTGAGGATCGAATTAAAAACGCTGATCAAGATCCTACATACCTCATGGCCTCTGTTTCCATCGTCGCTACTTATAGATGTTTTAACATGAACCCCCAAAGATTTGAGAGGTTAATTCACCGTTTCTTTATTGAGTCATGTTTGGATATCGAAGTTACTGATAATCAGGGAAGGGGTTATGTTCCAAAAGAATGGTTTATTGCTTCAATTGTAGTTATTGGTAATGTGATTGAACTGATCATTAAAGGAGAGATTGTTAATTATTCTTACGACAAAGCTACTGAGTCAATTGTAAAGATTAAGTAATTTCTATTTCCTTATTTTTTAAGACCATCTTACTTTTAAAACAAGTCAGCAATTCTCGCTTTTCTTCAATACTTCCGTCCTTCAAAATAAATTTAGCGTAATCTCTAATATCAATATCTTGTATGTGGATCTCTTGATCTATTTTTAGTATAGATTGATTAAATTTTTTGATTCTTTCAACCTCTATTTTTATTTTGTCTTTCATTCCAATTTCGCTGATTTTGATCTTGTCTATAAGTTTTTCAAACTGCACAATCAGCTCTACTTCATTAATATACCCACACATACAATTTTTATCCCTAACTTTAGTGCATCCATAATAAACATGTCTATTAACCCTTCCATCTTTCAATTTTTTAAACTTTTCATCTGCACAAATCCCCGATCCGCATAAACCACAAGTCATAATTCTGGTAAAAGCGAATTCTTTAGGTTTCTGAGTTCTCATAACCTGACTTTTAACCTGTGATTGAACTTGATCAAATAACTCTTTTGTAATAAGTGGTTCATGTTTTCCTTGGTAGAAGTTGCCACTTTTCCTAGGGTATTCAAAAACACCATAATAAAATGGATTTTGTAGTATTAGGTAAATGTTTCCTAAGGTTAATCCTTTGTTACCATTCCTGCTTTTAAAATTAAGATCAAATTTTAACCAGTGGTATATCTTTCTTCCAGACCATTTTTCATGTGCAACTTTTTCAAATATTTGTTTAATGATGTGTGCACGATCTGGATCTAGTATGACTTCACATTTTCGATCCATTCTTTTTTCGTTTAAATATCCAACAACAGCTGGTCCAGGTCTTAATCCCATTTCACATCTAGTTCTTAATCCTCGTTTAACATTAATACTCTTATTGTCATTTTCTAGTTTTGCTTGAGAACACAAAATCATTAATAAGAATTTTTCATTAGGAGAATTCATAAATGACTGTGCGTATGTTTTTATTTTTAATAATTTCTTCTCATCCATCAAATCAACAACTGTCCCAAGGTCACCTGCATTTCTAGATAATCTATCGGGGGCCCAAGTTAATATCCCCGTATACCTACCATTACTAATGTCTGTTAATATCTCTTTGAAAACTGGTCTTCCACCTGATTCTTTTGCTGAATGAGATTCACGTCTAATATCTATAACCTCAAGTCCGTCGCGGTCTGCAATTTGTAGCATTTCCTTAACTTGAGATTCAATTGATAAAGCTTGTTTCTCGTCTGATTCAGTCGACTTTCTGGCGTATATTACATACTTAACTTTTGCTTGAACTACTTCTGTTTTAACTCCTAAATTGTTTATATATTGTGTTTCCATATATTAATTAATGACGCAACTAGAGCTCTTTGCTAAGCTATGCAGATCTAATTTTTTATTTCATACTCGTAATAATCTCTTAACAAAAGGAGTATTAGGCGATATAATTAATTAGTACTATTTTCAAGAAAGATTAAGATATGAACTTAAACTCTGTATAATATCGGAATATTATTTAATACACTAAGATTTATAAGTTAATTTAAAAAAAATGGAAAAAGAAAAAACATTAACAGTAAGTAAAGTATTCGCTTGGATTTTCGGAGTAGTTTTTTTACTTACGGGTGTGTCCAATATTATTAGTGATCTATTAACTGCTATATTTTTTATAATGGCTTCATTACTTATTCTGCCTCCTGCTTATGATTTGATCAAAAATAAAACAAAGATAAATTTATCAAAAGGTTTAAGATTATTAATTGCATTAGTGCTTCTGTTTATTCCTGTAGCATTTGATATGGGTGATACACCTAATGAAACAAGAAATGTAAATAATGATAATAATTCTAATGAAATTATAAAAGAAGAGACAGAGGATAATAATATCGAACAATTCGAAGAAGAAAGCACACCAGTAGAGAATACTGCTGTTGAAGAAGAAGTTAAACTACTAGAACCTACACCAACTCCAAAAGTTGAAAATGTATACCAACCAACATTAGGAGAAAGAAATGCAGAAACCGCGGCCAAGAATTATTTAAACTACACTTCCTTCTCTAAAAGTGGATTAATTGAACAATTGGAATTTGAAGGATACTCAAGAAAAGAATCTGAGTATGGCGTAAGTCAAACAAATGCAAACTGGAATGAACAAGCTGCTTTAAAAGCTGAAAGTTATCTTGAATACACCGCATTCTCTAGAAGCAGTTTGATTGGACAATTAGAATTCGATGGATTTACTAGTAGTCAGTCTGTATATGGAGCAGAAGCTGTAGGGTACTAATCTTACAGAAAATAAATTCTCGGAGGGTTTGGAGAATCAGAAATAACATCATTAACCAGGGTGGAAAAACCGTCTACTAGGTCATCATGTTTTTCTACACCAAAATGGACTATCTGATTTATGAGTTCCTCAGCTCCAGTTTTAGGAAATTTAATTACTCCGCTTTTAATTAAATTTGAAGTTAGAATTAGTCTACTTCTTTTATCTGAATTTCCAGGTCTTGAAGCCTTAACATTTCTAATACCCTCACTTATTAATTGTTGTGGCAGAGCTTTTTGATATGCAACATCTTCTATTACAAAAGCAGGGGGTCCATACTCTTTATATTCTTCTCTGTAATATCTATCATAAACCTTACACATTTGAACTGTTTCAGGGAAAGACATTCTTTTGTTTATTATTTTAGGTAATATATATATTACATAATTACCATCTCCTTTTTCGCTTATTAGTGCAGGAACTAAAACAGTATAGTCAGCTGTTTCTTTTTTTGATATGGCTAAATCTACACCAATTCTAATTTCTCTATAAGAAGTGTATCCACTCCATATTTTAGACGCTTTTGGAATATCATCATAATATTGAATCCAATTTCTATGAATTACTTGATCTTCATCTGGTACAATTTGTAGTAGGTATTCTCGTTTCCAAGAATAATCATTACCAGCTTTAAGTCTTTCTTTTTTAATATCTTCAGGTGCAGGATATTTGTCTTCCCATAAAACCACTCCTTCTTTATTAATTAATGGGTATTCTTTGAATATACCTTCCATTTCCTCTTTTTCAATTTTTTCCTTTATTCTCATCAATAAAGAGTCTTCATGAAGTAAGTTGCCAACGATTACTAGTCTGGTATTTTTATCTCCCGTAGGGATAACTTCACTTGTTAACCAATCATATGTTTTGTTTCTACTCTCTCTGGTTTTAGTAGAAGCAATATCCTCAACATCATCACATATTATAAGATCAGGTCTATGTTGATTATGTCTTAATCCTCTTATACTTTGTTCTGATGATACTGCTGTTATACGAGCATTTGATCGTGAAAAGACTAGGGAAGTTGAACCCCATTCATCAGACTCTTCTTTAAATGGGCCTAAGTCATTTTTTAATAAAGGATTATTTTCTAGTTCTCTTCTTAAATTCATCATGTGTTGTTTTGCTTGACTTTGAGTCTGACATGCAATTAACACAAATTTTTTATTTTGATTACCAAGTATTGCCCAGATAGGGAATGAAGTGGTTAGAATTGTAGATTTACCACAACCCCTAAAAGCAACAATAAAGAAATTACCTAAATCTTCGTTTTCGGTAAGTTTAAATATTTCCTCGTGAAATTTCGCTGTTTTATATGTCGCATAATGTGCAAAATAAAAGTGAAAGAAATACCAATGACTTTGTTTAGTAATTTTAGTACGAACAAGTCTATCTTTAAACATTCGATCCATTAATTCTTTTGTGATTTCACGTCTATTCATGGTCGTGTTTATTATTAGGAGAAATAATATTCAAGGCTTTCCTTACTATTTCTTCTTGCTCAGAAGTTAGCTCTTCTTCTTTGATGCTGTGATTAATTTCTACTTTCCTTTTGAATTTAGGATGTCTACTATTTAACCAAAATCTGATCGCTGGGAACTTCTTTTCCTTAATCAGTTGAAGAAGTTGACTCTCTGACATATCATTTATAAAAGCAACTCCATCATCTATTGCCTTATCCATTTTCTTTGCAAATTCATTATCTTCTTTCCTCCATCTGTAAACAGTATTTCTAGATAGCCCTGTTTTCTCGCAAGCTACCTGAACAATTGGTACTTTTACTAGTTCTTCTAGAAACTGTTCTTCATATTTATTTTTCTTCATAATAGTTGTGTATTACCTCTACTTTTTGTCCTGTTAGTTTTTCATATCTTCTAATTGATAAATCACAAAAAACGGGATCAATTTCCAATGAGTAAACTCTTCTGTTTAATTGTTCTGCACAAATCATCGTGCTTGCTGAACCAGAAAAGGCATCGAAGATTATGTCTTCAGGTTTAGTACACCTCATTATAAATTTGTGATGAAGCTCTGGATTTTTACTTGTAGGGTGTTCCATTTGGTTAGACGGTAGTCTTTTAGTTGCCCAGACATTTGAAACATCTTCTAGCAATTGATTACCAGTAGTACATTCTTTATTTTGTATTTCGTTCAAGTTTTTAACTTGATCAGAAAGATATGGAGACCCTTTTGTTCCATATACACAAAACTCCGTACATTTATTAAATGCTACTGTTGGTGTAGGTGAGGAGTTATTTTTTAACCAAATGTTTAATCTTCGGTTTTTAACTCCTTGTTCCATATATAGAGTTTGGAAAACCCAAACCCAAGCTTCATCACACCAGAATGCGACATGAGTATCTTTAATAGATACAGATAGGGAAGATACAAGTACTTCTCTTATAAACTGCTTATATTCTTTAGGTGTCTGATTATCTTCAAACGAACCACCATAGTTTGATTTATTCCCAACTCCTTTGTTATACGATAGTCCAATATTGAATGGAGGATCACTATATATAGCTGTAGCTCTGTCATTTCCAAATAGTTTTTTAACTGCATTGATATCTCTCGAACTAGCACATAATAGTTTGTGGCTACCCATAATTATTAGATCACCAGTCTTAGTTTGAGGAATTTTAATCTTTTTAACCTCCTTATCTACATCGAATTTATCATCTTGAGTATCGACTTCTTTATCCCAGAATTGAACTAGTTCTTTTTCATCAAATCCTGAAAAACTGCTGAATTAACCTCTCAATCGCACAAACGCAAAACCTGCGGTGTAAAATAGATTAGTTAGTAATCAATTTAAACAACCGCAGGTTATGCATAATCATATTAAACAATCAGACAGAGTCTGTATAGAGTTTCTGTTAAAAAGAAACTATACGAATACACAAATAGGAAAAGAGTTGGGATTTCATAGAACAACCATACAAAGAGAAATAATTCGTAATGTTAGTAGTGACGAAATATACAGAGCAAGAATTGCACAAAAGAAAAGTAACGAAAGAAAGAGAAACTCAAAAATCAAATGTAGAATATTAGACAATGATGTTGGAATGCAGAAATTGGTTTTGAAATACATGAAAAAGGATTGGTCACCAGAACAGATACATGGAACATATGGAAATATTTCCCATATGACAATTTATCGATATTTAGATAGAAACAAAGAATTGAAAGTACATCTACGAAGACATGGTAGGAAACGTAGAAAGTACGGTACACGTTCTATACAATCACGATATCAGGCTTCTAAACGTAGTATTCATCAAAGATGTATAGATAAATCAATCATCGGACATTGGGAGGGTGATACTATCGTTGGAAAAGAAAGAAAACTTCGTATCATTACTCATCTAGATGTCGCTTCGGGATATTTAGTTGCGAAACTATCTGATGCCACAGCTGATGGTGTGTATGTTCACACAAAGAAGATAATTTCTAAACTTCCATGTCACACAATTACATATGACAACGGGAGTGAGTTCGCATTCCACAGAATGATTGAAAATGTTACTAATGCAAAAGTCTACTTTGCTGATCCAGGGAAACCAAATCAAAGAGGTGCTAACGAAAATGCAAATGGATTGCTTAGACAGTATTTTCCTAAAGGTTCATCATTTGCTAGAATATCAGACAGTGATGTTCAAAAGGCAGTGAGAAGAATTAACTCTCGACCTCGAAAACGTCTCAACTATTTAACACCCGAACAGGTATTTAAAAGTGTGCAATTGATGTGTTAATTTAAGCAAGTATCAATACTTGTGTTGTAATTAGTGGAAACACTAATGAGGATATTACTTTTTCTGATGTCTTAGAAAACATATATTTACTACTTAAGTATAGCACAAATAAGCCTAAAAATAAAGGTTTTTT
>Ga0306869_1000863_pt1 | contig 12562 bp, 10 predicted proteins | sample AntRauTorckE6833_FD_190421 | JGI IMG/M metagenome (GOLD analysis project Ga0306869, IMG submission 190421) | Saline lake microbial communities from Rauer Islands, Antarctica - Metagenome Torckler E6 #833 (v2) (version 2) | ecosystem: Environmental > Aquatic > Non-marine Saline and Alkaline >... | reverse complement strand
GGGAATGGGCGTGTACCAATCCGTGATGATGGAATACACCCGCCAGCAATCTTCCTTGGAGTGCGGATCCGTTAGAATGATCCGGATCGCAAACAAATCATAAATTTCTTCAAATGGTTTTTGCTGCCGCTCCATTTTGCGAAAAATAGAATAGATATGCTTCGGGCGGCCTTTTATTTCAAAATGAAAACCCTGGTCGCCCAGCTCCTCGCTGATCGGCTGCATAAATTCTTCGATAAACGCCTCCCGGTCTTCCTTTTTTTCGCGCAGCTTTCGCGTAATAAACTTGAACGAGTTCGGATCAATAACTTTAAAGCAAAGATCTTCAAGCTCATTTTTAATATTAAATAATCCAAAACGATGCGCCAGCGGCGCGTACAGTTCAAGGGTTTCGGTGGCAATTTGCAGCTGCTTTTCGCGCGACAGGTGCTGTATAGTACGCATATTATGTAGGCGATCGGCAAATTTGATGAGCACCACCCGGATGTCTTCGGCCATGGAAAGCAGAAGCTTCATAAACGTCTCAGCCTGCTTGGTATTCCGGCTTTTAAAGATACCCGAAATCTTGGTCACCCCGTCAATAATGGGCGCTACCGTATCGCCAAAATGTTCATTGATATCATCAAGGGTAACTTCGGTGTCTTCAACCGTATCGTGCAGCAGTGAAGCCACGACTGACACATCATCAATATTAATTTCCGATGCTACAATTTCGGCTACGGCTACGGGATGATAATAGTACGGTTCGCCCGACGCCCGCTCTACGCTTTTGTGCGATAAGTAGCACAGCGTAAATGCCTTTCGTACCATTGCCTCATTCACCTCATCAAGGTGTGTTTTGCAGACCTCGATCAGGCGGTCTGCTTCGGCCTGCTGAGCATCGGCAAGCTCGTAGCTTTCAATATCATAATTTTCTATGGCTTTGGTCTTGCTCATTGTTGAATATTACGCCTAACCTTTTGTTACTGTTGTGTTAATGCTTAAAATGATAATTTGGTTCATTCCATTACCAATTTAACTTTTATAAACAAAAAAAGCAGATACCTTTACAGTACCTGCTTTTTGTAAAATCAATTGGGTAGGCTGATTTAGAACGTTACAAGCAGACCCAATATGAGCCGGCCATCAGAATCAAAGTCAGCGTCGATATCATCGAAGGAATCGCTGGGCTCAAAGCGATATTCCACAAACGGGTGAAGTTTAGGAATAATGGTCAGCTCGGCTCCGACAAAGCCATTCCAGAAAATTTCGGATTCATCGAAATCATTCTGGTCACCGTCGGCATCAGCATCAATGTTACTGTTTCCAATACCTAATCCCACATACGGCTTGAAAAGTCCCAAAGAAACGCCTCCGGAAGCTGCCAGGCCATAATCGTAATAGGTAAAATCGGCGGAGATGCTTGTATTCCCATTCCCAAATTCATTTTCTTCATTAAAAAAGCTGAAATGTGCACGAAGCCCTAAATCTATGAGCGGCAATTGGCCTAAAAGGTCGCGCTCAAGGCGAACGCCAAATCCATTTTCGGGAACCTCGTTTCTCATTTCATATGACGCTCCAAAACTCCATTGTGCAGATGCCTGCGTGGGAACCATCATACACATTGCGAGTAGTACCAATCCTGATATTTGTATCTTTAAGTATTTCATATTTTTATATGGTTTATTCAATGTTTGAATGTAACTCTGTGGTTAATTTAATCTATAAAGTGTTATTATTCCAAATTTAATAAAACAGACTGCTTTTTGCGTTGTTCTTTTTGGTATAAATCATTATTCTCCAATGCTCTAAATACGGATAGCCGGCGTGGCGGAATTGGTAGACGCGTTGGACTTAAAATCCAATTGGCATCTAAATGCCAGTGCCGGTTCGAGTCCGGCCGCCGGTACATTTTTTGATTACAGAATTCTTGTATTCAACCGCAAAATAAAACAGTTGACTGGAAATATCTTCTTGCTATTTTAAAGGAGTAATTCATAATGAGGCCGGATTTAACCTATGGCTACAAATAAGACTGTACTTATCGTTGAAGATGACCTAATCCTTAATCTTTTGTACGAGAGCTATTTCGAACGCCTGGGATTTGAAACCGAAGGCGAACTTGTATATGGGAAAACCGCTATTGAAATGACAAAAAAGATCAAGCCTGATCTTATTGTGATGGATATTTCGCTTGAAGGTGAATTGAACGGAATTGAAGCCATGACTGAAATCCGCAAGTTTTCTGATGTGCCCGTCATATACATTACCGGCAACTCCGATCCCATGCATGTAAAACGTGCCAAGGAAACTGATTACCTTGATTACCTGACCAAACCCATTGAGTTTGAAGATCTCAAAAAATCACTCGAAGAAAACTTCGACGTATAATTCAATTCGCCCGGTTTAAATTTATTGGAACCATTTGAAGCATGGTTCATTTACAGGTCAACCCTTCTTTTATTTTAAATGTAACTGAAATCCTATAATTTCATTATTTTCTGTATGATTTACCTGTGTTTATACAAATAAATTTATGAATAAGTCCAAAATAAATTCTATGCAATGGGTGCTTTTAGCTGCCGGTATTACGGCTGTATTAGGGCTCACGGCTATGAATGTATATTCCTTGTATACGCTGCGTAACAGTTCGATAGAATCAGAACGGAAATCAAAGCAAATACAGGTTGCTGAATTTGCCGATCAGGTTCGATATCGTTTCTTATATCCCTTCAACGGGCTGGGCTCAGAAAATATGGAAACCCTCGAAGAAAATTATCGTCAAGATGGTCAATTTCCGGAGGGTTTTCGGGACATTATGTACAAAGCCTCAAAAGATTCTATTTTTGAGCACATCTACTACATCCCGGCCTCTTCACAAGCTTGCCAAAACCAGGAAGAACTATTGATCTTTGAAGAAGAGAACCGGCAATTTGCAGAAACTACCCGTTACAAACCTGCCATATGCGAAGGCTTTGGTATTGCTCAAACACGGATGAAGGCTTTAATAAATGAATATCGCTTTAACAATAAAGTACTTTTTGATACAAATCGGGGCATTTATATTGCCCTGATAAACCAAAGCAACCGATCGGTTTTTGGCTACCTTGCCATGCCCATTGATAAACAATATATGATCAATGGTTTTCTAAAACCCATTCTAAAAGAAAAATTCGGCCAAGGCGAATCACCGGCATTAACGGTATGGCTGCGTGACTGGACCATTGACGAAATTATAGCCAGCAGCGATTCTTCAAAAACGTATAATCGTGATGAAATTCAGTTCCGGCAGGAATTTCCCGATCTTTTCGACTACTGGCGTTTATATGCATCCGTTAATGAAGAATCATTTACTGCTGCTGCCCGGCCTTCATTACTGCTTAATCTATCGATTCTGGGCGTAGCCTTAATTTTTCTAATCGGAGCCATGTTGTTTCTGTTTATTACGGCCCGCCGTGAGAGAGCCCTTGCTGAACGACAATCCGGCTTTTTGGCCAATGTTACTCACGAACTTAAAACGCCTCTTGCCGTGATGCAGGCCGCCGGCGAAAACCTCGCTGATGGTCGCGTAGATAATCAAGAACGTTTGCAGACGTATGGCTCTCATATTTACAGTGAAGCCGTGCGGCTGCGTAAAATGATCGAAAAACTGCTGAATGTAGCCAAAGCAGACGCCGGAGAATCATTTATCCACCCACGGCCTGTTGCGATCAATGCCTTGTTGCATCAATTTGTAGCAGAACATCAATCATTCATTAAAGACAAAGGGTTTACGCTGGAAACATCCATTCCCGATGCCATGCCCATGGTAATGCTTGATAAAAGTAGTTTAAATACCATTGTCAGTAATCTTGCAAATAATGCCGTGAAATACAGCATCAACAATAAGTTTTTGGGCATCTACTTGTCTCACAAGGGTAAAGACATAATTTTAGAGGTTAAAGACCACGGGATTGGAATTTCCAATAAAGCAATAAAACATATATTCGAAAAGTTCTATCGCGAAGAAGACCCACTCAAAGCAAAAACCAAAGGCTATGGGCTCGGCCTTTCAATCGTAAAAAATTTAGTTGAGCTCAATAACGGCACCATCAATGTTAGCAGCAGTAAGGAGCGGGGAAGCACCTTTACGGTTACCTTTCCCGCTTTGCCCGAAGATGAATTGCAGCCTTCTAAACAAACTCCACAACCCAATAGCATAAAAAACCCACAACCGCATGTCAGCTGATAAACAAAAAATATTGATTGTTGAAGATGAACCGAGCCTCGTATTCACTTTGCAGGATACCTTGGATAATGAAGGGTATAATACCTTTATCGCCAAAGAAGGCAACAAGGCTATTGAAATTGTGAAGGAAGAGGATCCGGATCTGCTTATTCTTGACCTGATGCTCCCCAAAATGAGCGGCTTTGATGTCTGTAAAAAAATTCGAAGCCTCAATTATACATTTCCCATAATTATTCTCACGGCCCGCGATCAGGAAATTGACAAAGTGACCGGTCTCAATATTGGGGCTGATGATTATATGACCAAACCCTTTGGCGTGAAAGAATTGCTGGCTCGTATCAAAGCCCGATTACGCCGATCAGAAACCTATGCTCGAAATAAGCCTCTTGACGAGCTTGAACTTGAGCCGATCCATTTGGATTTAAAAAACGCCACTGCCGAACATCCCGACAAAGGGCTCCTTGATTTAACCACGCGTGAAGTAGAACTCATTCGCTACCTGTATGCCCAAGCCAATTCACCGGTTTCCCGGGCCGATCTGCTGGAAAATGTCTGGCGCTACGAACACAGTACCAACACACGCACGGTTGATGTACACGTTTCAAAACTGCGCTCTAAAATTGAGATTAATGCCGATAATCCGAACCATCTTGTAACATTGCATGGCGTGGGATATATGTTAAAGGTGAGTTGATTAATCTGAGTGATTCCATCGCTCTAAGCGATGGAATCACTACAAAGAGGCCTTTACCTTTACATTCTGACGCCATTTCTCCCAAAGGGATCCCTTCGGGAGACTACGCTCTGCTGTGCTCTCCGTAGGAGTCCTTCGGACAATATGACGTCAGTTTGAGCGTGCCTCCCAAAGGGATGCCTATGGCAAAAGGCATACCTATGGTGCAATGAGGAGCCACGACGAATGAAGTCGAAAACAAAGTCATGGTTCTGCAAAGCCCACTACAAAGATCTTCCTGCATTGAAAAACGATAGATTTCTTGCCATCTCCCGGTACTTTTATTCTTCTTCAGAAGACGTTAAACCACGAACAAACGGTGCAAAGTTTTCAATCTGCGATTCCAGCAGCCCTTGCTGGAATGAATCACGGATACCTTGCTTTTCGTCAAAATTTTTATGGACGCGCGAAATAAAGACCCGTTCGGGAAAGACGTGTGCATTCCGATAACCCGCCACCTGTTGCAGCTGCTCTACCGCCCGGAGCCCGCCAAAAGCACCATTGGCTTCACCTATAAAACAGACCGGCTTTTTGTTAAGTGATTCGGGGAATGGCAAATAATCAATAAACAGCTTTAAAATACCCGGATACCCGCCATTGTATTCCGGACAAACGAAGACCAACCCATCGGCGGCAAGGAGCGGTTCTACAAATTTTTCCAACTTAGGTATTTCTTCTCCATATGGGCCGCCAACAACCTCAGCAGCGGGGAATTTCTGTAAGTTAATAATTCCGACCTCGGTATTGGATGAAGAATATTGCTCTTTAAGGTAACCCGCTATACGCAAGGCATTAGAGTTGGGGCGATCGGTGCCACTGATGATTTGAATGTTGATCATAGACCAATTTATTTGTTGTGATAGGCTTTTTTTATTTTTTGCAACCGTGCCCATAGCTTATTTTCACGGCCGACATTTCCCGGCTCAAATCCCTTAAATTCTACATCATCCGGCAGGTATTGCTGGTCAATCCAGTGATGATCGTAATCATGTGGGTATTTGTAACTATCTGAAGCATTGTCTACATCGAGATAGCGAGATTTTTTAGAATTCGCGGTCTTGTCTTGCAGATGCGGTGGAACCGGTCCCATACCGTTATTCTTGATTTCGCTTCGCACTGAGAAGACGGCTGCCGTGCTATTGCTTTTAGGTGCCAACGAGAGATAAATACAGGCATGCGCCAAGAAATATAACCCTTCCGGCATGCCACATTTGGTAAAAGCTTCGTGGGCTGCATTCACCAAAGATAGCGCGTGCGGGTCAGCCAGCCCCACGTCTTCAGAAGCAAGGATAAGCATGCGTCGGAATATAAATTGCGGATCATCGCCCCCTTCCAGCATGGCCGCCATCCAGTAGAGGGCTGCATCCACGTGGGATCCGCGCATTGATTTAATGAACGCCGATGCGTAATGATAATGCTCATCGCCCCCTTTCTGATACCGGACGCTACGTTTTTGAATGCATTCTTTGGCAATTTCGTGGGTGATGTGAATGGTCCCATCCTCATCCGGATCACTCGAAAGCACCGCCACTTCCAGCGCGTTGATGGCATTGCGAATATCGCCACCGGCAAAGTCGGCCAGATGATGGACGGCATCGTCGGTAACCTCAACGTCTTTTTTACCCAATCCACGCTTCTCGTCTTCCAGCGAGCGGTGAATCATGGTTTCCACATGATCTTTCGTTAAGTCATACAGCTCAAAAAGCTGGCAACGTGAAAGCAGCGGATTTACCAGCGAATAAAAGGGATTCTCGGTGGTGGCGCCAATCAACGTAATCACCCCGGATTCCAGATGCGGTAGCAAAGCATCCTGCTGGGCTTTGTTCCAACGGTGGATTTCATCTACAAAAAGAATAGTTTTTCGGCCGTTCATCTGCTGTATTTTCTCGGCTTTGGCCACCACTTTTCGCAGATCTTTAATGCCATCCAGTACGGCATTCAGCACGGTAAATTCGGCATTTATTTCACGGGAAATAACGTGGGCCAGGGTTGTTTTACCCGAACTGGGCGGACCGTAAAAAATGAGTGAGCCGATCACGCCGCTTTCAATCATCCGGCGCAGCATCTTGTCTTCACCTACAATATGCTTTTGCCCTACAAACTCTTCCAGCGAGCGCGGACGCATACGGGTAGCCAACGGAGAGTGGGGGTTGGCAACATCACTGCCTTTCCCACTTGAGGATGATGATTTATCATTGAACAAATTCATTTCATAAATTTAAATGTTGAAAGTTGCAGCTTAAAGGTAAACCATTTTTAAAGTATCTAACATTCAACCTTTAACCTTCAGACATTCAACCTACAGCGGTAAATTATCATGCTTTTTCTGGGGAATAGAATCCACTTTATTTTCACCCATCTTGAGCGCACGGATGAGTTTCTGGCGCGTTTCGCCGGGCAGAATTACATCATCAATATATCCGCGGGCGGCGGCTTTGTAGGGATGAGCAAACTCTTCTTTATAGAAATCGATCAGCTCCTGCTCTTTAGCTTCGGGGTCATCGGCCGCTGCAATTTCTTTACGGAAGATAATCTCTACGGCGCCTTTGGGACCCATCACCGCAATTTCTGCCGTGGGCCAGGCAACGTTGTAATCCGCGCGAATATGCTTGGAGTTCATCACATCATACGCTCCGCCGTAGGCTTTACGGGTGATGACGGTCATCTTTGGCACGGTGGCCTCACAAAACGCATACAACAGCTTGGCCCCATGCTTAATAATACCGCCCCACTCTTGGTCGGTGCCGGGCAAAAATCCGGGCACGTCTTCAAATACCACCAACGGAATATTAAACGCATCACAAAAACGCACAAAGCGCGCGCCTTTCAGGGAGGCATCAATATCAAGTACACCCGCAAGTGCCAAGGGTTGATTGGCTACGATGCCTACACTGCGTCCGTCGATGTGGGCAAAACCAACCACAATATTTTCGGCATAATGCTCATGAACTTCTAAAAAGGACTCCTTATCTACGATACCGTTGATGGCGTCTTTAATATCGTAGGGTTTGTTGGGATTATCCGGCACCAAGTTATCCAGCTCATCGGCTTTAGCAGAATCGGGCTTTTGAGGCTCGGCGCGCGGCGGTTTTTCTTCACAATTTTGTGGAATATAGCTGTATAAATCTCGAATCTCCCGCAGACAGAGCGCATCATTTTCTTCCGCAAAATGCGCCACACCCGATTTTGTGTTGTGCGTCGTTGCCCCACCCAGATCTTCGGAAGTCACTTCCTCGTGCGTCACCGTCTTCACCACATTGGGCCCGGTGACAAACATATAACTGCTTTTTTTCACCATAAAAATAAAATCGGTCAGCGCCGGGCTGTACACCGCGCCGCCGGCACAGGGGCCCATCACCGCTGAAAGCTGCGGCACGACACCCGAAGCCATGCTGTTGCGCCAGAACACTTCGGCATAGCCGCCCAGTGATGAAACGCCTTCCTGAATGCGCGCGCCGCCGGAGTCATTCAGTCCGATGATAGGCACGCCATTTTTCATGGCCAGATCCATGACTTTACAGATTTTTTCAGCATGGGTTTCAGAAAGCGATCCGCCGATGACCGTAAAATCCTGGCTAAAAACATAAACGGGCCGGCCGTGAATCATCCCCGAACCGGTTACTACGCCATCACCCAAGATCCGTTTTTCATCAAGCCCGAACGCCTCACTGCGGTGGGTTACAAAAGGATCAATTTCTTCGAATGAATCATCATCCAGCAGCAGATCCAACCGCTCGCGCGCCGTTAGTTTTCCCTTGTCATGCTGCTTTTGAATGCGTTTTTCGCCGCCGCCCTGCTTGGCTTCTTTACGTTTTTGTTTGAGCCGTTCAACCTTGTCGTTTTTTGCCATTCAAATGGGGTGTTATTTGGAATGTTGTTTTTTAATAAAATAGGTATGCAGCTGATCGGTAAAATCAACAGCCGCTTCCGAGTAAACATCAATCATGTTACGCTTAAAAATATTTTGCTCTATCAATTTGCTGGCATTTTTCCAGGTATTTTTTTCGGCAATTTCCCGCAATGATTCCTGATACGCCCGTTCCGAACCATCGAATAGTTCTTCCACAAAATAATCTTCATCGCCGGCCAGCAGTTCCTCTAATTCTTCCGGTTTGGCGGTGGCTTCATCGCTTTCGGTTAAATCAATAATCGGTTCTTGCTCGGTTATATCGTCATCATTCTGCTCGGCCGGTTGTTGCGCAGCTTGATCGACAGATTCATCCTCATCATCCATAAAACGCATCCAGATGGGCGCATCCTCGGCGGTTACGTTTTCTTCAGACTTGTCACTAAATTCTTCGACCTGGTGCATGGATTGGGCTGATTCTTCATCGTCATCATTTTCAAAATTATTATTCAATGAAACAGAAGAGGGTCCATCATCTTGCTCTTGAGCTTCTATGTCGGTCGGGTCCTTCTTTTGCTTTTCATCATCCGTTTGGTTTGGGGTGATGGGCTTGCTGCTCGTTTCTTTATCCGTTTCCTCGGTCTCAACAACCTCATTCTCTGCTGAAGAATCATCGGCATTCACCTTTTGAGAAGCTTCGTCCACCTCTGCCGGCTTTTCAACCATTTGGGTATGCTGTTTATTCTGGTCCCCTTGGGTTGATGCATCTTCGCCTTGGAATTGTTTTGAATCTTCTTCTGGATTATCCTCCGCATCTTCATCCTCATTAAAAAGCTCGGACTGATCTTCTTCATAGCCGTCGTAATTTAACAACTTGGGTGAGGAAAGTACCTCAATAAATTCGGCCCGGCTGATAGTAGAATTCATCATGTCGAAGGTGCGCGCTGAGCGGTGCATTTTTTTATCCTCAAAGAATAAGCGAAAATGATTGCTTTCAATCTCCTTGCCCGCCAGCGTAAAAAACGGGTCCAGCATTTGGGCCCACTGCAAGGGGGTATATGAACGGGTCAATTTTTCATCAACCCTGCTGATAATATTTCTACATTGCTCAAGGGTCAATGCGTCCTTATTTTTTCGCTCCATATATCGCACCAGTACGCGGGCAAAATGAGGGTACACCACAAGCAGCTCGGTGCGATCGCTCAATTCTGTTCGGGATAATTTTTTTTCTCCGCCAAATAGAATCTCGGGGATATTTTTGCGGGGCTGAATCAAAATTTCAATCACATCCGCGACGGCTGTCTCAATAACGGCGCGCGCATAGCTGGCGGGGAGCTGTACTTCGGCGTGGATAGCATCTAAAAAGTGCTGCCATGATTGCTGTACCGAATGGGATTGGGTGTTGGCCCAGTCGGTTTTGGGCAAAATCATAGATTCGGCCAAATTCCATTCGAGCTCTATTTGCATACGGTGAACTAAAAAGGAAGGGAAATCGTATTCAGAAAGATTTTGAATACGGTAATAATTTTTATTCTCCGGCAGCCGATCAACCAGTCGATCGGTAATTTGACGAATTATTCGGTCCATATCATTTTTTTTGGAATATATAGTCTCCGCACTGGCATAGCAACAATTCTTAGTGCGAAAAGCGTATAAAGTTTATTAAATTTAGCCAACTTATTTTAGTCTCTTTTAGAAATTATTGCCGTTTGAAAACCTACAGCCTGCACATTAAAAATTTGAGTAAACATTTTGGTTCGCGCGATATATTGCACAATATATCTTTTTCTTTTGAGAAAGGCTCGCTGGGTATTGCCGGGCCCAATGGCTCCGGTAAATCCACATTGCTTAAATGCCTGGCCGGACTTCTTTCACCGAATTCGGGAGATTTAAGCTGGTACCAAAATGAACAGCTTATGGATGATGGGGCGCTGAAAGAAAATCTGGGTTACGCTGCGCCCTACATCAACCTGTATGATGAACTAAGCTGTCGGGAAAATCTGGAATTTTTGCTGAAGCTCCGCGGCAGCAACACTATAACACAGACGGCTACTGCGGCATTAAAAAGAACGGTCGTTGGGGAATTAGCGGAACAACCCTTCGGCACTCTTTCCACCGGTCAGCGGCAGCGCATGCGCCTGGCAGCGGCATTGGTGCATGACCCCGATGTATTATTTCTGGATGAACCGGGTGCTAACCTTGATGAAAAGGGACGTAAAATGATTGAAAGATTGGTTGCTGAGTTTAGAGAAGCAGGCAAGCTGGTGATTATTGCTTCGAATAATACTGAGGAACTGGATTTGTGTGATAGGGTTTTTTCGGTGGAAAAAGAGGAGTTTGTGTAGCTCGACATTTATGTCGAGTACGCGAGATGAATCTCGCGCTACAGTTCTGCTTTCTTTCTTTGTTCATTTTTTCAATGAGGCAAAAATGAACCAAAAAACTCACTGAGGAATCGTAGATATTGTTCTTTATGAACCTACCCAAAGTATTTTGCTTTGAAGCGTTAAGTGCTTCTAAAAATCTTTCCCCACGATTCCCCGGCCCCTATTTTACTGACTATCAACCAGACCTCATACATAAAATTTTCAAGCTTAATTGATCACTTTATTCAAGACTCTTTCAGCTTTCTTAAGTTTTTCAATTGTTTTGTCTTGATCCAATAATTTATTAGAATTGGAAACTCGATAATCACCCCCTAAAACTGCAACCGTCATATGTTCACCGTATCCAAAACGTTTGGGTTTATGAATATCTAAATCAATACTTTGACTTACTTCAATAATTTTTTTGTTCCAATAGTTTCTCAGCTTACTATAATTGCTGCCCTCATTATCTATTGAAATTTTGTAACATAATTTATCGTTTTCTAACTGCATATAAATGGTGCAATCATCAACTGGATGGAAATTCCACCAAAACCCCATAAATCCCCCACTTTGATTAGCAACATAACCCCAATTTGCATCATCTAATTGCTTTTGCAAAAGTGAGAAAAAGCCTTGCCATCCTTCCCAATCCCAAGCCTCAATTTTTTTATTTTCAAAACTATTAAATCTTTTATCCATTCTTTTTAAATAGCCATGAAAGCTCTGGTAAACATCATTTTTTATTCCTAAGTCTAACCCATCATTCAGGACTCTTAAGAAATCTATTCTTGAAAATATCTTATAACCTGCTTCATCTACTATGTTGTAGTTACTTTGAATGCCAGTTTGAAAGTATATTGGAACAATCTGTTTTTTTGGCTTTTTCTTTACGATTTTTTCTTTGTACCGTTCTAACTGATCAGAATGTTCTTTACTATCTACTTTATCTTCAATAAGAATAACATGGTTATTTAGTTCAATTATTACATCGATAACACCTTCAGCTTGACGCTTTATTTTTAAAGCCTCAAGATTATTTTTCAACAATACGCTATTCTTATTGAGCATACTTTTGATTAGATTACATCCTGTATTATGTAGTGCTTTGTTCTTTTCTTTAAATTTTGACCTACTCCATTCACATAACCAGCAAATGAAAGCATCCTGAGTTAATTCACTTGTTGCGTAGTTAAAAATATTGGGTATTTCTTTTTTTCCTTTTTCCATCATCATTTTAAATATATTTATGCTACATTTTTCTTTTTTGTTGTCATCTTTTTCGCCTGTCGCTTTAATTGCTTGCGAAATTGTCCCTCATTATTCTGCAACTCCCCAATATCAAGTAACTCAATTATCTCTTCCTTTCCAATTTTCGGCTCGTCCGATAAGTAATCAGCCAAAAGAAG
>Ga0306869_1000856_pt1 | contig 12613 bp, 15 predicted proteins | sample AntRauTorckE6833_FD_190421 | JGI IMG/M metagenome (GOLD analysis project Ga0306869, IMG submission 190421) | Saline lake microbial communities from Rauer Islands, Antarctica - Metagenome Torckler E6 #833 (v2) (version 2) | ecosystem: Environmental > Aquatic > Non-marine Saline and Alkaline >... | reverse complement strand
CCCAAACCCCCGCCTTCCGTGAATGGTTTGGAGATAGCAAGGTAGTGGATGAGAGCGGGGCGCCACTGGTGGTTTACCATGGGTCAGATTCGGAATTCATGGAATATGATTTAAGCCGTACTGGATCTGGCGCGTCCGAAAGAGGTGCTCTCACTAATCAAGAGCAAGGGATTTACGCAGTTGATGTAGAACGTCATGCCGAACAATACGGAGAAGTGAGTCCTCTTTATGTGAAAATGGAGAACCCGTACTTTGTCGATTTTGAGGCGGATCTAGAAGCCTGGGCGAAGGAAGGTGAGGAAACCGGGGAGCCTCTCACGGCACAAGAGCTTGTTGATAGGGCTTATAGCGGCGATGTCTACAATGCGACCGACGCAGATTCGCAGTTTGAGCAGCATATTAAGGCAGCAAAAAGATCCGGCAATGATGGTGTTATTGCTGATTTTGGAAATCTACAAGACTCTGATGTGGGGCGCCTCGGCAGGGTTTATATTGTATTCAAGCCAGAACAAATCAAGACTAACAACACAATTTCATCAGGACAAATTGAGAGTGACTAATAATGACCGACCAACACAGCCAAGACCAGGCTAAACAAGAAAAGATCAACAGAGCGGCGCTTGCGAAGCAGGTCAAAGAAAACCCTGTGTATCAAGCCGCACTGATGGAAATCCGCGCATCAATCTACCGCAGCCTAGAGGCTATCAAGAAGGACCGGCACTATGAGGTCAGGCTCAAGGATGCACATGACACGCTACAGAACCTGGGGCGGCTTGAGACAGTGATAGATCGCTTCTTTGATACAGGCAAAGTCGTGATAGACCAGCAGAAGCGAAAGGCGTTTTTCTGATAGATTTTGACTATTACCATAATGGTGATAGAATGCAAATATAAACTTGACAACCCTGATAGGAATCAAGATGGCAACAAATAGTGATATTGCTAGCATGTTAATGCAGCAAGAAACTGAGCAACAAGAGCCAGAGCACAAAGAACAGCCAACTGGTTTTACTGATGAGCAACCGGAAGCGGAAGCTCAAACTGACGAAGCAGAGTATGACGAAGCTGAATCAGATGGTGATCTTGAAGACGATGATGAAGGGGAAGCCCAAGAAGCACTTGAAAAACGAATCGCCAAAGTTAATGGTGAGGAGTTTGAAGTTACCTTCGATGAGGCTGTAGCCGGGTATCAACGAGACGCAGATTACCGAAAAGGGACGATGGCAAACGCCGAAGAACGGAAAGCCCTGTCAGCACAATTTGAGCAGGTCAATTCCACTTTAGCAGAGCTAAAATCCTTTATTAAGAGCGAGGAAGATTCGGTCGATTGGGATGATTTGCAGGAGAGCGACCCGAAAGAGTACATAAGGCGTAAGAAAGATCTCGAGCAAGCCAAAGCAACACAGGCCAAAGCTCAGGACCTACAGCAAACAGAGCGTACAAGGCTTTTGGATGCTGAATCGAAACGTCTTATTGAGGTAATGGGTGGCGACCAAAGCTGGACGCATGATCAGCGCACCAAAGATATGGAACTGACGACTAAGTACATGGTTGATAAGGGATTCAGCGAGCAAGAGATTGGCAGCATTATCGACCATCGTGTGTGGCGTGTTCTATTCGATGCAGCTAAATCAGAGCAGTTCAGCAAGAATCAGACCAAGGTTAAAGACCAAATCCGACAAGCTCCGAAATCAGTGAAGCCGGGTCAAAAGGTTCCAGCGTCGCAACGTAAAATGCAAACTGCCAGAAAGAATTTGGCTGCATCTACGAAGCACAACTCAACCGAAAACCTAGCTGAATTACTCAAACTCCATCAGTAAGGTGAATCATCATGGCACAACCAACAAACACGTTTAGCTCGTATGACGCTAAAGGCAACCGGGAAGACCTGATCAACGCTATCTATTCTGTTGACCAGACCAAGACTCCTTTTACCTCAGCGATTGGTAAAATCTCAGCTACTGCAACCCTGCACGAATGGCAGACCGATGCATTGGCCGCCGCTGGTGCAAACGCAGTGATTGAAGGCGATGAAGCCTCAACCGACGCATCAATTGCAACCGTTCGGCTTGGCAATTACACGCAAATTTCTGACAAAGTTGCCCTGGTTGCCGGTACTCAGCAGGCTGTTGATTCAGCAGGCCGTAGCTCTGACATGGCGTATCAAATGGCCAAGCGGATGCAAGAGCTGAAACGCGACATCGAGCTTGCAGCTTGCGCAAACAACGCCAAAGCGGTAGGTAATGACACTACTGCCCGTGAGTCTGCCGGTATTGAGTCATGGATTGCCTCAAACACCTCAGCAGGTACAGGCGGTTCAGACCCGGCTGGCACAGGCGCTGACGCTCGAACCGATGGAACGCAACGTGCCTACCTGGAAGCTGATCTTAAAGCTGTCCTGGCGTCTGCTGCTGATGAAGGTGGCGATCCAAATATGTTGCTGCTTGGTTCATTCAACAAGCAGGCAATGTCAGCGTTTACCGGCAACGGTACTCGCACCTATGAAGGCAGCACCAACACTTTGGACACTGCAATCGACATCTACAAGTCTGATTTCGGTATTCTGGAAGTAGTGTTCAGCCCTCAGTCTCGTTCACGTTCAGCCATTGCGATTGATACCTCAATGTGGAAGCTGGCTATGCTGCCTGGCCGTTCATATATGCAGAGAGACCTGGCGATTTCGGGTGACTACATGCGCAAGCAAGTGCTGTGTGAGTGGACATTGCAGTGTGATAACGAGAAAGCCAACGGCATTGTGGCCGATCTGACCACTTCCTAAGCTAACCTATAGAGGCCTCCGGGCCTCTTTTTGGAGCTAACATGACAGAACAGAAAGACACGACCAAGCAAACACGAAAAATGAAGGTTTATTGCCGCAATAGTATCTGGGTTCAGGGCTCTAATGCTTACCCCAAGAAAATACCGGCAGGAACTTTGGTTGAGCTGTCAGCCGAAGACATCAAGCATTTTGGCAAAGCAGTCACAAAAGACATTCCAGAGGAATTTGACGATGTCACAAGTTGATCGTTTACTCACGTACACACTGAACGCGACTATCACTGACGTTTCCACTGCCGGCCAGGTCTACATTCCTGTGCCAGATGGCTTTGGTGGCGACATTGTAGAGATCCGGTCAGCATTGAACGGCGCTATCTCGGGTGCTAACGCAGTTCTAACGGCAAAAATTGGTGGTACTGCTGTCACAGGTGGCGTGATTACCATTGCCAACGCCTCATCAGCCGCCGGGGATGTTGATGTGTGCCGGCCATCTGGTGCGAACACCGTTGCTGATGGCGGGTCCGTAGAGATTGAAACCAATGGAGCCTCAACTGGTTCAGTTAGTGTCTTCCTGACAGTGGTTGTGCGCCGATGAGTGACTGGCGCTTACTAGACCATGACGGCTATCGGAAGCTCTACTTTAGGCACAACGAGTCTACGGGTAGGGACGAATTTAAAACTGTTGAGGACGTAGCGCCGCTGATCTCAATGAACCAGAAAGCCCGCAATGATGAAACGGGCAACTGGAAAGGCGACATGCACCACGTCGCCAGCGTACCACCGGCTGTTTGGAAGCAGTGGTGGCAGGAGTTTGGCGGCAACCCAATGCTACCAGAGAACCAGCCCAGGCTAATGCAAAAGCTCAACGACCGCGACTATAGTAAAATGCGGGTCAAATCAGGCAGGCTATAAATGGCACTCGACACGTACAGCAATTTAAAAGCGTCTGTTATTGCCTTCTCAGGGCGTGATGATCTGTCTTCACAAATGGATGACTTCATCTCACTTGCCGAAGAAGCTATCTATTTCAACGATGTGTTTCCCCTGCGTTTGCAGTCGATGGAAACAATACTGACGGACACCACCGCCGGGCCACTGTATACGCTGCCTGCTGATTACATGGAGATCCGTTCACTAACCATTACCAATGGCGGTAATGAGTGTGAGCTGTCCTATGCCAGCCCTGCGGTATTGCAGATAATCTCGGGAACTGGCGCGCCTTATGAATTTACTATTGTCGGCAGTGACATCAAGTTTAATATCACCCCTGACTCAGCATACGCCATCAAACTGACGTACTACGCCAAGCCAACCGCGCTTAGTTCATTAGCTCCTTCTAATGCTGTATTAACCAATCACCCCAGCATCTACCTAAACGGATGCCTATCAATGGTTGCTCAGTATGCCGGTGAGGAATCAGACGCTGAAAACGCGTATCAAAAAATGATTCGATCAATCCGTGGCGCTCGCCGTGGTGATTCAACAGGCCGATACCCAAAAGGAGCTAGGGCTAAGGTTCGCGGGAGTACACCTTAATGCCTTCACGCTTTAACCGTGTTGACTATCCTGCCGTGGGTGCGTCTTATAGATCACCCTCATTGCCTGCCAGCGCCCAGAGGACCGTCAACCTGTACCCAGAGGTGCTTGATAACGGCCTGGTGAATGTTGCCCTGCATAATTTTCCCGGCCTTAACCGCAAGCTGTCCGGTAATTCCGGCGAGTTTGACCGTGGGTTCCATACATTCAAAGGCAATCTGTATCAGGTTGCAGGCTCACAGCTTTACCTAGTGTCATCAACCTATGTTCGTACAGCCATTGGCTCTATTGCTGGCACTGGCTATGTATCAATGTCTGACAACGGCAGTACCATGGTCATTGTTACCGGCGGCTCAGGTGAGTACACATACGATGGCAGCACATTTGCCGCAGTGACACTAAGTTCTAACCCCAGCAATGTTGAATATCTTAACTCAAGCTTCTACTTTGATGACGATGACGGCAGAGTCTCTGTCACAACGCCTGGTACCCTGACAATACCCGGCCTTAATTTCTTCGCGCCGGTGTCAGCGCCAGACAGTCTTGTCCGGACATACATCTTTAATCAGTTTATCTACCTGTTTGGTGAACGCACCATTGAGCCATGGCAGCCAGTGGGTGCTGGTGTGCCTCCCGTTGAGCGCATGAACGGCGCTATCGTTGAGTCGGTAGGATTGGCAGGGCGCACTGCTGTAACGAACACAGAGAAGGCCATGTACTTTGTCAGCGACAAAGGCGACGCCATTCAGCTTGCCGGGTTCCAGACTAAAGAGATCAGCACAGTTGCTATCAACAACGAGTGGCGGCAATACAGCACAACAAGCGACGCTATCGTTCAGACGGTTGATATCCTATCGCTTGATTTCGTGATATTCAGCTTCCCAACTGCCGGTAAAACCTGGGGCTATGTTGAACAGTACGGAATATGGTTCGAGCTAGAGACCGGCACAGCTAGAGGCCGATGGCTAGGCAATACGATCATTGAAGCATACGGGCGCAATATCGTTGCAGACTATGCGACAGGAAATATCTATGAGTTGGACCCTGATGTGTACACTGACAACGGGTTAACGACTGTCAGAGAGCGCATATTCGCACCATTGGCCGGTGAGAAGTTCCAGAAGCCGCGACAATTCTACCAGTTTAACGAGTTTGGCCTATCAATTGAGACCGGATTGGGCAACACGGCAGAGATTAACCCGTTGGTTGGCATAGCCTTTTCAACCGATGGCGGCCAGACGTACAGCAATGAGCGGTTTAAGAAGGTCGGCCAAGATGGTGAGTATCAGAAAGAGGTTAAGGTCACTGACAATAAGCATTTTCGTGATCTTACTGTACGTCTGAGATACACAGAGCCGAACAAATTCAGCCTTTTCTCTAGCTATATAATGATCAGGGAGAGTGGCCGCAAATGAGCCAGATTAATAACATCACCTACTTAAACCGCATCCGACCGACCAAATGGAAGGATGGCGAACAGGCCAAATATTTAACTGACATTGAACAGTTTATCCGTCAAGTCTATGACCGCTTAGTCGGTGTCAACCGGGTCAAAGTCTATACCGTCGCCAACCTACCGGACGCAGCCAGCTTTTTGCCAAACTCAACAGAAGGTGCTGCCATGGTTTTCGTGTCAGATGAAGCTGGCGGTGCTACAATAGCCTTCAGCGATGGCACAGACTGGCGCAGAGTTCAAGATCGAGTCGTCTGTACCAGTTAAACGCTACCAGCCAAGGGCATGCCCAGCTAGTGCGAAGATGTATTCAGATTCACATTAGAGTTGAGGTTATGTTATGAGTTGGTTAAGTAATATTGGTGATTGGGCAGGCGAACAATGGGATAACATCACAGGTGAAACTCAAGCCGACGCCGCAGAAAAAGCCGCACAGCTACAGGCTGACGCTGCCAATTCAGCAGCACAGCTTCAATCTGAATCAGCGGCAAACCAGCTAGCCTTTCAAGAGCAACAGGCTGGAATTGCTCGGGATGACCTGCAACCATTCACACAGTTCGGTGCTGGCTTCATTCCCCAAGCTAATGCACAGAATCAAAACACTGCATCCCTGTACGGCGCACAAGGTCAGTCCGACTTTATGAACTCGCCTATGGTTCAGGCAATCATGCAGCAGAACCGTGATGCCAACCTGAATAATGCCGCCGTTGGTGGTCGACTGGGGACGGGTGGCTTTGAGGCTGGCTTGCAAAGCTCTGCACTGACCACTGGTTTCGGATTACTCAATCAAGAACGACAGGCAAATCAATCCTACCTGGGGCAGCTTATGAGTGGCGTGCAGATGGGTCAAAACTCAGCAGCAGGGCAAGCAAATACATCTAATAGCCTTGGTGTAAACTCTGCAAACACCATGCAAAACTCAGTGATGAACCAGAACAACCTGACAACCAGTGGCGCAGCATCACAAGCGGCTGGCGTGATTGGTGCGGCTAACGCCTCAGCAGCCGGGACAGGTAACTTGATCAGCCTGGGAACTTCTGCCGCTGGTGCCATGGCTGGAATGCCCGGTATGTTTGGTAGTCCAACGATGAGCGTACCTACTGGATCAGGTGTCGGCGTTAGTAATGGACTTGGTGGCACTATAAACAGCCCCATGGGGTTTGGAGGCTCTTAAATGGCACTAGACCCTAGAATAGCATTAGCTGGTCAAGTCACTGACGTTGCGGGCGCCATACAGAGCGGGCAACAAATCACTGGCAACAGCATGAACATTGCCTTGCAGCGTCAGAACCAGCAGATCAACGCGATGGGTATTGCTCAGAAGCAAGCCCAATACACGAACAACCTCTTTACGTCATTGCGTGACAAGCCGCTTGATGAACGTGCTGCAATCATGGCTCAGAACATGGGCGTGCTAGAACAGTACGGCATACCGCCAAGCGAGCTAATGGGTAACCTTGACGACGCTGGTATTGACCGGGTGCTTGCTGCTACACAGCCATTTATGAGCCGTGGTGCGCCGGGTGAGCAATTCACCCTATCCCCTGGGTCAGTTCGGTATGACGAATTTGGCCGAGTAGTTGCACAAAATGAAGAAGCTCAAGGCCAGGATGGAGGCAGTGGTGGTGCGCCTAAGTACAAAGAGATAAGCACAAACCCGCTCACTGGCGTTACCACTGGATTCAATGAGGACTCAGGAAAGGTTGAGGTAATCCCGGCAGGTGAAGCAGCGCAAGCAGCATTGACGGCTCAGGCGCAGCGAAATACTACTGAGGCAGAAGATAAATCAGCCAGTGAAAGAACATCTCAATTATTTGGGCAAAGCAAAGATCTACGTAATGAGTATGAGAGTGTCACTAAAGAGGATAAGGCGACTATTGAATCCTTTGGTGCGATAGAAGCAGTCTTGAATGCAGACGATGAAGTTATTAGCTCGTTTAAAGATGCTTATGAGGCTAACGCGCCCGACAATGATGCTAAAGAAAAGATCCTAAATGACTCACGAGCAATCAGCGATATTGCCTTGATATTCGCATTCTTCAAAACAGTCGATCCCACTTCTACAGTGAGGGAGGGTGAGTTTGCTACCGTAGAGCAAGCGGGTAGTGTCGGTACTCGATTCCAAAACCTATACAACAGGCTTTTGAGCGGTGAAAGAATGGGTGACGCACAGCGTAACCAGGTGATACGGATTGCCCAGAACAAGCGCAACTCAGCCGCTACAAAGCTGAATAGTACCCAAGATAAATACACCACACTGGCCAGCGAATTTAATATCAATCCGGGGACAGTGATACTGGATGAAAATTATTCAAGTAATGTTGATCTTACTTCAAAGCTTTCTAGTGATACTGCCCAGCAAGAACCTGTACAAATAGACCCGGCAGCCCAACAAGGTATGGACGAACTCATCTCACAAAGCCTGGGGAATTAAGATGGCAGAACCGCAATTCACAGAAGCACAGCTTTCACAATACCTTGAAATGAAGGTAGCTGATGGATCAATGACCCCCGAGCAGGCGTCAAAAGTATCTAGTGATCATCAAATGTCGCTGATGCCAAAAGGCACGCTAGGCTCTGCCATTTGGGAGCCAACCAAGGCTATTGGGGCGGCAATGCTTGGCCAGGTCGTTGCCGGTGGCGCTGGCCTGTTGCAACTAGCAAAAGGTGACGGCCTTGATGAGGCCACACAAGCTATTGAAGACGTTCAGGGCGCAGCCGCACAGATGTCAGCACCAAAGACTCAGGCAGGCACTAAGGGCTTACAGAACGTCACTGATTTGATTCAACTGGGCGTTGATGTAACCCAATACTCTATGTCTGGTTTGGGCGGCATTATGGAGCTAGTCAGAGGCGAAAGCGTAGAGCAAGCAGCAAGGACGGTTCAGGACGTACAGACCAAAGGTGTTGCAGCCACGGCAGGCGATAGGGTATTTGAGGAAACAGGCTCCCCGTTGCAGGCTACCGGGGCTTACATGTTCCCAGAGCTTGTGGCATCTGCTATCCCAATAATTAATATGGGCAAAAAAGCATCACGCTATCAAACAGCAGTAGCCGCCAGGCTTAGGGATTCACAGGCCCAGCCAGAAGTAGCAAGGGGCATTGCTGATCTTAACGCCAGGATACAAAGCGGTGAAATAACGGGTGACTTGTACCCTGCTTTTGACAGACTTATACAAGCATCAACGCCAAGACTTCAAAACCAGCTTGTTCAAGCGGCTGATGATGTTCGCCTAGGTGCTGATCCTCAATCCGTAGTCAATAAACTAAATCAGGTAGAAGGCGATGCAGCAAGGGCGGCTGCCGATACTTCAATTGTTGACTATGTCCGAGCTGGATCGAATGGGATTAAAACCGACTTTTTAGCAAGGGGCGCTATTAGGCAGGGCTTTGATCAAGGTGTTATTGCTTCTGTTAAAGCATCATCACCATTAGATCGTAGTCGTATGGTTGAAATGATGGACATACTAGAGAAGGGCAAGGCAGATGCCTTGTATGCTGTCGTTAATAGGCCTTCCGATGTTGCCGGTAACAGCCTGTTACAACGCGTTAACTATATCAAAGATATAAACAGACAGGCAGGATCAGAGCTAGACGGAATAGCTCAAGGTCTTAGAGGTCAGACAGTAGATTATAGTTCTGTTGTGAATAGCTTTGTCACTCGACTCGATGATATTGGCGTAAAGATGGATAACGACCTAAAGCCAATCTTTGAAGGGTCAGATATTGAAGGAGTGGTTCCTGCTCAAAATGCAATAAACAACGTAATTAATCGCATGAAGTCTGGTGATGGGCCAGATGCTTATGACTTACACCGGATGAAAAAGTTCATTGATGAACAAGTAACTTACGGTAAAGCCAGCGAAGGCCTAGCCGGAAAGACTGAAAACATACTCAAAGGACTGAGAAGGGACTTAGATAGCACCCTTGATACAAATTTCCCTGAGTACAATCGGGTAAACACGGCCTATTCCGATACAGTGGGCGCATTAGATACGCTACAATCATCTGTTGGTAAGAAAATGGATCTGTTTGGCGATAATGCAGACCGGGCAGTGGGCACTGTACTGCGTCGCTTGATGAGTAACGCACAAAGCCGAATCAATATACTTGACTCAGTTCAGGATATTGAATCTGTTACTCGGAAATACGGCGGGGAATTTGACGATAACATCCAGGTGCAAATGCTGTTTGCTGATGAATTAGACTCAGTATTTGGTCCAGTGGCAAGAACTGGATTCCAGCGTAGTGTTGGCGAGGGTGTTAAATATGGCGTTGAGGCTGCAACAGGACAGAAAACAGGCATTGGTATGTTGGCCGAAGCCGCTGGCGCAATGACCAACAAGGCCCGAGGCATAAATAATGAAAATGCGTTCAAAGCAATCCGCAAATTATTGGAGCGCCCATAATGGCATGGACACCGATCAGCGGAACTGTCCCGCAATACTCAACTAGCGCAAACGAGCTTGCCAGCGACTACTGGCTCAAGTTCTATCTGTCTGGTACGACTACACCATACTCAGTCGCAACGGACAGCACAGGGGCTTCTACGCTTGCTAAGATCAAGCTGAGTAATGTTGGCTATCCAATCTCTAACCCGCTGGACAATGACACCATATTCATACCGCATGTTGAGGTTGCCTACCGCATTGTTTTGTACCAATCTGAAGCTGATGCTGACGCTAACGACACGGCCAATGCTGCTTTTAACATTGATGGCATATCGCCGGACATTGCCCAGCTTGCCACTGATGACAACATTGCAATGAAGGGGACCACATTACAGGCGCAGGATGACTACGACCGCTCACCGCTGTTTGTGAACGGTACAGACTTCACAGCAGGCGCAGGGCCGCACACGATCACAGTGCCGTCTGAGTGGACGCCTACCAATGCTGACATGCGGTTCTATAGGCTGGCCAGTAACGGTGTAGTAACAGACCTGACGCCTACCAGTAAGTCTGCCACCACCTTCACAATAGCGGAAACCCTGCTTTCAACCGATACGCTTTACATCGGTGACGATACCTTTCGTAATCAGATGGATGGTGACCCGCTAGATATTAGGACTCGGATTGATGTTTATTCCAAAAGTGAGGTTTATTCCAAAAGTGAGGTTTATGCTACTGCTGAGGCGGCAACATTTGCCCAAGGTGCCACTGCTGACACAGCATTGCAGCCAGCTAATAACCTTTCTGATGTTGCCAGTGCATCTGCGTCAAGAAGCAACTTAGGGCTGGGAAGTGCGGCAATTGTTTCATACGACGAAACATTAGCCGAGGAGCTTGCTGGCGATTTCGGCAGTGGCGAGACTGTAAATATTGTCAAAATTGGGAAAGTAGTGACTATTACGGCTAACCAAGGTTTGACGTTTTCTGCCACCGCCGTCGCAACATCAGGTTCAATAATTCCATCTGATTACCGGCCAAGCGCCGACACGCGAGTGGCAACTTTTCAAGACAGCGTGGCAACTAATGGCGTTATTCAGTACATCAGAGTACAGACAAATGGGCAATTAAAAATTGAGTTTGGGGCTAGGGACGAGAACACATTTGCAGTTCAGACAACCGCAAGCCCATTTACTATAAGTTACGTTGTAGGGTAAAAATAGAAGGTTTAACAACAAGCCCAAAAATCAAAGCCTCACCCATCAACCGAGCACGAAGGCCAAAATGATCGTTAACAGGAATGTCATAGTTGACCGAAGCGAACAAAACGGTTTCATCAACTCGGGCATAAAAGAATTGAGCATTGTCGCCATAGCCATGGATAGCACCGGCGCTGACGCTAAATCCATGATTGAGGTGAAACCGGCGACTGGCAGAGTATGACCGATCGCCGTATGAATTGATAAACGTGGACGCCTCCCAATTGTCATAAGAGAGACCGATTAGTGCGTTATTGTTGTTCATGCCCGAGGTGACCAAGTGAGCCGTCATAAGGCTAAACTCAAGCTCAAGGCCATCAGCAGAGGCCGAGCCAATCAGGAACAGGGCTATTATGAAATATCGCATTTTGTTACCTCAGACAATGGTTGTGCTAAAATCACCCAAAAAGGGTATTTATGACCGGTATCACAGCCCTTCATACCTCACTATAACGAATTGTAAGGACTGATATGTCATATCAACCAGTAAGCGGCATAGTACCCCAATACAGCACAGACGATAATGAGCTGGCCAATGGGTATTACCTCAAGTTTTACGAAGCCAACACTACTACGCCGTTGAGTATGGCGACTGACTCTGCCGGTGCAACGCTGCTGGTCAAGTGCAAACTGTCCAGTGCGGGGTTCCCCATCAGCAACCCGCTTGATAACTCTACTGTGTTTATACCCCACGTTAACGTCAGCTATCGGCTGGTAATCTACTACACCGAAGAAGATGCAAATACTGATAACACAGCAGCGGCTCTGGTTAATATTCCTGAAGTTGAACCAATTGCTAATTTAGGAAGGGAAATTGTTTTTGCGATCACTGACGGTGCAAATGTTGAATTAAACCCGGCCAATGGCGGCATTCAAACCTGGACCATGAGCGCGGATCGAACCGCAACGGCCAGTTTTGTGTCGGGGCAGAGCATGACCCTGATCGTAACCTCGGCGGGCAACGCGCTAACCTGGCCCACTATGTTGTGGGTCGGCGGTGATGCCCCCACACTGGCCACCGGGGAGTCTATTGTCGAGCTGTTCAAAGTTGGCAGCACGCTGTACGGCGCAGCCGTAGGTGATCCGTCGTGAGTTTTTTAATGAACAAAATGCTCCGGGTAGCGACAAGCGGCGGGGATACTCCAGGAGAATCAGGAGAATCAGGAGACCCAGAATGGACTTTATCTGGGTTTGGAGCG
>Ga0306869_1000855_pt1 | contig 12621 bp, 18 predicted proteins | sample AntRauTorckE6833_FD_190421 | JGI IMG/M metagenome (GOLD analysis project Ga0306869, IMG submission 190421) | Saline lake microbial communities from Rauer Islands, Antarctica - Metagenome Torckler E6 #833 (v2) (version 2) | ecosystem: Environmental > Aquatic > Non-marine Saline and Alkaline >... | reverse complement strand
ATCAAGGACTATATTTTCTCCCTGTGCTCTTTGCTTAAGTTTTCCTGTATCTTTATCTCTTACCTCAACGTCAAATCTATTATGTATTTTTAAATTTGTTTTTACGTTCATAAAATCCCCTCCTATAATGGGTTATCTCAAATTTCTGTTACTGTAATGTTTATATCATCAATACCTGTTTCTATTCTTTCTTCCCCAAAGCTATCTGTATAAGTAAGTTTAGTAACTTCAATGACTGGTTCTATTGTTGCTTTTATAAATTCTGTGTTAGGTAAATTAGGCAAGCTGTCCACTTTTCTTTTAGTTAACAAAAGCATTTTTAATAAAAAATTCACTACAATGACCACCCTTGCCAGTAGATTTTCCCATCTTCTGTATCTGTCTTTATTATAAAGGACTCTGTTAATATTGATATTGGAGTCCATGTGCTTGCTGGTAAATATATCCACTTTTCAGAATCATTTAGTTTTACCTTAGAATCTACTGCCGGATATACTAACAATTGTGACAATCTATCGGTTGGTGTTATTTCAACTTCAGTTGTAGTTCCATCTATTTCCCCACTATCGTACTTATTAAAAGTTCCTGAACTTCTATTAAATCCTACATTTTTCATATAATTACCTCCTGTTTTATAATGGGATGCCTCCAATATTAGTAACTGTAATGCTAATATCTGTAATCCCAGCTTTTATATTTTCCTCTTCGTAACCCTTTAAGTAATTAATAGCTAAAACTGTAATACTAATGTCTAATCCAACTGTTATATTTTCTTCTTCATAACCTTTTGGTGGAAGCCCCGGAACTTCGTACGTGAAAGCTCCAAAATCCCATAGACAATTGTTGTTTATTCTAAAAGCTAAATAATAAGATTGAGCTTCAGAATATTCTAATATAATTTTCTGTGCAAAAGGCATATCTTCAACTGTTGTAATTGTTAAAACTGAACCAAAAGAAAAAATGCTATCTATTGTAAAATAATCAGAAACCACATTTCTAAGAGTCATTGTTTCTTTAAGTTTTTCTACATCACATTCTAGAAGATAACTGAAATGTATTTTAATAGTTTTTTCATCTGTAAGTTCAAGTCTTTCATGGCTAGTTATCTCAACAACCGTATCAAAAGGACATACGTATAATCTTTCCATTTGTATTCCAGATGTGATATTTTCTTCTTCGTAACTATCAATATATTGAATTGGAGTAACGTCTATAGACAAGTCCGATATTTCTGCTGAAATAAATTCAGGCTTAAAGCTCATGCCTGCAAAGTTTCTTTCAGTAACTACATATTCAATCGTGTCATCATCATTCTGTACAACAAAACCAACTCTAAAATCATTAGTTCTAAAAAGTGCTATATCTACAACAGTTCCTGTAAACTCGGTTATCTGTTTTTCGTATTCCCAAAGTTTACTTCCCGAACTTTGAATAGCATAATTTCTATAATATACATTACCATCTGTTTTTAAATAAAATATAATTAATCCTTGGTCATTACTTTCATCACCATTAGCCGGAACCCAACCTTTAACACTTCTAATTTTAGAAACATTTGTGGAAAGTTCTGCTGTACTATTTTGCCAATACTGAACCGTCAATGTTCCAGAATTAACCTTGAATATCCAAGGATATTCGTCTGCAACAAGATTAAATCTAACCTGTCCTGCTTCTCGTTCCCAATAACCATCAAAATCTATTGCAACATTTGTAGCACTTCCAAGTTCAAATTCATAATCCCAAGGAGTTAGTTCGTCATATGGTAAATCTTTTGATTTGACGTGTGCTGTTCCATCTTCTACGTATGCCACATATACCTTATCTGGTTCCGCTGCAACCTCACTTCTTTTAGCAGTTACATCAATATCAGTTATCAATTCTTTTTCGTGAATTGTGTAAACTCTAAATAATTCCTTATTAAAACCACTGCTTAATAATACTTTAAGCTCGGGGTTAGCATTTTCATATATTGTCTGGTGCTTTTTATTTATCTTTTCTTGTAAGTCTAAAGGAAGGTCTCTCATACAGTACCCTCCTCGATTACATCAAATCTCATTGAAGAAACGAAATATCTGTAACTTTCATTTTTATATCTTTTAGTAATTCTATTCCATTTTGGTTCTGATATTATTCCTGTATATTCTTTACTATCAATTATTAATTTTATATTTTCACTAATTGAATGAGCTAGATTTATTTTATCAACTTGATTTTGATTTGCTAATATCTCAAATTCAAAATATTGAGCAGCTTCTCCTATTGTTTGAACATGAAAACTTCCATCTAAAAGTCTATTTTCTAATTGATTTGCATCATAAGTTAATGAAGATAAGGATCTAATTCCTAAAGACAATGAATAATCATCTAAATCATATAGCTTAATCATGCCATCCTTACCTCCCTTCTTAATTGGTCCATAATTATATCAACAACTCCTGATAATTCTCCACTATTATTAACACCTTTGACTCTTATAGTTCCTGAATGATTCATGTCCTGTCCTTCTCTTGCTTCTTGTGCTGTCAATACCTTTTCACCCTTATGAAGTAACGCTGGATAATTATCGAAAGGTACATAATCAAGTCCATCTTTATGATATCCCATAGCATTAGCTCTATCAGTCGCTGCTTTATCTCTTGCATTTTGTGCTATAATATCGTGTTCTGGTACAGATAATGTTTTATCTTCTACTTCTTTATCGTTAAATATTCCTAACCATTCAACAGCTTTTTGAACTGCTCCAATTACACCACCGAATATTCCTGTTACTGCTTCAACAGCAATTCCTATTGCTCCGAATGCTACCTCAACAATGTCTTGTATCCAAGGAAATTTAGTTGATATCATATCCCACAGTTCAGTTGCTTTTTCTTTCACTACATCCCAGTTTTTATACAAAGCTACTCCTATTGCTATTGCTGCTGCTATTGCTGCAACAACTAATCCGACTGGACCTGTCAAAACTGCAAAGGCTGCACCTAGTGCGGGTAATGCAGCGGTGATTGTTCCAACTACAGTTATTATATTTCCTATAATTATAAGTAATGGTGCTAACCCAGCTACAACTGCCGTAATTGTTAGTATCATTTTCAATGTGTCTTCATCAAGACTTGAAATCCATTCAACTACATCTTGTAATACATCGGTTAATACCGTCAATACTTCCGTCACTAAAGGTTGCATTACTTCTCCAAGAGTAGCCATAGTGTCATTCATTTTACCTTGTGCTTCATTAGCTTTTATAGTTTCTTCGTTTACTTCTCTATATTTTTCAGCTGATTCAGAATATAAGCCTGAAAGAGTTTCAGTTATTAACTCTGACCTTTCTTTTTCTGTGTTAGTAGCCTCTAATTTAGCTTTAAAATCATCTTCATTGATACCAGCCCAATTAAGTGCATCTGCCAAAACTCCTGTTAATTCTCCTGTTTTAGCTGTTTCATTGGCTGCTTCCGTAAGTCCTTCTATAGGTAAAGAATCTCCAAAAGTTGCATATATCCCTGTAGCTATATCTGTCCATTCTGCTAATTCCTCTTGAGATGTTGTTAATTTTGCCAAGTGATTAACTGCTTCAACAGACCTATCTTCTTCACCAAGTATCGCAAAGAAATCGTCATAGACTTCTTTAGCATCATCAACACTATGACCATTAGTGGTGAAAGCTGTTTCAAGTTTTCCCATTTCTTCACGATATTCTTTTGTAGCTTTAACATTTGCATAAAGTCCAGTTAACAGTCCCGCCGCTCCTACAGATAATGGAGTCAATTTTTTACCAGCACCTTCAACTTTACCGCCAAAATCTTTTACAGAGTCACCAGCATTTTTAAAAGACCTTGAAACTTTAGTTCCAAAATCCTTAGAAGTCTTTTCAACCTTTTTAAGTTCTTGTTCTGTTTTAATTATTTCTTGTTTTAATGCTCTTACCTGGTCCTCTGATACTTTGCCTTTTTTAAATTGTGCCTGAACCTGTTTTTCTGCCTCTCTTAATTCTTTTAGTTTAGTTTTGGTTGTTCCCACAGATTCATTTAATATCTTTTGTTTTTGTGCTAAAAGTTCAGTGTTTTTAGGGTCTAACTTCAATAATCTATCTACTTTCCTTAATTCACTAGATAATTCTCTTGTCTGCTTATTAACACCAGACATAGATTTATATAAATTAGTAGTATCTCCACCAATTTCAATAGTCAAACCTTTTATTTTATTAGCCATTTAATCACCTACCTAGAATTACCATTTATCAAAATCCGCTTGCGTTGCCATTCTTGTATTTTCTTCTTTTTCTTCCGTATAATTATCATTATTAAAAGTTATTATTAAATCCATAATCATTCCTATTGTTAATACTTCAAAATCTCCTAAAGTAATACCTCTTTCAAGTGCCCTAACAATTAATATATCTGTAGTCAGCTCAAAAGAGGTATCATCATTATCTATGCTTTTTTTTTAACTTCTTTAGTAGTTTTTATCGTAGACATTATTAAGTCCATTATTTCAGGAATTATATCCATGACCGGAAATTCTGAAAAACTATCCAGCCATTCCATAGGTGGTGGTAATTGAGGATTCGCATTTTTAGCCAAAACCCACGCCATATTAAAGAAAACTTCTAGGTCAAAGCAATCAGCATTTTTGACTGTTTTTGTTTTTACATCAATTGCTTCTGAAAGTTTTATTAAATCTTTAAAGGCATCTCTTTGAAATTGCATTTTATACTTGAGTAAAAAAGCTCCCGAACTCTTAAACTTAACATCTCTTCCGTCAATATTTAAAATCTTTTCCATATCGTCATCTCCTAAGCTGTTGCTGCAACTGTTAATGTAACTGTAACTGCATTACCTTTGTTAAATTCAACTAAGATTATATGCTCTCCATTATCCAAAGTTCCTACAAAAGAACTAGCTATATCAACATCTACTCCGTCAACGGTAAGATTAACACCTGCTACATCTATTCCATCTATTTTTACATTTCTAACTGCATTAGTTACACTAGTTGAAGTTACATCAATCGCTATATCTGCCGGAGCATCTTTTGCAAAACTAACCGTATCAGATGCTATTGTGTTTTGAACTGCATCCTCTAAATAAACTGCACTATAAAAATCATCATATCCAGTTTGTCCTTCTTCAATTTTTCCTTTGACATAGCCTGTATCTTCTGCTGGACTTGCTGTTATTGCAAGAGTATCTGTTTCAGGAGTTATTGAATTTGTTCGAGTATTACTTTGAACACTAGGTCTAGCAACCGAAACATTATAATTAACATGTTTTGTCTTTTTAGAATCTCCTTTAAACTCATACATCAATGCTATTGCTTTTATTTTAGCTTCTGAATCTTCAAACAATGCACCATTAGCATCTTCAATTTCACCCAATACATCTTTTTTAAATACATCTGGAATTAAAGCCACTTCTAAATTACCATCATAACCTTGATTTAATGTTGCTACAAAATAAGCTCCATCATCTGCATAAAACTCCGTCTTATCTCCTTTTGCATTTAAAACTAAATTAACTGCTCCTGGAATAGCAACTGGTGTTGCGTAATTTATTACTCCTGCAGTATTTGTTATAACTGAATAATGTACATTTTTTAAACCGTATTTTATTTTATTACCCATAAATTAAGCCTCCTTCTTTAATTCATCTATTATAGCTCTCGCTATATCATTTACACTTCCGTTGTATGTCTTTTTAATCAATCCTTTATGCTTAGAATCTGAACTGTATTCTAGTATGTTTGATAAAGGTATTTCACCTTTCTTACCTTTTACAGTTTTAGTATTACCTACATATCTTTTTAATTTATATTTTTTACGTTTACCTTTCCAGGCTTTTGCATAACCTCCGGAGTCTGGCAGACCTTTTGACTTAGGACTTTTAGCTTTCAAGTTATTTATTAAAACTTTTTCTCCTGCTTTTATTCCTTTTTCTGTAGCCTTGAAAACTACTTCTCCGTATTCTTCCATGATTTCTGATATTGCAACTTCTAAATTATCAATGTCTATAGCCATCAAACCACTCTCCAATATTCAAACTCAAAGACAGTAACCATATAACCTATATCATCAACATCACCTGCATCGAATTTACCAAATGGCAAATTAAACCCGGCTGATTTCATAGAATTTTCTATTAGGTTTTCAATAGTTCTTACTTCTTGTTTTTTTGTGTAATTATCTAGCCTTTCTGCTCTATAGTAATATCTAAGAGTTATATCCGCAGATTTAACTAATTCTTCATCATCTGCAAAATCTTCTTGATTATCTCCGCTAGACGAATAAACTATATACTCATCTGCATCTGGCCCGGACTTATTTTGTTCGTAAGAATAGATTCCTTCATCAAATAAGGCATTGTCTAAGGTAGTTTGAACTAAGTTTTTTATCATACAGCCTCATACCTCCTAACCTTAAATTCAAGGTATCTGTTTTCTTGTTTCACGTTATCAACCCCGCCCCATATCTCATAGACATTAGGATTGTTTTTATCCGGCTCATTATCTGCTATAGCTGTTGCATCTGCATTTTTTATTATTATTACTCTTTCTGTCTTTAATTTTTCGTAAATTGTAGGATTATAAACCATCCTAAGAGTAGCAGAATCATTGATTCCTAAAGATTGAGCCGAAAAAACTCTATCTCCAAAAGTTCCCTTCCATTCACAATAGAAAGTTTCAAAATCTCCACTTGTTATTTTATTCCATGTTGTAGTGTTTCCTTGTCCTAAAACATATTCTGTTGTTTTATAATAGAAAATAACCGGGGTATTAGCATTAAATTTAAACATCTGTTTCACCCCGATTTTGTGCAATGAAAGATATTAAAACCGGATGATTAGTTAATTGAGAAGGATCTGTTGATTGAGCCATCTTTCCGTATAAAACAATAGCTTCAACCGGCAGAGATACTTCAACATCAATCGCTAATAGTTCTAATTCTGCTATATCTAATGCATTTTTAATTATCAAATATTCTTCTTCTGTTATCTCTTCTGCTTCATACTGTATTAATGCTTCCGCTTCTGATATTTTTAAGTCATTGACTAAATTTTCTTTTTCTGTTTTTAAAAAAAGCAAGGCGGTAAAATCCCACCCTGCTCCTTTATAATATTCTTTTGCTCCGTTTATCATCTGCTGAATTTCTGCGTCTTTGTTAGCCTCGGAATAAAACACTCCAAGCCTATTTTTTATATTTTCAAGGAGTGTCATATCTTACCTCCTAAGATTTAGTAACTGTTACTATATATTCTGTTTCAGATGTTCCGTCTGTTACTGTTATTGTTACTATATTCTCTCCGGCTCCCCAGGTTGCAGCAGTTCCGTTTTCAAGTGGTGATCCGTCTAGGTCTAGTGCAATTTCTGCTGATGGATCATCAGTTGTAGCAGTAACAACATTTGTTGCATTAGTTGTTGCTACTGCATATGCTAATGTTTCAGAATCAAATACTGGGACTAAAGATAAAGCGCCGACAGTCAATCCGGATAATGAACTATCGACTACGCTTTTTTTGTTACTGTAACAAGAGAATTTTTATCTACTACTTTACCATCAATAATCATAACTGCTTTAGTAAGCATATCGTCAGTTTCCCAATCTTGTTTTCTTTGTACTCCCATGTTATACACAGTATTAATTGCATAATCTGCTGGATTGAAAAGGAAAGCTACTATCGTGTCAGAAACTACGTCAAGTGCAAAACTATCCATATAATCATTTAAAATTACTTTTCTTCCAAGTAATGTTCTTTCAGGAACTCCTGCAAGTCCATAATTAACTCTAGCAACTGGTTGACCATCTACTGTCATTCCTATAAATCCCATAAAAGTTTTCTTAGTCATAAACCATACTGCCCCTGATTCGTAAGCTAAAGGTAGTAAAGCCTCTGTATCTACTAGTGTCGAATACTCTAATGCTCCTGTGTCTGCTACTATATCAACATTTTGTCCTGTCGCTACTGTTTCTGCTAATATCCCTTTTGGTGATGCAGTTCCGTCAGCATCTGAAACTATAGTTGCTTCAATTTTTTTAACCATTGCATCTGTAACATTTTTAACGAATGCGTTTTCAAAAGCTGATATTGCCATAACAGAAGATTCTAATGACATTGATATTTCGCATCTTAATTTAAAGCTACCAAATGATATGTTTGAAGTAGTCTTTTGTTGTCTATCTGAACCTGCTCCTTCAGATACCCATGTAGCAACTGGTTTAACACTAGAAGTCGGGATTGAAACTCCACTTGCAAAACTAGTCTTAGTTACTAATGGAAGTATGTTTCCAATAGATTCAAGTTCTTCAACTATTCTGTTTACCAAAACAGTCGGTATCGCTGTTGCTATGTCAGTTGTTAATGTGTTAGCATCTGTTCTTAATTCTGCTGGTATCGGAGTTCCTTTTGACACGAAGTTCTGAAATGCTTTTCTATATTCCATTTCTTTTTCATCATCTGATTTTTTTGTTTCAATATTAGCAGCATTAACCATTCCTGGTGTTGTCGAATTAACTGCAGCGGTTCTATCATTTGTTTTAACTTCTTTTTTTTCTTCTATTTTTCTTTTTTCCTCTGCTATCATTATATCTAATTTTCTAAGTTCAGTTTCTAAAACATCTAGTTCATCATTAGTTTTTGCTTCTTCAATTTCTGTTTCAGTAATAATTTTTCTTCTTTCTAACATTTCTTTTAAAGTCATATTAAATACCTCTCTTTTTTAGTTTTAATTTTCTTTTTCTTAATTCTAACTCGTGTAAGCTATCCAGCTGTTTTTTCTCGCTATCCAGCAAGTCCAAACTCCGAGCATAAATTGAGGTGCTATCATAGAACGGAGTGTCCACTACCGATACATCATATAGCTTCTCAATGTTGGTAACTTCTCTTGTTGTTTCTTCTTCCCCAAATGTCCAGTTATCACCTTCATCTGCTACCGTAAATGCAAATGACATTCTGTCTATTAGTCCTTCTTGTATCCCTTTATATAAATCTCTGTTACTTTGAGTATCTAGTAATTCTGCTTTTACTTTTAAACCAACATCATCTTTTATAAGCTGCAAAGAATTATTTCTTGTCCTGGCCATTATCATAAAACCATCATTGTGATTGTATCTCATAGGTACATCTTTCATATCCGTTTTGTCTAGAGATCCTTTTTTTATAGTTTCAGTAAATTTTCTAGAACCGTATTGGTGAGTCGCTGGTTGTTCATATGTTATAGCATATCCTTCGATTAACATCTTATCTTCATCGTTTTCGACTGCTCTAAATTCAATTAATCGTCTTTCATAGTTATTCTTCTTACTCATCTTCACCCTCCTTTACACCGGCTTTTGATTTCTGATAATTATCTATATCTTCTATATTTACATAGTTTAATGATTGTAATCTTCTGTTTCCACCTTCCCAAGGTTCAATTCCAAACATTGCATTGATTTGATTTAATGTCATTACACCTGTTTCTTTAGCCAAGTTTGCAAGATTCATCTTGCTGCTGTTGTCCATGTAATTAACTTTAGAATAATAACATTTAATATTATGTCCTACATCTTGTTCTCTTTTAGTAAATAAACATGCTGTTGTTGCCTGCTCAAACTGTACTATAAATTCTTCTATGACAGTTTGATAAAAAGAACTGTGCTGTTCTCCTGTATAATCTCCACTTAAGATTGCTGCTGACACTCCATATCTTTCTTGGATAACAGATTTTAAAAAGTTTAAGGCTGTGTCTCCAATTTCAGGAGGTGAAATTTTTACCGGAGTAAATTCACCGGCTAGATCTGTTGCTATCATTCCAGATTTACTAACTGTAATATGGTCCTCAAAATCATCTCTTATTTTATTTAACTTATTCTGGTCTGCAAGTGTCTTAGCTGCATATACCCCTTTAATTTGTAAACTTGCTTCAATACTTTTAGGTAGTCCTTGAATAGTTTTATCTAGAGCATCGATAGTTCTTATTATGTCATAATCATTAGATTTTCCTTGGTCATCTCCGCCACCTACTACAGTATTATCTCCTCTTCTCCATTTCATATGAATCAAATCTGCATAAGGTAATGTATAAGAACTTCCATTTTCAAAATCAAGCCTTACTTCCCATACCTTACCTTCATTTTCACCTATATATACTACTTGAGGTTTTAAAGGATAAAAAGCTATATACCTTCTAAACTGTCTACCATTTGGTAACGTAACAATTTCATATTGCGGATATATAAATGCATTTGAGTGTTTTCTTCTAAGCCATTCTACGTTTGATAAAAAATCTGATGTAGTCTGTAAGGGATTTGGTTTAAATCTAAATAGTCTAGTAATATCATCATTTTGTATGTTTACATTTTCACCATTTTCAACAATGCTTTTAATTTCAATTTTAGATATCTCACTGGCCACCCTCTCAATAGCATTATTAACGAAATCTGATAAATAAATATCATTTCCAAAACTTGTGAATATAGGCTGTGAGTTTGTTAGCCATGATGCATAAGTCGTTGTCTTGTTGTTAGGTAATATTGATTTTAAATAATTTAATATTCCCAATTTATCGCCTCCTCCCTAACTGATTAGATTTATAAATTCACTTCGATACCACTCTAATGTTGCATAGGCTATTACTTTTGACGCTGTCCCATCTATTCTCTTTTCTGTTTGTAATTTAGTTGGGATTATTCTCCCAATAGTATCAACTTTTATACCTGTATTTTTAAAGCACCATAAACAGACTGGATTGTTTTGGTAATTAACTTTTTTGTCTCTCATATCTGCTTCTAATGTTCGCATAGGATTGTTTAATACTTTAAAATCCTGTGGAATATTCACTGTTAATTTATCTCCAAATATTTCTATATATCTATTTTGAAAGTCTTTAGCATAACGATTATCATAACCAGATTTAAAAGGTTTCAAGTCATATTCTTCTAATAACTTAAAATGCCAATCTGCTATCAAAGAACTATCAACTGCATTACCTTTAACTATAGTTAACCAACCTTCTTTTTCCCATTGTCTATAATCTACATCATCTGGACTATCCTCTAACTTACTTTCAGGTATCCAGTATCTAGTATGTATATAGGTTTTTAAATCATTAGGTTTTTTAAGTAGAACACTTGAAGCACATAAGTCAGTAGTCTCTGCAAAGTCATTTCCTGATATATAAAAGCTACCGCTGAAGTCTTTTAGTTCGAATGTTTCAAGATTAGTAATTTCATTCAACTGTAACCAAGCACTAGCATTAGATTGTTTAATGTTGAAATCTTTTGCTAACATAAAGGCTCTAGCTCCGGAGTCCGTTTTGGATTCTTTTACAAGGCCTCTCATATAATGCCATTTTTTAATTACTCCTAGGTTTGGATTGGATTTTACCCAGCTGCTCTCATCTTGCCATATTTCTTCTTCTGAATCTTGAGTGTACAACCAAATTAACCATCTAGGTCTTTCAAGTTCTCCTTTTAAAACTTGTCTTGCCTGTTTTAATCGTCTATCTAAATATCCATCTTCTGTAAATCCTTCTGTTGATATTTCAATAAATAAAGGTTCGTCTTTTGTTGACATAGATTGCTTTATAGGTCTAACCAAACTATCATCTTTCATTTCGTGGACTTCATCAACCGCTGCAAAGTCTATATTTTTACCTTCTTTAGATCCAGTCCTCATAGATAACTTTTTAATCTTAGCTTTATTTTGATAACTGTACTTACCTTTTTTCTTTTTCTGCTTTCTGCCACCCATATATATGCCGGTTTGATTCTTCCTACTTACTTTTCTAAGTTTAGGACTTTCTTCACGCATATTATTTATTTCATCAAAAACCATCCCTGCCTGCTCATAGTCATTGGATGCAGAAAGTATATTTGTTCCTATATTTCCACAAAAAAATTCAGCCAATCCATCAGCTGAAACTTCACTTGTTTTTCCATTTTTTCTTGCTACTAAATAAGTTGCTTCGGTGAATCTTCTTAACCATTTATTTTCAATTTCCATATAGAAACCATATATTGCTTCTCTTAATGCCTTTTGATGTAGTTCTAAAATAAAAGGCTTACCTGCATAAGGACTTATTGAGTGTCGGCATTCTTTTTGAATAAATTTAATTCTTTTATGAGCTTCTGTAGTTTCAAATTTAAACATTGGATTTTTCATATCTTCAATAAGCATTTCAAGTTGAGCCATTAACTCTCGACCTATTATTATATCTCCGGCTTTACACTTCTCATAATATTCAACTAGATAACTATTCGTATTCGTCAAGACCATCATCCTCATCTATATTTTCAGAAGCAAGATATTTCATAAGCTTATCTAATATATTTGTGAGTGTAGCCGAATGTTTTGCAATTTCTTTTGAAATAGGTAAGGTCCTTTGAAGCTTAGCATTTTCCGGATGAAATTCTATTAGTCCAGAATCAATAGCCTGTTCATTTAATTTCTTAAGATATAGTTTTTCATAAGCTGCTTGTTCAATTAAAGATTCTAGAGCCTCTAATTTATTTTCGTCAGCATATGGAAATTGTTTCTTAAGTCTATCAATCTCATTTGATAACTCGGCATTACTCATATTCTCACCTTCTTTTGTTTGTTCTAAAAATTCCAAAACTAAAAACTCAAAACTTTAGTGTGTGAGGAATTTGTA
>Ga0306869_1000854_pt1 | contig 12626 bp, 19 predicted proteins | sample AntRauTorckE6833_FD_190421 | JGI IMG/M metagenome (GOLD analysis project Ga0306869, IMG submission 190421) | Saline lake microbial communities from Rauer Islands, Antarctica - Metagenome Torckler E6 #833 (v2) (version 2) | ecosystem: Environmental > Aquatic > Non-marine Saline and Alkaline >... | reverse complement strand
ATAGTTGTTTATTTTGTTTCTCTATCCACCACCAATTATGTAATTTAGCATATTCATTATCAACTCTTGATGTGATAATGTAAACAATAAACCCCATGTCTAATAATTTCTTAACAAAATCTTGAACATCTTCCTCACTAAGAGTACTATCGAAATCTACTGAAATTTTTTCCATAATATTATTATCTATTTATAACGTTCTGTTAAATTGTTATTTTCATCTATTATCCCAACATCTATTAAAAAGTCGGTAGTATCTTTTTCGCTTAGTAGTAATTTTTCTGTATATTCTTTAAATCCTTGTGCTAATTCCTTTGCGTTACTAATAACAGGTATATTTAAATTTCTGTTCATTGTATTCATCTACAATTTTTTTTGCTTGTTTATATTCTTCTTTTTTTATCATAATTACATATTTATCTTTATCGATCAATTTAATATTTTAATCTGTTTATTATCAAAAACAACATATTCATTTAATGTTATTACGGCATCATATCCATCAAATCTCAATTTTTTAGTAATGTCATTTATATTTTTGGAGTAATATTTTTCTTTCCATATATTAAAACTGCCCTCATCTAAATAAAATGGATTTCTAACATCTAATAAACATTTTTTAATTATATTACCATAAGAATTAGCGGATTCTTCATTCTTGAAAAAATAAAAACCCTTTCCATAACTTCCTCTTTTTGATTTATCAAAATTATCAAAGGTTTCCCATGTTCCGTGATATACCACATCTTTAAGTATACTATTTTTCATGAAATCATTTAAACTTTCGTTCATGAATTGTTTAAAGTTATTAATCATTATTCACTTATAGTTTTACTTATATATAAAATATCCAGTCTTTTTTTCATATATGTGTTTTTTATGTGATTTTAATTGTATCCCATCCACTGGAAACTAACCATGTCGATACCGAATTAGGTATAATTAAAAAAGATAGTCTTTCCCAGTCCATAGCCATTATTACATTACAAGGAATCGAACTTTAATTAACCATTAACCGCTATATATACAAATATATAAATAATAAATATAACATCCCAATTTTATATATAGTATATCATGATTTTAAACTATAAAAATTTCCTAATTAACGAAGCTATGTTTTTTATGATTGATGATTTTGAGAAAATAATAATTAGTATTAATGAATCTATAAATACTAATAAATCAATAAATGACATATCTTCCATTTTACTTAGGAGTCGATATGAAAAATATAATGATCTAAATATAAGCTATTTTGGTGTTGGTGATAGTAATAGAACAGTTAGGTTTTATGATCCTAATAAAGTCAAGAAAAAAGGCATTGAAAGTTTAAAATATTCTGAGATAAAAATAGGTAAATTTATACGTAAAATATTAACAATATTAGGTGAATTTGATAATTTTGACGATAAGGATATAGAAGATTTCACCAATACTTATAAATCATTTTATGATTTTAATATCTCAAGAGAAAATGGGTTCGAATTGATGTCACCAACTAAAGGAATAAGATATGCGTATGATAGTCATAATTTTGAATCTAATAGTGGGATTTTGGGGGGTTCATGTATGAATAATCTAGAAGGTATAGTGAACTATTATATAACACATACCCAAGGTAATTTACGGGTTTTAGTATTAAAAAATCCCGATAATAAATTATTAGGAAGAGCTCTTGTTTGGAAAACAGATAAGGGATTATTTATGGATAGGGTCTATACAATAAATGATTCAGATATTGAACTTTTTAAAAGGTATGCTCAGAAGAAGAAATGGTTATATAAAGATAAGCAAACATATAAATTTACTCGAACAATGGGACCTAGTAATAATTACCGTAGTCCCTTAAAGTTTGTTGGTTTTAATATGACTGTAGAGGTAGATAAGATGACTAAGAAGGAATTTGAAACAGTGGATATCCCTTATATAGATACATTTAAATATTTTTATTGGCAACAAGGAATATTATCCAATGTGCATAATTTAGAAGGTTATTTTATAGAATTAACTCATACAGAGGGTAAATGGAATTGTAATACCTGCTATGGTGATGGGGAAACAGAAATTTTGAGTAAATGTGGTGAATGTAGTGGATTTGGTATTATTACTGATAAAGATGGTGATGAGAGTGAATGTGATAATTGTGAACCAAGTTCGATGGTAGATTGTCCTACGTGTGGTGGGTTAGAGGATGGGTTACCTTATCATATCGTGCATGATGATGAATAGGGGTTTAGAATACTAAATATATTCTCAATCGTTATGTGTTATAGTCTAGTAAAGATCCTCACTATGTAACCTATCTTTTTCTTCTGATATTTGATTATACTTATAAGCTATACTTGCAGCTTCTTCTCTATCAACAAACCTATTTTCATTTGTTAAAAATCCTTGTTCCTTTTCTTGATTTAAAAGGTCATGATTCCTTCTACTTATTATCTCTAAAGTTTTAAAGCAATCATGGTGTCTTCTACCTGATATAACATATCCACTTTTAATATTTTTTGGTTGGTTTAGATGTCTTTTCTCATCATCAAACCATATAGATGAACAAATTATAAACTCAAGTGGGGATTCTTCTTCTTTAACTTCAAAGTTAAAATCGTATAATAAGTCAGGATATTCATTAGAGTTACCAAATAATCCTATCCTATTATAGATATTATTTAGATTTTTTTCACACCCTGTTAAAATATTTTTCAATGTATCACCATGTCCATCTTTATCTTTTGCTATTAGATCACCTTCACTCTCAGTTATTTTGAAACATCGTCCATTTTTACCTAATCCGATAATATCACCATCTCTGAAATCTTCAATTTGTAAATCTTTAACCATTATCATATTTCTCTAATTTAGTGTTAATATCCTTTATTTCATTTCCAACATATTCTATTTCACTTTTAAGATTATACTTAATATCCAATCTTTTTATGCCTCTGTTTTTATTTATGAAGTTGATTTTAATCTGGTTTCTAACCCTTCTAATTTACCTTCAAGAAAGATTATATCACATTCTCTATTACTTATCATTTTCACAATTTTTATTATTATTATTATATTCATACCCCCAATCAATGAAATACATAACACTATGGTCATCATGATCTTCAATTCTTGAATTAGCTATTAAACATTTAATATTTTCCTTATTTATACCACTTTTTAAATCTTTTAAATCTTTTTTTGTGATTAAACCTAACTCAAACATTTTGATCTTAAGCAAATTAACTCTAACGAATATTTCTTTTGGGCTTATATAATAATCTCTTTTAGTATTATAAGATAATATGTCTATCCGAAGGAAATTTGTAACGTTAATATAATTAATATTATCTTTCATTTTTTCCCCAATATTTTTGGTATATTTATTATTTGTGAATATATAAAATAATTTCTCAAATGAGTTATCATAACTTGATATATTTGTATCAATTATACAATTAACATTGAAATTCATTGACCAAAAAATATCATCACCATTACCTTTTAATAGATCCACATAATGTAAAAGCTCATGAGTTAGTGTTCTTTCTAATTTTACACTATCTAAGCTTCTATCTAAAACTATAACAGGTATATTAGCATTGAAATACCCATTTGAATATGAACCATCATCAATGTTAATAAACTCACCATCAAATAAAAGAATCTGTATATCCCCAATATGTTTTCTTATATCAGGATAAATTAAGGAAACGTTTTCAATTGATTTTTCATATATTGATGGGATAGCTTCTTGAGCAGATACAGAATTATCTATAACATTTTCAATATCATAAGCATTTTTATAAGGAACTATAGGTACTATCAATTCATAAATGAGGAGAGTTATTATTATAAGAAATAAAAAAGGTTTTATATTTTTCATGGAGTTTTAATGTGTTAATATAGGTAAATATACGGGGTTTTTATTAGAATTACAAATATTATGGGTTAAAATTTAAACCTTATGTATTCCACTTTCATTAGATGAATCTAAATACTCACCAACCTTAACTATAAGATCATAATTATTTAAATGATGTAAAGTAGGGATTGGTTTAATACGGGTAGCTTGTTTTAATAATTCTTTTTCTTCATCCAATCCACCAATACCCCATACTAATCTAAAATAATCACCACTTCCTAATTCATCCACAAAAAATGAGTTTAATTTATTATAGGTTTCATTAGCTATTTCTTCTATTTTTTCAGGGTCAGCAACACATCCAGGAGAATGTGTATATCCCATTGGTATTAGTATATCTTCTAAATATTTAGAATTTATAGGTTTGATGATATTAGTAATATCTTCTAATATACTTTTTGGGACAAAGAATGAATAATTTAACCAATAGAAAAATTGAATTATTTATTGCCCTTATTAAAAACGGGTTTAATATAAAATATACCATATTCATTCTCATTTTCTAAGGATTCCATATCATTTATTATTTTGATAGTATTTATTATTTAATCATTCTCTTAACGGTCTTTTTAAGACCTGGGTTAACTTTTAGAGCTTCTGGTACAATTTTATGTCGAATTCTATTCCGTGAATGATCAAGTGAAAAATTAGATTTATCTTGGATAAAAGGAACATTCTTTCTTTCACACCAATCTTCGAATACTTTCTTTTCGTTTAATAGGAATGGTCTAATAACATTACCCCTTGTGTATGGAATAACAGATTGAAATCCTCTCATACATGAGAATAGGTATGTTTCAACACAATCATCTAAGTGGTGGCATGTGATAATTGGGAAATTAAATTCCGAAAAAAACTCATACCTTAAATCTGACCAAATTTTTTCTTTATTGTTTTTTGGTTTAATATCTGTTCCACCAATAGTTAACTTAAGGTCATTCTTATTACAATAGCTCTTTATGAACTTCTCAGCTTCATCTCCATGTTCAGTATTATGGTTGAAATATAAAACATGGGGGTTATATCTACCATTCAAAAGAAAATCTAAAATAGCCATAGAATCTACTCCACCTGAGCAAGCAATCCCAACATTTGAAGGTATTTTATTTAAAATTCTAATCATATTGCTAATATACTAAAAAAATATAACATAAACAATAGTATTATACTATATTATCTGATTCTGATTCTGATTCTGTAATTTCAATATCAGTAGTATCGATATTAAATGTTTCGGACATTTTAATTTTAAATCCATTTAAATATTTAAACATCATTTGTTCTCTTTCGGTTAATGTATCATAATTAGTAGGTAGCATTTGTTGAACAGCTGTGTTTAAATCATCTATCTCTACTCCAGTTAATTCCAAACTCCCTCTTTTTATTATATCCTCACTCTCAGATTCATATTTATATGTTACTACTAACCTTTCGAAATCACCTGAGAATTCAACTCTCAATATTTCACCTATTATTTTACCTACTATAGATGTTGTCATATCCATGTTAACTGTTATATCAACTAAACTTTTAATTACCATAATCATTATTTATTTTTATATATTATTTATATATTATCATTTTTATACTTTCTATATAGACTATGTGAATTAAAAAACTTTTTGGTATTATTATATATATAATCGCATGTGACCATGGAGGTCATTTAATAAAAGAACATATCCGTGAATATTTATTGCTTTGGGAGGTTGATAATGAAGTTGTATGTGAAGTTACTGATACTGGACAAGTTGCCGGACAAGTTGCCGGACAAGCTACTGATGAAGTTGAAAAAGTAATTCTTGTTATGAATGGGACATAGGAGATTTGACAGACTACCGATAAATATTTTCCACTAAATAATCCATTTAAATCATTTTTATACTTCTTATAATAATATATAGACTAATGGAGTATTTAAAAACATTAAATGAATTACGAAAAATGAAACCTAATAGTAGAATCCTTGATGTAGAAAAACTACAAGAAGAATTAGATATCATCACTGAATATGATTATTTAGTTGGTGTTGAATCTATAGTAGATGGTGATATTATATCACAGTTTAAAATCAATATAAAAATGGATATTGATAAACCCGAATATAAGATGTCAAAGGAAGAAGAAAAACTTTTAGAATCTTTGAAATGGTTTAATAAAAATGGTCTTTTTGATAAAAATGAATCAATTATAATTTTCAGGTTAGGTAAGGATGAAGATTTCATATCAAATTATACTAAACCAGATGATAAAGTATTTTATACATCTACTATTAATGGAGCTTATTTCCCCAATTATATGGAAATAAATAAAATATTAAAGAAATATACCTAAATCATCTAATAAATCATATAAATGAGTATTGGTAAATAATATATAAGTTAAATAAAAAAAATATTAAAATGGAAAATAAACTTAAACACCTTAGATCATTCGAAAGTTATGATAGTGACGACCAAGTAGAAGAAACTAAACCTATGAATAAAAAGGATATGGTTTCAATGCTAGATGCTGATGATTCATGTGAATTTTCAAAAGATGAACTTATGAAAATGGAAGATGATGAGCTTACAGATATGTGTTCAAACCTAAATGAAGGATTTTTAAACTTTTTTGTTAATCTTGTTAATAACATAGAAAAAGGGGGTAGAGGTAAACTATGGTTGGAAAAATTACCTAATAAAATAAAATCGCTTTTAAGACTTGGTAAAAAGGGTGATAAAAGAGGTCTTTCAAAAGAACCTACAGCTGATGAAGTTGCAAGAGTAACATCAGAAGCTGATAAAGATGGATACTTAGGAAGGGTATCAGTTAAAGAAGGGAAATTAATCTATATTAATTCGAGAGATTCTAAATCTATATCTCCTAATACAACGGCTGGAGCATAACAACTAATTATAAAAATACCACCCTAAAGTGTTTTATCACTTTAGTTAAAGTCCCTTAACTGGGGCTTTTTTTGTGTTTAACTTTTACTTAACTTGGGCTTGTAAGTGTTCTAATGCTTTATTATATCCATTACAAAAATCATATCTTTGACATCCACAAGTTTCAGCCTTTACTTTTCACCCATCTTAGGTTTATTTTCTGATTCCATTTGAATCCGAAGACTATTATAATTATACTTAACAACAAAATAGAATTCATAGTCAAATTTCTTCCAATTCCATCTTGTATTTAATGGTTTATGGACATCCCACCCTTTATCAAGTTGGATTATCTCATGCCATATATTTTCTAATTCTTTCAAATTATCTGATGAATATGTCCATCGTGGACTAAACATATACCGTATCTTTCTAATTATATTTTTCATTATTCCTTTTCGTATTTTTTATTTTCTAATAGTAACCTAATAGCATATTCAATATCTTCTATTATGGTATTTCTAAATTGTTCTGATTCAATCTCACTAAGATCGATGGTATATTTTTCTAAAAATTTATTTATACTTTTAAATTCATTTATACTATTTTCAAATAATCCCGTGAAGAAATATGGACTGATTGAAATTGTATTAGGTGGTAAAACTAAATTAACATTCCTTTCTTTTAGATCTTCTTTATCTAAATTTAGGAAGGATCTTGCTTTAGATCCTTCGATTTTACCAGTAAATATATTTTTATAATCCTTCTTAAACGGTCTCATTGACCTTGATATATTATATTTTTCGGGGTCAAAATAATTATTTATTCTGACCAAAATAATACCAAGTAATAGAAATATAATAATACCAAGTAATAGAAATATAATCATAATTTATTAATTTTTTTGTTATTTATACTCCGAATATTTCTTTGGTCATACGAATCCAAAACTTATGCTCAAATTGGTATTCCTTTGATTTTTTATCTGCTTTATAAAAATAAATAAAGATAACCACAAGAATTCCTAGTGGGATTAAGAAAGACAGGAAGAAAATAGGGAAGAAAACTAAATACCCAATTAAAGCGAGTAAAACATATTGATGTCTTCCTAATTTTACTTTTTTACGTTCTTGTTCATTAACTAGTTCTTCGATTTCACTTAAGATTTTCCGTTTAGATGAAGAAACATTATGGTTATCATTCTTCTCTCTACGGTCTGCTTCTCGCTCAATGATTTCTAATACTTTATCTTTCTTGTTTAACATTGTTTTCTTAGTTTTTTGGGTTTATAATTAATTAAATATACAGATAATATATCGGTATTCCAAATTTTTTAACATAATTTATATATTATATTCTATCTTACTATTTCGAAGTACCTTTCCCTTAACATACGTAAATATCTATAATTATCCATCCCATAATTCCCAATTGCCCACATATCATTAAATTCTATCACAGCATTCTCACTATTACCTAATATCCCCACATCAATAGTGTAACACTTAGGGAAATCTTTATTTTCTTTAATAACACTTTCTACATATTTATAATCTGGAGATACTTTAAAATCACCACTATAATTACGACTATCTTCAATTTCCCCATTTCTAATATAACATCTCCATTCAGATATTATTTCGGATTCGAATGGTTTATATGATAATACCTCAGTATTTCCAGGTATATTACTTATAGATGAATGGATCATTTTATCTAAAATAAACCCAGTGAAAAGTTTAATTTGTAGTGGTTTTATGAAAATATCTTGTTCTTTTGATATTTCTTTAGCATCATCAAGTGTTATTATTTTAGACTCCCTATTAGAATTTAATGGCACTCTAGCATCCTCAACACCTACTTGTTTGAAAACCTCTCTCATAAATTCAACAGACCCTACAAATACATTATTCTTTATTAAAGTATTATATCTACCAATATCTTCAAAGGGTATTAATTTATAATCAACTCCCATTTCTATAGCACCATATAAAGCACAACTAACATCAAAGTGGTGGGGTATATTTTTATCATCACATTGTAAATATATCATTTTATTTAATTTTTTATTTCGTAGAATATTGTTTAGGTCGTATTCTTAAACCAGTGTGTATTTTAATATTAAATCGTTTAGAAATCATCTCACTAACAGAACCCATATTGTTTTTTATTTCTACCCACTCATTGAGTGATATTGGTGTGATATAATCTCCTATAATAAAATTAATATTATTTTGATTCTCACTTATTATACCCACATAATTACCACTTAAGTTTTTTCTAGATATATTAGCTAATAAACGACCACGTAAAGATGTAAATAACCAATTATTTTGTCTATTATACCTAAAATTAAAATCACCTTTATTATCAATTATATCTTCTATTTTACCATGGATATACTTACAATTTTTTATATAAACTGTTTCTTTAATTTCTGAAAAATCCCTATGTTCAAAATTCCAATTATTGTAATGGTGATGACCATCCATTATAGGGTAATTAACAGACCTGTGACTACCAAATGTTATACTTTGTCCACCTACCCTTAAGGTAATTAGTATATGGTGGTCGTGGGATAGCTTATATATTTTCATTTTAATTTAATGCTTTATTATTTTCCAATTTACTGGTAAAATACAAAAAATAAATTATATATACAAATGTTTTTTAATATATACTATATGATTAAATTATTTGAAGACTTTAACAACTCTAATAAGTGGGAAATATCACCACATAATTCTGCTAACTGGGCAAATCTAACAATAGATGATAATGGTGATTATATATTTTTTCATAGGTCTAAAGAAAAATTATCAATTATAGACCCAAGTAAGTATGGTTCTAATTCATCAAATATTACAAGTAAGGGTGAATTATCATCGATATCTAAAGTTGGTGGAATGTCGATGTATTACACTGATAAAAAGGTAGCTGAACCAGGCACTGGTGAATATACTCATGTAGTTAAAATTGATAAATCAAAAGTATATGATTTTAATGTTGATCCTAATAATTATTGGGGCGTAGCTAAAAAAGAGATTGGTAAAGGATCAAAATCACCAAACGATCAAATATCATGGGTGACTAAATTAGCATGTGATGATGGTTGGGATATAGTCATTTCTTTATGGATGAAAAATTTAACACGAGCACAAACAACTAAAAAATTAGTACCATTTGATTACTCTTATAGTGAGGGAAATATTATTAAAAAGAAATTAAAAGAAGATTATATATCTAATTTAGAATTAGGTTGGACACCATACATACCAGAAGATAAGTTTGAAAAGTTTGAAAAATACTTATTGGGATTAGAAACTAAGAAATATAGATATGGTGTTTATGATAATATTTACCATTTAAGGAATAGTTATCATAAACATTCAGAAAGTGAATTAAAAAACATAATTGAAAAAAGTGATCTTAATTCAGAAGATAAAAATGACCTTATAGAAATTTTATCTTCTGAAAGTAAAATATGGAAATCAATTAGATAATTTGAAATCTATCCGGAAGATCTATCCGGAAATTTTGGAAATATGTATGGGACAAAAAGTCCCACGAATAGAATATATGTACCTTATTTTGTATTTTTGGTACGTATATTAAAAGCCATCTCTAAGATGGCTTCTATATAATGTCTAATGTAATTATTATGAATTTAAAACGAGTGTAGCAGCTTGCTGTTGAGATTGAATTTCTTTTTTCTCATAACTTCTCACAACATTTTTCATCGCTTTTTTAACTCTTTGGTTAGATTCTGCAATAACACTTTTATCAATGACAGTATATTTATCCTCATTAACAGTTGAAAACGATATTTTTACTCTTTTACTTTCCATTGTTCTTCATATTAAGTTACTATAATAACGATAATCCTTGAACTTTTGTTGCAAAGTAAATGAAGTCCACATCATCAAACCCAAAATTTGATAAGTTAATTAATTCTTTCCCTTTTTCATCAAAGATTCTTAAATCTCCCCATTTTATATGAGGGTCAAGAATAACATTTTTATTATTAAATGTTCCAATATTATATTTTTCTGTTCCAATAATTTTTGATGATTCTTTCATAATATACAATGGACTATCTTTTATTTTAATTCCCGTTGTTATACCACAATTAATATTTATTTATTTTTCAATCAGGTAATTTGAAATCTATTTCCCTTTTCATCAAATCAACACCTGAAACTATAACTTCAATTTCATCACCTAAATTCTTATCTCCGTTATCAGAACATATTCTATAATTATCAGAATCTATAGTATAATCATTTAGATTATCTTTATTAACAAGACCCTCACATTTATTATCAATTAATTCAACATAAATACCCCAATCAAGAATACCAGTTATTATACCTGTGAATTCTTGACCTTTCTTATCCAATAAGAACTCAGCTTGTTTAAATTTTATTGAACTTCTCTCTGCTCTACTTGCTGATACTTCCCTATCATTTATATGAGCCGATATTTTATCCAGCTCCTCTTTTGTGTAATTATTCATAACTATTATATAAATAGAAATAACGAAAGTTTAAGGTTACATCATATTATCTTTATAGTAGTTATATAACTAAATATATAACATATTAAAAATTAAGGAAAATAGAAAAATGAAAACTACAAAAATGAAAAAATTAATACTTAGTATTATAATACTAAGTACTATAATGTTTACCGGTTGTAAAAAGAAAGGTTGTACTGATGAAACAGCTATAAATTATAACACAGAAGCTCAAAAGGATGATGGTTCGTGTGAATACGCTGCACCAGTTGTTGATGAGTCAATGGTTATGGTCTCGTCAAATATTACATCTAATACAACTTGGACAAAAGATAAAATCTATGTGTTAACATCACGGGTAGCAGTTACATCTGGAAACACTTTAACTATTGAGCCAGGCACAGTTATTAAAGGTGAAGTTGGTTCAGGAGCAAACGCAACTGCATTGATTATCGCAAGAGGTGGTAAATTAATGGCTGAAGGTACAGCAACAGAGCCAATTATTTTCACATCAATTGCAGATGAAATTCAATCAGGTCAAATAGATAATCCTAACATGGACCCAGATTTAAGTGGCTTATGGGGTGGTTTAATCGTTCTTGGTAATGCTCCAATTTCTGCTGATGCTCAAGCTGTACAAATAGAGGGCATTCCAGCCTCGGACCAAAATGGTCTTTACGGGGGTACGGATGCAGCTGATAATTCAGGTGTTTTAAAATATATATCTATTCGTCACGGCGGAGCTAACATTGGTGAGGGAAACGAAATCAATGGATTAACACTTGGTGGTGTTGGTTTAGGAACAATCGTTGAAAACATTGAAATTGTTGCAAACCAAGATGATGGTATCGAATGGTTTGGTGGAACGGTAAATGTTACAAACGCAATAGTTTGGGATGTTGGAGATGATGCTTTTGATACTGATCAAGCATGGGCAGGTACACTTGATAACTTTATTGTTATAGCAGGTGCTTCAACTGACCACGGAATGGAAGTAGACGGTCCAGAAGGAACTTACCTAGATGGTCATACTTTAAGAAACGGTTCTATTAAAGGAGCTGCAGATACAGAACTTGCTGATTTTAGAGATGGTGCAAGAGGTACTTTTGAAAACATTTACTTCTTTAACTTCCCAGATCCTGCGGTAAGCGGTAGAGGTGATTTATCATTGTCAGGTGTTGGATCTACAGATAATTTCGCAAACAATATCTTAAACTTTAGTAACCTTGAAGTAACTTCTGAAGCAGGAGTAATCTTAACGGATGTATTTAAAGGTGGAACAGATGCTCATGCAAGTGAAGTTGCTTTAGGAGCAAATATTGTTGGAGCT
>Ga0306869_1000853_pt1 | contig 12626 bp, 12 predicted proteins | sample AntRauTorckE6833_FD_190421 | JGI IMG/M metagenome (GOLD analysis project Ga0306869, IMG submission 190421) | Saline lake microbial communities from Rauer Islands, Antarctica - Metagenome Torckler E6 #833 (v2) (version 2) | ecosystem: Environmental > Aquatic > Non-marine Saline and Alkaline >... | reverse complement strand
GTGATCAATTCATTAATGATGAGCGCACAGGGCACGGCCGTACTCATTTCTAAATCAAAATCCTGCGCCTCTACCTTAGTATCAATAGTTGATTCCCCGGTCTGCATATTGGCCGAAATATGCTCTACAAGTTGGGTGATATAGGTATCGGGGTTGAGGCTGGAAAACGTCTTGTTATCGTAAAGCAACTCGTGAATAAGCGCCATGGAGTTGATGCGGCTTTGACTTTGCATCAGCGCCTTGCGGGCATCCTCATTAGTAGTTTTATCGGCTTGTAAATACAACAGCCCTGAAATAACCGCCAGATTGTTTTTTACACGATGATGGATTTCTCCGAGGAGCACCTCCTTTTCTTTTAGCGAATTTTTAATCTGTTTTTGCTTGTTGATGCGATCGGTCACGTTGCGCACCATACCGCTAAACCCAACGGAATTACCCTCACTGTCTTTTCGCAGATAAACGGACGCCTCCACCACAACACGGGAGCCGTCTTCGCAGATCAGCTCCCAGTCGAATCCATGCTCTGAAATCCCTGTCTCGTGCACGCGATTAAATGTCTCAAAAACCTTTCGGGCATTTTCTTCATCCATATATGCCCGGTTGTTCATACCAATCATTTTCTCGGCCGAATAACCTACTATTTCTACAAGGGCAGAATTAAAGAACGTAAAGTTCCCCTCTAAATCTGTTTCAAAATAGCCTTCCTCAATATTTTTCAGAATCTTGCGGTACTTTTCTTCACTCTTGCGCAGCTGTTCCTCCGCTTTTCTGCGTGAGTCAATATTGGTGATTACCCCGTCTATGTACGTATCTCCATTATCTTTATTTAGCGTGCTGTTTTCAAGCCCCCAGAAGGTGGATCCGTCTTTGCGTTTAAACAGCACTTCCTCATTCTTGAATTCGTCTTCATTTTTCAGGCTTTTAAGCAGGTTCCATCTATCGCCGGCCTCAGCGTAAAATTCTGTGGGGTCAGTAGCCAATACTTCTTCTTTAGAATCGTAGTCAAAAAGTTCAACAAAGGCCTGGTTCACATAGACAAGGCCATCATCGAGGGTGCTTCGCAAAATACCTTCATTTACATTCTTATTGATGGATTCAAGTAAATTTGCGGACTCCACCAATTTTTGCTCGGTCTGTTTGTATTCGGTAATGTCCACAAATGTTGTCACCCGGCCAATGATCTTATTTCCAGTGCTATAAGGCACCGAATAACGCTCAAAATGGTGCCCATCTTTAAATTCGATAATATCGTTAATCTTTTTTTCCGGGTTGCCATACATTTCAGCAATTTTTCCCTGGAATTGCTCCGGATGCTTCAGCAGCGAAAAAATGTGCGTCATGGCATCTTCAATGCTTCCCTTGAAGGCAATATCATCGGGAATTTTCCATATCTCAATACAGGTTTGATTGTAGGTTATTACCTGCTGATTGGGATCGGTAACCAGTATGCCATTGGGCGAAGCTTCGAGCGTGGTTCGCAGCAGCGATGCATAATTATGGATGGCTTCGGTTTGATTAGCCGCTTTTTTGCCAATAAAAAGCAGCTCCGCACGGTCATCAAGCTGCTTTTTCCATCCTTTTATTCTTTCTGTGGAAAGGGAATGCTTTTCAGAAAGCTTCTTAATTTCGGCTTCGGTGTGAGCCTGAATAGCAATTTTTGCCTTGAACCGGTTACTGTAATTGACTGAGCTATTTTTTTCCATTATTGCACAAGTTTCTTTTCTGCTGAAAGAAAAGTTAGTTTCGGTAAATTTTCTGTTTAAACAAAATTCTTATTATCACCCTTCAACGTATGCTTGTCCTGCAAAACGTATGGTTTTATGTTACCTTAACCCATGTACCGATTAAACTTTCAGACAACCTCATTGTTAAGGACTAAAATAATCGATCTTGTCATCCCGGACCCCGATCCGGGATCTCCAAATACTGAATATGGTGATCAATTTCAAGCCGATAGCAACGTACTTGCTTCAGGAGATCCTATCCAAGCGAGGTATTATTAATTGGTACACATGTTGCCTTAGCACAAAATCTTGCAACGAATTCCCAGCAGTTTATGCCTAATGAAGTTGATTCATATAAAATTGGTGCCATCCGGGTTTCAATCACCGAAAATGAAAAGAACAATAAATTAACGGTTGATTGCAATGACGGCAATTTCCATTCTGCTTTTACCGTACGCCGGTATGAATATGAAAACTATAAGCGACACATGAATCAGCGCATTAAAAATGCCTATAACCAACAGTATGATGAGGACTAACTGCTTAATAAAGGGCTCGATTTCCCCGATGCCTCGGGGCTTTTTACGTTGTGAGGAGGTTGTGCTTGCATCCCTTTGGGGTACCTCGGAACTTAAATCTTCGGGAGTGCCCCGAAGGGATGCCTTTGGCACAACTCCCTCAGAACATGGATGATTAAATCCTTAATACAGGTTTAGACCCCATCACCCTGCCAGCCAGTTCATTATCGTGTCTTTAATAACATCGCTCCGCTGACTCAAAAATTCATTATATGCTTCATTTTCTTTGGCAAGAACCTGCTGTAAAAAGGCCCGGCCGGCATACGGAAACATACAAAGCGACAGCATATTTGCTATAACCTGTTGGGACGATACCGGAGCTACCTCGTAATTTGAAGCGGCCTTTTCCAGTTGCTTGTCAAAAATTGAGGCATCATATGCCAGGCTCTCCTGAAAGATGCCCCTCGTTTTGTGGGGGTGGCGATTTAATTCATTGATAATGAACCCCGCAACGGCCGGCTGTTGCTCAAAACGCTCAATGGCGGCGTCGATAAAATGCTCCACCTTTTGAAAAAGCGGCGTTGAGTCTTCCAGCGTATTCATCAGACCGGTCATCAGCTTTTCGGATGATTCTTTAAAAACCTCCTCAAAGAGATTGTCTTTGGTATCAAAATAATAGTGTATCATCGCCTTGGTAACGCCAATGTTATCCGCGATAGCCTGCATCCGTGCTCCCGATATGCCTTCGCTAATAAACTCTTGCAGCGCAGCATGGCGTATTTCAGTTTTACGATCTGTTTTTTCTAAAGCCATTGATAGTTTAACTAAGTGATTAGTTGTTTGTTTGAATTAAACAAATACGCTGCCCAAATACAACTGCTAACTGGATGATTAATACTGATTTTCACTTCGTTATCAACCCTTTTTATTTAACCCACCGGACGGCGAACACAGCCGCCCGATGGGAGGAGTTGTTATTTCAATATTTTAAAATATGCCGCTTATACCAAAATGAGACTCACCTAATTAATTTTGCCTGTTTGAATAGCCTTTAATGCTATTTTACAACAAAGCTGAGCTGCTTTGTCTAAATTTTTGAATTTGGGATCGGCGGTAAGCCCCTGCTCATAGCGGTAATAAATCTGTTGGGCAATAACGGCTATTTTGAACAAGCCATACACGTAATAAAATGTAAGATGATCGACATTCCGGCCTGACTTTTGGGCGTATAATTGTGCTATTTCACGGCGGGTGGGGTTGCCGTCAAAAGTGGTAGGCGACGGAATACCCTGCTTAACCATTTTAGGGTCGCCGGCAACCGTCCAGTAACCCAGCGAGGTTCCCAGGTCCATCAGCGGATCACCCAGCGTGGACATCTCCCAGTCCAACACGGCCGTAATTGATTCCCAGGAATCGTCTTCAAAAACAAGGTTATTATATTTGTAGTCATTATGGATCAGGCAGTGACTGTATTCCTCGGGTTGGTGCTCCTGCATCCACTGCATCACTTGCTCGGCCAGCTCGGTTTCGCCGGTGGCGGCTTTTATAAACTGCTTGCCCCAATTGGTAACCTGCCGCTCCACGTATCCTTCGGGTTTTCCTAACTTTTCCAGCCCGGCCGATTTATAATCCAGCGCATGCAGCTCCACCATTGTATCCAGCCAGGCATCGGCAATGCGGGCATATTCGAGCGGGGTGATTTGTTTCTGCTTCGCCTCTTTATAATGCAGGATGATACCCTCAACCCGTTCCATAATATAAAAATCCGAGCCCAGCACATTCTCATCATCACAGAAAGCGAACATCTGCGGCACCTTGCCAAAACCCTTTTGGAGTGCGCTTTGTACCGTAAACTCACGATTCATATCGTGACCGCGCTTTACTGCACCCGCCGGCGGCTTCCGCAAAACGTAATCGTTGTCTTCTGTTTGGAGCAGATAGGTGAGGTTCGAATATCCCGCGGTAAACTGCCGGATATTCAGTTCAACATCAGCTGAGGTGATTAAATCCTGCCGATGCAGAAACCGTTTTAATGATGCCTTGTCTAATTCTTCTCCTTCACGAACCTTTTGAGGACTCATTACTTATTTGTCTTTAGGCGTTAGTCTGGAAAAATATATCCCTTAGCTAATATGATACCTTGGGGGCAACTTCATCCCCCTTTTTACGGAAAATTCACCGTGAACTTCAGTCACGTCTGGCGCAAGTTTGTAACCTGTGCTGGTAAAAGGTAAATGTTGACTGGTCCAAGTTACAAACTTGAACCAGTCAAGGAGGGATGCCTTCGGCAAAGTTCAGGATGACATAAATTACGGTTTACAATTTGCTTAACGAATGTAGGTTCAACCATCAGTGGTACCATTATACTTTTTAATACAATTCTTGCCAAGCTGATACATGTGTACTTCATCCGGGCCATCGGCAAGGCGCAGCGCACGCGCCGCCGCAAAATAATGCGGCAAGTAGGTATCCGGCCCCACGCCTTTGCCGCCCAGCATTTGCATGGCGCCGTCAATAACGTTTTGCGCCATAGAGGGCGCTACAATTTTAATCATTGCAATGAGGTCTTTGGCTTCTTTGTTGCCCAACCGGTCCATTTTATCAGCCGCCGAAAGCGTAAGCAGGCGCGCCTGCTCAATTTCGCATTTCGATTTAGCGATAGTCTGACGAACACTGGTCATATCTTTAAAATCCCTGCCAAAAGCCGCTCTATTTGCAGCCCGCTGAGCCATCAGTTCCAGTGCGTACTGCGCCATGCCCACCAGCCGCATGCAGTGGTGAATACGTCCCGGCCCCAGCCGACCCTGAGCAATTTCAAAGCCGCGCCCCTCACCCAAAATTAAATTTTCTTTAGGTACGCGTACATCATTAAGCTCAATTTCAGCATGCCCTTCGGGCGAATCATAATACCCAAAAACCGACAGCGGTCGTTTGATTGCAAGGCCCGGCGTATCCATGGGTACGATAACCATGCTTTGCTGTTTATGGCGGTGTGCATCCGGGTCGGTTTTTCCCATTACAATGGCAAATTCACAAAGCGGGTCCATCCCGCCGGACGCCCACCATTTGGTGCCGTTAATCACATATTCGTCACCATCGGCCACAATAGATGTTTCAATATTGGTGGCATCCGAGGAGGCCACATCGGGCTCGGTCATTAAAAACGCCGAGCGAATTTGGCCGTCCATCAACGGTTCCAGCCACTGTTCTTTTTGGGTCTCATTTCCATATTTGGCCAACACTTCCATGTTACCCGTATCGGGGGCGCTACAGTTGAAAATTTCGGTAATCCAGAGTTTTCGACCCATAATTTCGGCCAGCGGCGCGTATTCGAGATTGGTCAGACCGGGACTGAGATCGCCATATTCTTTCGGTAGAAAAAGGTTGAACAGCCCGGCTTCTTTGGCTTTGTCCTTGAGTAATTCCAGCCCGGGAAATCGTTTCCATTGGTTCTCGGAGTCGTGCTGAAAGGCCAGATATTCTTCTTCAATGGGATTGATATACTCCTCAACAAATGTGTTGAGTTTATCCTGCAGTGATTTAGATTGATCGGAGTATTCGAAATTCATTATCTTTTTTTAAGTATAGGCCAAAATTTTTTTAAAATAGAATAAAAGTGTTTCTGCTTTGTTCATTTTCTTTGAATGCCCAAAAAAAAACTAACTATGTCATCCTGAACCTGTCCGACGAAGCCTGAGCGTAGTCGGGCTTGATTCAGGATCTCGCAAAGCCAGTTAACACTGAATTGATCAATACCAGATCAACGCTTACGGGCACCACGAGATCCCGGATCGGGGTCCGGGATGACACAAACGGGGTTGATATATTGTCGGGCTATATTTGACACACCCTTAGTATATATGTTTATCAACATTTATGATGTTGATGACTTTTTTCATCCTGCAATTAAGTATCCGCCGTCGGCCGTATATACGCTGCCAGTCATATAGCTGCCTGCATCAGAGGCCAACAGGCACGCCAGTCCAACCATCTCATCCGGGTTGCCAATACGTCCGCTGGGCAGGGTGTGTTCTACTTTGGCGCGGGTGTCATCATCACCCCAAAGCGCGCGGCTGAATTTTGTTTTGATGAGCCCGGGGCAAATGGCGTTGGAGCGAACACCGTGTTGGCCCCATTCTTTGGCCTGGTTTTTGGTCAGCATCACCAGTGCGGCTTTGCTGGTGCTGTAAATGCCCAGGCCAAAGCCGGGCTTTTCTGCTTCAACCGATGCAATATTAATGATGCTGCCTCCATCGTTTTCCTGCATATGGGGCAATACCAAATTAGACAATTGCCAAGGGGCTTTCACATTGACATTCATAATCTTATCAAATACAGACGCTTCGGTTTCTTCAAGCGGACCATACACCGGGTTGATGGCTGCGTTATTCACCAAAATGTCGATGCGGCCGTGCTTATCAGCAATTTTATCAACAAGCGCTCGGCGGTCTTCTTCTTTACCCACATGGCAGGCCATGGCTGTGGCGGGTAATCCATCTTCAGCAAATTTTTGGGCTACTTCATCACAGCTTTCCTGGCTTCGGCTGCTAATGATGACTTGCGCGCCGCACTCGGCCAAGCCGCGCGCGATGGCTTTACCAATACCGCGACTGGACCCGGTGACAATGGCGACTTTACCATCTAAATTCATGCGTTGATTGATATTCATACAATTTCATAATCTATATTTACTGTTTTCCATCCCCCTATTCACGAAAACCCACGCAAATTTTCCCACTTTAAAGGGAAACTTGAAATCCCCTCCCTGGAGGGGTGCTCCGAAGGAGCGGGGTGGGTTAGTGTTGCAATATAAATAATCGTGAACTCCCACTATTCCAAAAAATCCGGCTCTTTATAAGCCGGGTTCGGATAGCTGTAAAACCCTTGGCCGGTGCTCACGCCCAGCCTGTTCTTATCAATAAAATTTTCCTTCAAATATTGGGCGGCCTTGGCTCGCAGCGGATCACCCGTTTTCTCGGCGGCCGTTTTGTTCACGTTATACACCGTGTTGATGCCAATGACATCCAGCGTACCAAAGGGGCCAATAGGCGCGCCGGTGGCAATCATCCAGGTTTTATCTACGCTTTCAACATCGGCCACGTCTTTGACAAATAAATTGGTGGCGGCGGTTAGAAAGGGAACCAACAGCGAGTTGAGAATATAGCCGGGCTGTTCTTTATGAACCGGAATGGGCACCATACCAATAGATTCTGCAAATTCTATGATGCGGTCAAAAATGTCGGGATCCGTTTCTGCGTGCCCCATCACTTCAGCCGTATTATTCTTCCAGATTTCGTTGGCAAAATGCAGGGCTAAAAATTTGGCCGGGCGACCGGTTGCTTCAGCAAATTGACTGGGCAAAAGGGTAGAAGTGTTGGTGGCAAAAATAGTCTTGGAAGGCGCTGCTTTGGCCAGCTTCTTGTAAAATTTAGTCTTGATTTCTGCATTTTCGGGCACGGCTTCAATCAACAGGTCGGCATCTTTTACGGCCTCTTTTAAATCCAGCGAATACGCCATGCCGGCGGCGGCTTCATCAACCTGTTGCTGGGTAGCATCCAGATCTTCTTTGAACGCATGACCCAATTTCTTAACGGTTCCTTTGGCTTTTTCAATCGCTTCACCGCTCACATCATACATCGTAACATCATAGCCATGAAAGGCCGCCTGAAATGCAATTTGTGTACCTAAAACCCCGCTGCCTGCCACCGTAATTTTTTGAATATCCATTGCCTCTTAATCCTACCAAAGTTAAATCGTAAACCTACTATTTGATAAGATGGAGAAATTGGGGTGAATATCAAAATGGACCGGATCATCCAATAACACTGGCAGGTTCTATTTAAGCCAACCGCTAAACGCTTTAATGAACAACCCCGAGGCAAAACCGTCGGGAATTGGACAACCTATTTTTGCGCAAATAAATATCATCACTGATAGTTCTTAGGGTCATATTTACGCCACCGCCATTAAGGGTCCCTACGATATTTTGGGGTCCTATAGAAGGCTTGGTACTTTCTTTTTTATTTTTTAACTGTAAATCCAAATCAGTGTAAATTTCACCGTGTGTTGAACTCAGGTATACGTTAGATTGTGTATCGGCAGGGAGTGTAACATCAATATAACCATGGGTTACGGATACAGAGCTGGGCGTTGCATTCGAAATATTGGAAAAAACCGCATCTACATTCCCACTAATGCTATTTACAATAACGGGCCCGGTGATATTCATCAGGCTGATGTCGGCAAATTTGGACTGCACCTCAATTTCGCCTTTATGATCGCGAATAGTAATTTCCCCAGACCAAAGTTGTTTCTGTATTTTTAACCGAATGTTATTGGGCACCTTCAGTATAAATTCTCCATCATTATTTCGCGTTTCAACTATTTTTAATACTCCATCTTGCTCCTGAACCGAGAGCCCAATACCGGTATTATCCGTTCCTTTATCCGTCAGCGGTTGTAATCCATCGGCACGCTCGGGGGGTGCTTCATAGTCGGTATTTTCTATAATCAGCTCATTGCTGTTATGTCCTTCAATAGATATTTCGCCGCGTGATAAGGTGAATTCAATCGTATTTTGATTAGAATTTTCCATATCGATGCGAAACTTGGGTGCGTCCAGTTTTTGAGCGTTTACACACTGGGAGACAAAAACAAACATGATTGTAATGGCAAGATAGATTAGTTTTTTCATCATCGTAAAGTTAGTAAGTTAGAGTATTGTTTTTTCCAAAAAACCCGCCGGCAACAGTACTGCTACTGACGCACATTTGATCATTTTTTTAGTTTACAGTACTAATTTAAAGTTTAGAGGGAGTTGCACTCCCGTTTGTTGCTCAGGTGTAAAACTCCTTCACAGCAGGGATCTAATATCAAACGTTCAGTTCTGCAATTCCTGCTTCCAACTCTCTGCGGACAAGCTCATTGGTATCATTATTTGCCAACATTTTCTCCATTTCGCTGATGGCATTTGTAGCTTCCAATTCAACCAGCATATCAATAAGCGTAATTTGCATGAGCGGGTCATCCTGCTTGCTGAGTCCATTTATGAAGGCCACTTTTATGCCCACCTCTTTCCTGAACTGAAACAGCGCTTCGGCCGCAGCCGAGCGCACATTTACGTTTTCATCGGTATTCATGGTGTGAATGAGAATATCGGTTACCTGCTGATCCGAGGTTTCATCGCCCGCCGCTATGCGGGTTGATAGATTCACCGCCGAGAGACGCTCCCCGGCCGATGCCTGTTGATGGCGCCCCGTGTTCATAAGGGCGCGCTTCATCTGCTGCACTTCCTGTTCCAGCTGGGCCACCTGTTGGGTTGATGCGTAATCCTCGGTTTCCAAAAATTGTCCGGCCGCAAAACCTGCCAGCAGCAACAAAAATCCCGCGGCGATGCGGAGCAGCCAGGTCAATTTGTTACCGGGCTTATTGTTGAGCGGATCAAACATCACCCTTGAACTTATGTTTTCAGCAGTGGCAATGGTGGTTTCTGCTTCATCAAATTTGCTTTCCTTCTCGGCCATCCCACTTACTCCCCCTTCAAAGGGGGGCACAGCAGCGTCTTTTTCAAAATCTATTTTAGCAAACGGATCACATTGGTAATGCTCTACATTTCTGACCTCATCATAGTATCGGAATTGGTCGGCATGCTTCTGGAACTCATCAGGTACGTTTTTACTGCTAAAAAAGGTGCGAAGCTGCTCTTCTTCCTGGCAGGTTGTTGCACCGGCATAATATGTACTAATTAGTTTGTTAGCTTCTTTCTTATTCATGATTGTAGGTTTTAATATATTCTTCCCTGACTCCTTTTCGCGCTCTGGAAAGCGTAACCCGTATATTATTACGGGTCATATTGGTCATGGATTCAATTTCATCATACGAATAGTGCTCAATGTCTCGCAGATGAAGAACCATCCGCTGTTGCTCGGGCAAGCGGTTGATGATCTCGTGCAGTTGCAGCATACTTTCATTCCGCTCTAACTGCTGTGCGGGATCGTACCGGTCGGACGACGAGAGGGTAACCTTCTCTAATCCGTTCGCATTTTGATTGCGATGCCGATATGATCTGAGCTTATCAATACACAGATTTTTCGTCATCGTAACCGCCAATGCTTCCACGCTGGTATATTGGGCAAGTTTTGATCGCATATTCCACAGCTTCAAATACACGTCCTGCACGGCGTCTTCGGCCTCCGGCCGACTATTAAGCAGTATCACAGCCAGCCGAAAAAGTTTGCCTTTCGCCGGCAGTACGCATGTTTTAAATTCTTCTTTTGTCATCGCTACAGAATAGACGAGTGAATGTACATTTCATTACATCAATCTAAAAAATATAGATCAAGAAGGGACCGCCAATAAAATGGCATTAATAAAAGAGGGTTTTGCAAAACCATCCAATTTATCATTTTGAGGCCTACTACGCCGGCTGTTCTTGTCGAAAAATCCCCATTATCAATTTACTGCTTTTAAAGGGAGATCCTTCTCCCGGTAGCTGTCGGGACAGGATGACAGCCCGGGTTTTGTGCCATGGGCATACCTTCGGTGCAAAGGCCTCTTACAATATAGACTTAAGTATAAAATTGCGCGATGAGCTTTAACTTTTTCAACACAAAATATTTGATCTCTAATCAGTCAGTTTTGTCGGCCCTTTTAATAGTGTGCTTCTTTGCTATGGCCGACTGTTACGAAAGCTCATCAGAGGAACAATCTGAAGGAGAAAGCCAAGTAATACCCGCTGTGGAAGCGGTAAAGGCGCGCTACGGTTCGTTGCCGCTGTCGGAGCGATTGAGCGGCAACCGTTACGGCTGAAAACCAAGTGATGCTTAGTCCCGAAATGTCCGGCCCTGTTGAGCGCGTATATGTTCAGGATGGCGACCAGGTCCAACAGGGGGATCCGCTGGTTAAGTTGCAGGATGGTCAGTATCGGGAGCAATATCAACAGGCCAAGGCGGACGGGGGCCAACATTACCAAAGCACAGCTAAAGCAGGCCCGTACGCGATTAGATCAACTTGAAAAACAGCTGGGTCGCATTCAACAGCTGCGTGATAAAGATTTAAACAGCGAGCAAGAATTTGATAATATCCAAAGTCGGGTAGAATCAGCCCGCGCCGATATTCAGCTGGCCCAGGCGCAGCCGGAACAGGCCTTTGCCAAAGCCCGCAATTCAAACTGGGTTTTTTGGAAAATTTGGGGTCCCTCCAAGCTTGCCAAAGTCTAAATATTTACTCTCATTCGTTCCTTCTGCTACGGAACGGTAGAATAGCCTTCACTTGACAGACCCTATAGCAATAAAAAAGGGAGCTCACAAAAACTCCCCTTTTCATCAATTTTTATTCTTCCTATTCCGTTACGCTCTCACTCCCATAATTACCTGCCATAAACCATGCAGCACCGGCAAGGGCCAAATCTTTAAGCAGTGAGGGCATGGCCTGTTGCATGGCTTGCATGTCTGCGGCATTAATTACGGCTGGCAGATGTATAGTTAATACAAATATAAGCAGCATCACCCCCAAGAGAATACATGCCAGTCTTGTCATTTTTTGGATAAGAATACTTATACCGGCTGCTATCAATGCCGCCCCCGTCAGATATACCCAGAAAGCTCCGCCCGGTATAAAACCCGGGACGTATCCCGCCATATCTGCTCCATTTAAAAAATGAAAAATCCCAAATATTATAAATGGCAGTCCATAAATAATTCTGCCTATTGTATGCCAAACATTGTTCATAACTCCTCGGTATTTAATTTAAAAGATTAAATCAATATAGAAAATTACAACTTAATGTTAAATAATATAGGGACATGAATTAATATATTTAATCATTAGCGTCCTAAACGTTTTTGAAAATCAAAAAAATGTTCATTTCATACTTGAAAAGGCTGTTATTTTACAATCTGTGTTTTAACCCCTAAGCTCCTTCTGTTGCGGTCTTGATCATTTTTTTTGTTGGCCCAAATCCCAAATGTTTGGGACCAGTCCCGATTAATTCGGGACGAACCCCCGATTGATCGGGGCAGGCAACGAAAGGGTCCTTTTTCGTCCCGACTGCTGTCGGGAGATTAAGTTTTTCGGAAAACCTTATTCAACCGCCATAAAAAGCGAAACGAAATCCAATCTTTACCCCTTGCAGGGGCTTTTCATGGCTACACTGACGAAAAAGAAGAAGACATATCCGATTCTATTATTCCGATGAAATCACTCGGGTGAGCATCATGCATTTTAATCGTGTAGGACGCTGTTGATATTTAATAAATGCCCGGGTGTTTGCAAAGAAAGTCACCAGCAACCCAGAACCCGACGAACTTGTACAATTTGACCAATGTGATAGGCATTATGATCGACGATAAGTATGGCCTCGCGAAACAGTGTTTGGCCATCACCG
>Ga0306869_1000850_pt1 | contig 12662 bp, 10 predicted proteins | sample AntRauTorckE6833_FD_190421 | JGI IMG/M metagenome (GOLD analysis project Ga0306869, IMG submission 190421) | Saline lake microbial communities from Rauer Islands, Antarctica - Metagenome Torckler E6 #833 (v2) (version 2) | ecosystem: Environmental > Aquatic > Non-marine Saline and Alkaline >... | reverse complement strand
CGCCTTGCCAGAATTTAAGCACCTGACTATCCTCGGCTAACACGAGAATCGCCGGATACGCTGTAACGTCGTATAAACTAGCGGATGCCGCGCCGTCACGAGTATCTAGACTCTCCAAAATGACCTTGTGCCCCGGATGTTGCTTCTGAAAATCACGCACAAACTCATCCACGGCGCGTCCGTGTTCGGAATTTGGTCGATAAAGAATCAACAATCTCATTGCTCCCAGTATAAACCAGCTGCCGGGAAATGTCATGAGCAAATTATCGTTCACAGGACTTTACGGATCCACCGCAATAAAACGGAGTCGCTTATCTAGCTGCAGCCTGTGGTGCTGCCGCAGGCCGTACAAACGTAGCAGCTGCCGGATCGCTGGGTTTGATTACCGCAGTTGTAACACATCGGCGCGGTATCGTCGTTACCCCTGCGCTTTGTTGGCTGTTTGCCGGAATCCTGCGGCGTGGCGGTTTGCTCGATAATCGCCTTGGCCGCTTCTACCTCTTTGTCGTTTGTAGCCTCTTCTAATAGACTAGTCTGGGTATCGGCCGGCATATCATCAATTGAAGCCAGCCCCAGCTCTAATCGATCGTCGAAGGACAGATAGTTACGCGCCAGACGGCGGAAGATGTAATCGACTAGCGATGACGCGGTTCGAACTTCCGGATCATCGGTAATACCGGCCGGAGCGAACGACATATTGGTGAAGGCCTTGACGTAGGCTTTGAGCGGCACGCCGTACTGCAAACCATGGCTGACAGAAATCGCCAACGCGTCCATAACACCGGCCAATGTTGAGCCCTGCTTGGCTATCCGCATGAAAACCTCGCCAGGAACGCCGTCTTCAAACTCACCAACAGTTATATAACCGTGGCTGTCGGCCACCTTAAACGAGAAGGTTTTTGAATTACGCATCCGCGGCAACTCACGGCGCACAGCACCTCGAACAATAATTTTGTCGTTCACCACCTCTGGAGATATGTCGGCGCTGCCTAAAATCGCGGCCACGGCTTCTTTCTTGGTCATCGACAGCGGTTGCCCAACCTTACAGTTATCGCGGTAAATAGCGACAGCCTTCAAACCGAGTTTCCAGGCATCAATATGGAGCTGTTCGACATCCTCAACACTGACATCCTCTGGCATATTGACCGTCTTACTAATAGCACCAGAGATGAAAGGTTGTACTGCTGACATCATTTTTACATGACCAAGGTAGTGTATGGCGTTATCGCCCATGGAGCAGGCAAACACCGGTCGATGCTCTTTTTTAAGATGCGGCGCATCAATAATTGTTTTTTCAACATCAATATACTCAATTATTTCTTCGACTTGGCGCGGTAAGTAGCCAAGCGCTTTAAGCGCCCGCGGAACCGTCTGGTTAACGATGCTCATTGTTCCGCCGCCGACTAATTTCTTGGTTTTGACCAGCCCCAAATCCGGCTCAATACCGGTTGTGTCGCAATCCATCATTAGTCCAATAGTGCCAGTTGGCGCTAGAACGGTCGCTTGAGCGTTTCTAATGCCATAGCGCTGGCCGAGCTCGACCGCTTCATCCCAAGCGCTAGCGGCAGCGCTGAGTAGCTCCTCAGACGCCAAACTGGCATCAATGTGGTCTACGGCCTCACGGTGCATCTTCAGCACTGAAATCACGCCCTCTTGATCCTTATTGAAGCCAGCAAACGCGCCAACGCGCCGCGCAATCCGCGCACTCGTAGCGTAGGCGTGGCCGGTCATCAGCGCCGTGATCGCCGCGGCTTGCGCCCGACCTTCGTCTGAGTCATAGGGCAGCCCCTGTGCCATCAATAAAGCGCCGAGGTTCGCATAACCCAGACCCAGCTGACGATAAGCTCGCGCCGTCTTGCCAATACTCTTGGTCGGATACTCTGAATAGCCAACCAGGATTTCCTGAGCGGTAAACATCACCTCAACGGTGTACTTGAACGCCTCAACGTCAAAACTCTGATCATCACGAAGATATTTCAACAGATTGATACTGGCCAAATTACAAGCCGAGTTATCCAAGTGCATATACTCGCTGCAAGGGTTGCTGGCGTTAATCCGCCCGGCAACCGGCGTAGTGTGCCACTTATTGATAGTGGTGTCGTACTGCATGCCTGGATCGGCGCATTCCCAAGCCGCTTCCGCGAACTGCCTTAGTAACTTCCGAGCCTTAACCGTCTTCATAGGCTCACCGGTGGTTACGGCACGCAGCTCCCAGTCAGCATCAGCCTCAACAGCTTTCATGAAGTCATCAGAAACCCGCACGGAGTTGTTGGCATTCTGATACTGTACCGAGTGGATATCTTTGCCGTCCAAATTCATGTCAAATCCGGCCGCTTGCAGAACACGCGCTTTGCGCTCTTCAATCGCCTTGCACCAGATAAACTCCTCGACGTCCGGGTGGTCGACGTTCAAAATAACCATCTTAGCCGCCCGTCGCGTCTTACCACCGCTCTTAATCGCCCCAGCACTGGAATCCGCACCGCGCATAAAGCTTAACGGTCCGCTAGCTGTTCCGGCACTTTTACCCAATTTCTCGACCGAAGAGCGAATCGGGCTCAAGTTCACCCCACTGCCGCTGCCGCCCTTAAAAATCATGCCTTCTTCGTAGTACCAGTTTAAAATCGCCGGCATCTCGTCTTCAATACCTAAAATAAAACAGGCGCTGGCCTGCTGAGAACGCTCCTGCGCACCGATGTTAAACCAGACAGGCGAGTTAAATGCCGCCCGTTGCGTCGCCAGAATATACTTCAATTCCTCGCGAAAATCCTCAGCCTCGGCCTCAGACGTAAAGTAATCCTCCTGCAACCCCTGGCGAGTAATAGTATCGACCACTCGATCAATCAGATGCCGCAAACTGCTTTCCCGATCCCGCGTGCCAGGCGTCCCGGTAAAATATTTCTGCGCCACGATGTTAATAGCATTCAGCGACCAACCTTCCGGGAACTCCACGTCTTTTTGCTCGAAAACCGGTATATCAGTCATCGGGTTTTTAATAATCGAATCCCGATTTTTCCACTTCAGCTGCTCGTACGCCTTACTGCCTACCGGTGTAAAGAGCCGCCTCGCCCCAAGTATAGTTGTCTGTGCCATGATGATTACCCTCCGTTTTTGTTCCGCCCCAGTCTCTCAAAAAAGACGAAACCTTTTGATTAAGTGATTGGTTAATTAATTGATTTTATAGTACCGCTCGAACTCCCGCTACCTTTTGGCTGGCTTTTTGTCCAAGTTTGAGCTCGCGAATTTGCGACAATTCTCGTTCAAAACCGCCCAAATCCTGAAATCCTCGGTATACGCTGGCGAATCGCACATACGCCACATCGCTTAAATCAGCCAAGCGTTCCATGACCAGTTGGCCGATATCCCGCGATGAAACCTCCGCCTCGCCCTCTTCCTGCAAAACACGCTCAATACTGCCGACCAATCGTTCCAGCTGCAGGTTACTAATGGTTGTCTTCTCGCAAGCCCGATGCAACCCGCTCAATAGCTTTTGCCGATTAAACAGCTCACGATTCCCGCCGTTCTTAACGACGACTAATTGCGGCCGTTCCAATCGCTCGTAGGTAGTGAACCGATGCCGACAACCGGCACATTCTCGGCGACGACGAATCGCCCCGCCTTCGGCGGCTTCGCGCGATTCAATCACTTTGGTGTCAACTTCCTGACAATTATTACACTTCATATGTCCTTCTTATGCCTCCCCGTGCCGCTATTTGATTGATTAGAGATTGTTTAAAATTTCCTCGATTGAGAAAATATTGTGTTCGTTCTCAATGTGCTACGCTGCTATTTTTTCTCCATATATAGCGTGTCTACTGATAATCATAGCCCCACCTTTAGCGCTTTGCAAGCACTTTTCTGCTGTAAAATAAACCATTATGAGACACCTGTAAGGTTTCTCGTCGCGCCCGGCCTCCTGCAAGGAAGCCGGGGCTGCTCTTCCCGGAAACTGAACCCCTAAAGGCGAAGTAAATTCGTCTTTAGGGGGAATTTACTAAACATCACCGAGAACCAGGACACCCTGTAGTAAGCACAAAATCCTGGAAACGAGCGCTTTGAAAAAAGAGGATAAAAGCGAAGTGCAACCAGAGAAATTAATTGGCGCGAAGCCCTAATTTCACTGCGTGTAACGTCCTCTTTTTTCAAAGCGAGCGTATCAAGCTGAAAACCCCTTAGAGGTCTTTACTCTTTACTGTCTTTATCGTCGTCAGTTTCTGTGTCGTCGGATTTCAGGGCGCGTTTTTTGAGGCGACGCAAGAATGATGGTTTCTCCAGCTCGTCTTCCTCAGGTGTCGTCGTAAACATGTGCGGTTGACTTTGCTCCTGATCAGCGTGTCGATCCATCGTCCATATATTCGGTACGGTGGACTCAGACGTATGAAAATCCTGGGTTGAATCGGCTTTCGCGTCAGCGGCCTCCAAATCCATATCAATGTCAGATATTACGCTATCGTCACTTCTTGCGGTTGGCTGGGCAGAGACAGCACTAGTGGCGGAAGCCGCTGCAGAATCAACGCCGGCGCGACCGGTAAAATACGCCGCGTCAAAACCCGTAGCCACTACTGTAATAATAATCTCGTCTTCAAGCTCAGGACTAATCGTCGCGCCAAAGATAATGTTGGCGTCAGGATCGGCAGCAGCGGTGATGGTCTCGGCGGCAGTATTAATCTCGTGCATAGACATGTCCGTGCCGCCAATAACGTTGAATAAAATACCACGAGCACCGTCAATTGACACCTCTAAGAGCGGCGATTCTACGGCTTGCTGTGCTGCCTGCACCGCGCGGTTCTCGCCGCTGGCTCGCCCGATACCCATCAGTGCCGATCCGGCGTTAGTCATCACCGCTTTGACATCAGCGAAGTCCAGGTTAATCAATCCATGCACGGTAATCAGATCAGAAATGCCTTGAACGCCCTGCCGTAGGACATCGTCAGCAACCTTAAAGGCTTCCAGTAGCGGTGTCTGACGATCAATTGTCTGTAGCAAGCGGTCGTTCGGAATTGTAATCAGCGTATCGACAGCTACGCGTAAGTTGTTAATCGCCGTTTCAGCGTTACGGCGACGTTTCTCGCCCTCAAAAGCAAATGGTTTTGTTGCGAATCCTACTACAAGCGCGCCAGCGTCGCGGGCGGCTTTAGCCACAATATGCCCGGCTCCACTACCGGTGCCACCGCCAGCGCCCAGTGTCACGAACACCATATCTGCCCCAGCTACTGCTTTATCGATTTCATCCTTGGATTCCTGTGCCGCCCGTTCTCCAACGCCCGGATCAGCTCCAGCGCCCAAACCTCGCGTCGTGTCCTGACCAATATGAATCTTGGTTTGCGCTAACGAATGATGCAACGCCTGCGCGTCAGCGTTGACCGCTATAAACTCAACATTATCAATACCAGCCTCAACCATACGGTTAACGGCCGCGCCGCCAGCGCCGCCCACCCCAATTACTTTAATACGGGCAAACGTCTCGATTGGTGGTGCGACTTGCGGCATGTCCGGGCTCCTCTTTACATTTTTGGATACAATTTTGAGTATACCCGAATGCGCTCGCAAGTTCAATGAACACCATCGTGCCACCACAAAACCAGCCGCGCTAACCCGCCAAATGCTCCGAGTACAAATGTAATTTTTTCACCTAAAGCTAGTGAGCAACGCTTACCCTTAAGCTCCGCAGGCAATAACAGTGAACGGAAAACAGTCAACAGACCTCCCTACCGCCGAAAACGCTTCAACAACCCGTCAACCATCCCGAACACCCCAGGATTTGGCTGACCAGTTCCGTGTTGCTGAGCGCCCCCCGCGCCGAGCAGCATATCCATCTGCATCAGACCAACTGCGGTGGCGTAGGCTGGATCACTCACGGTGTCAATCAGGCCGCCAACTGCTTGAAGCGAGCCAACACGGGCCGCCAATTGAAGTTTTTCCTTGGCCAATTCGCTCATACCAGGCAATTTAGCGCTACCGCCAACCAGCACAACGCCGCCGGGAAGTTTGCGGGACCGGCCAATTTTACGCAGCTCTTTGTCGATCATATCAAATAAATCTTCCAGCCGCGCCTCGACGATGTTATTCACGCCGTAATCACCTGTCACCTTGAAGCTGTGCTCTTGCGTGCCAACGCGAACGGACACCGAGCCAGTTTTTTGCTTCGACCCCACACCGGCATGAATCACCTTCACGGCCTCGGCTACATCCAAGTCGGTTTTTAGCCCAATGGCCAGATCATTGGTTATATTAATTCCGCCAACGGGCAATACGGCCACGTGCTGCACTTCGCCATCTTCCAACACCACTAAGTTGGTCGTACCAGCGCCAATGTCCAGCAGCACCGTGCCAGACTCTTTCTGCTGGCGACTCAGTACCGCTTCGGCAGCTGCCAGGCTGGACACAACATAATGCGAAGGTTGCACCCGGGATTTTTCCAAGGCCATCGTCAGCCCTTTCAAACTTGGACTGGCAGTGGTGACAATGTGCGTATCGACCTCCAGCCGCACGCCGTTCATACCGATAGGATCCTTGATGTTATCCTGGCCATCCAGCCGGTAGTTCTTGGCGAATACTTGAATAATCTCCCGGTTTGGAGGCATCTTGACGGTGATTGCCGCTTCCTCAACACGCAGTCGATCGTCGGTAGTAATTTCGCGGTTTGGCGAGCTTATCGCAATCACACCCTTTGAATTCATGCCCTGTACGCTTGGCCCGTTGACGTTTACCGTGGCCGTCTGGACTTGCAGGCCGGATACCCGCTCTGCCTCAGTAATCGCCTGCGCCGCGGCCTCCACGACATCATCAATATGCACCACGACTCCCTTGCGCATGCCTAGATTAGGCGCGCTGCCGTGGCCAATGATCGACGGCCGCGCCATATCAGCATCATCCAGCATGCCAATTACACAGCGCACGGTACTCGTGCCAATATCAAGCCCAAAGTAGTGGGCGGCTTCGTGTTCGCGCATGATGGCAGTATAGCGCTAACGTTCCAATTATCCAATTATCCATAATCTGCTCTTGTATGATTTTAGTGTTTGGTTGATTTAAAGCCCAAGGATTTAAAAAAATAAATCAAATGTTATGGAGAATGATGAGCTCTATCGATAAATCTTCGATAATTATTCTGCACAATAGCCTGTAGATCAGCTTCGCAGTAACACTCCAATAAGTAGACAATAGCCCCTGAACGGTTAGTAGATTCTTAAAAACTTAAGGTAGTTTTGTCAGGATTTCGGCGCCGTTTTGAGTAATTAACACCGTGTGTTCGAAGTGAGCCGACAACGAACCATCGTTAGTCATAACCGTCCAACCATCGTGAGCAACGAAAACTTCATGGCTACCTAACGTTGCCATCGGTTCGATAGCAATCGTCATACCCGCTTGCAGCACCGGACCGGTGCCTGATCGACCGTAATTAGGTATATTCGGATCCTCGTGTAACTCATGCCCAACACCATGACCAACCAGATCTCGAACGATACCAAACTTATTTTTATCCAATACTTTTTGAACGGCCGCGCCAATATCGCCAACCGTCGCGCCGTCTCGAACCGCGTTAATTCCCGCGTTCAATGCCGCCTCGGTTTGTTTAACCAAACGTGAAACGTTGTCATCTGTTGTTGTACCAGCAACAACACTAATGGCTGAGTCCGTGATCATCCCTTTATAGACTACCCCGAAATCCATACTGACCACGTCGCCTTTTTTAATGACCTGACGAGTGTTGGGAATACCGTGCACCACTTCATTATTGACTGATACGCACAGCGCTTCCGGAAAGCCTTGATAGCCAAGAAAAGCCGGCTTACCGCCCAAGACTTTTAGCTCAGCCACGGCCAGCGTTGCCAAGTCTTTCGTTGTCATACCTACAACTAAACGCTCACGTAATGCTGCTAGGACAGTTGCTAACATTCGTCCGCTCTCCCGCATGGCGGTTATTTCTGATGGCGTTTTAACCTTCGTGAACACGAATTTTTTCCAATGCTTCAATAATGCTCTGGTGGACTTCTTGCGGCGTTTGCTCAGCATCAATATCGCAGACCGGAATATTAGAGGTTCTAAATTGCTCAAGAATTGGCTTGATAGACTCCTCAAATTCCTGAAATCGTTCCCTAATCGATGCCTCCGTGTCGTCCTGGCGACCTCGCTCCATAAGCCGCCGCGTAACAGCGTCTTCCGAAGCCAGCAAATGAATAACCGCGCTTACTTGAAGTTGTCCGTACCGAACCTCTCCCAGTAACCAATCCGCCTGAGGAGTTGAGCGCGGAAAGCCGTCCAGTACAAACTCGTGATCGGTATCGACCACAGAAAAAATCTTCCGTACCAATGCGATAATCTGTTGATCATCCAGTAACTTGCCGGATAACATTTCCTTGCGCTGTTCGCCGGATATTAGCATGCGCAGGAACTCGCCAGTCGATAACCACGGCAGTGCTAAGGTGTCCGCCAGCAGCTTGCCCTGCACGCTTTTGCCGGCACCGGCCACTCCCATGAAGATAATCACGCCGCGCTCCGGGAATAACCAAGCACCAAGTCGCAATAACCAATCAATAACCGAATGTCCGAATGTCCGAATGTCCGAAATTTAGTCATTAGTAATTTGTGCATTGATTGGTTATTGGTGCTTGTAAATTGATGCTTCATGTATTAGAGCCGTTCTTTGACCAATTTGGCGATTAGCGCGCCGTCCGCCGCGCCGCTGGTGCGCTGCTTGACTAGCCCGATGACTTTCCCCATTGCCTGCTTGTCCTTGGCGTCCAGCTCGGCAATTGCTGTATCAACCACCTCACGCAGCTCATCCTCGCTCAATTGACGTGGCAAATAGCCGTCAATAACGGCTTTCTCGGCCAGCTCAACGCTAGCTTGCTGGTCGTTGCCGCCTTGCCGGTACAGCTCCACACTCTCTTGGCGTTTTTTCGATTCTTTGGCCAATATTTCGATAATTTGCTGCTCAGGCAGACCACTGTCGCGCGCTCCTTGAGCTACCTCAACGTACAGAATAGCGCTTTTCAACCCGCGCAGCGTGCTAACTAGCGGCTTATCACCCGCCAACATTGCCGCCTTTAAATCCTGGTTTAGCTTATCTGTAATCACCATGTCATGTAGTAGTGTAACAAAACAGTCGCGCTTTTTCGACAAACATCGTTAACTCCGAGTCAATTAACTCACCTTACGCAAACTCTCAGCCCTGATTGACGATCTTCGGAACGGTAATTTTAGCGCTCGCCCATTTTCATTTTTTTAGCTTTGATGGCTTTGCGTTCCCGCCGGATAATCGCCTTACTGCGACGATCACGTTTACTGACAGGCTTTTCAAAATGTTGCCGTTGTTTTACGTCAATGATCAGCCCGGATTGCTGCACTTTGCGACTAAATCGCCGCAGCAAATTCTCCATTGATTCCTTAGAATCTTTCCTCGTAACTTGTATCATGTCAATTACTGTAACTCAACAGAGGCAATATTGCAAGCAAACTGATCATAATTACGATTGCTGACGCTTCTGCGTGGTGCGTTGTGATTTTAACACAATGCTTTGAAGTTCTTTGAAGATAGCGAATTGTTTATTAGTGTAGTAAATTTTAGTGTTGCCTTGTTTCTCTGAGATAAGAAAGCCGATTTTTTCCAACCGCTTCAGCTCACGCTGAATATTACCGGCATCCTCTTTAATCAGCTTAGCGAGGCCGCGAACGTGCGTCTTAAAATCTGGATATTTGGCATAGACCACAATGATTTTGCGTCGTACGCGGGAAGTGATAAATACATCTAACATAGCATAAGTGTTATTGTCATTAGAACAACGTAACTGTTAGTGTAACGAACAACAACCGACTTTTCAAGCCACTTTTTCGTTCTGGCTAGTATACTTAGAGTTACATATGTTCTACTACCACGTGTTGGCGAGGCTTAAGACCTATCATGGTTCCGGTTTTTTAACGTATCAGAGCGAAAAGCCCTTGAAGATTGGTTCCGTAGTGCAGGTTACCGTGCGCCGGGAAATGGCACTCGGTATCGTCATAGAAACTGTCAAAAAGCCCGCCTTTGCCACCAAACCAATCACCGCCCAAATTCTGGACAAGCCGCTACCGGCTCCTACCATCAAGCTGCTACATTGGCTGATGGCCTACTATCCGTCGCCACTCGGTATGGTCGCGCAGCAGTTTCTCCCAGCCGCGCTCGCAAACAAGTTGTCAGTTGTCTGTTGTCAGTCATCAGTTCAAACACCGACAACCGAAAACAGACAACTGACAACTGACAACAGACAACTGACAACAGACAACCCTTCCCTGCCACCGTTAACCCCGGAACAGAAAAAAATATTTGCCGGTATCAAGGAGTCCGCCAGCGGGACTCTTATACTGCACGGCGATACCGGCAGCGGCAAAACCCGAGTCTATGCTGAACTGACTCGGGAAACATTGGCGACTGGTCAATCAGTTTTGATACTCACGCCAGAGATTGGCCTGACACCTCAATTGGTAACTGATTTTCAGGCCAGCTTTGCCGAGCACGCCGTGGTGCTGCTACATTCCGGATTAAGCGTTCGGCAGCGCCGGGTGGCCTGGTTGGAGATCCTGCACGCCAATCAGCCGCTGATCATTATCGGACCGCGCTCGGCTTTGTTCAGCCCGGTTCAGCAGTTAGGGCTAATTGTCGTCGATGAATGTCACGAGCCGGCTTATAAGCAAGAACAGGCGCCACACTACCAGGCCGTGCGGGTTGCCAGCCAGCTGGCGCGGATTCACGGCGCTAAATTGATTCTGGGCTCGGCCACGCCCAATATTCAAGATTACTACATCGCCCAAGCCAAGCAACTACCGATCTTACGCATGCGGCAGCTGGCCATGCCCGGAACTCATGTGGTTGGCGCCGTCGAGGTTGTCGATATGCGCGGCACGCGGCACCGCAGCCGCTCGCCGCACTTCTCTACTCGTTTATTGGAAGCAACGGCCGCCACGCTAGAACGCGGCGAGCAAACCCTGATCTTCCTCAACCGCCGCGGTACAGCTCGGTTAGTGCTGTGCGCGACTTGCGGCTGGCAAGCCAACTGCCCCCATTGCGACATTCCATTAACATACCACGGCGATCATCACCGTCTACAGTGCCACACCTGCGGCTTTCGATCCGCCGCGCCCAGCGGTTGCCCGGAATGCGGCAGCGCCGATATCGGCTTTAAGAGTGCCGGTACCAAATCTATTGTCACCGCATTGGAGCGCGAATTTCCCCACGCCCGAATCCGCCGCTTTGATACCGACAGTAAAGCATCCGAGCGCATCGACCAACAGTATCAGGCAATCGTGTCAGGAGAAGTAGATATCCTGGTTGGCACCCAAATGATCGCCAAGGGCTTGGATCTGCCCAAGCTTAGTCTCGTCGGTGTCATTGCTGCCGACACCAGCCTGTACTTCCCCGATTACACCGCTGAAGAACGCACCTATCAGCTCCTCAGCCAGGTTATCGGCCGCGTCGGCCGCGGCCACCGCGAAGGCATGGCCATCATCCAAACCTACACGCCGGACAACCCCACGCTCACCTCTGTCGTAAGCAAAGACTGGGCTGGCTTTTACGCCCGGCAACTGGAGCAACGCCAGCAATTCCTCTTCCCGCCCTTTTGCCACGTCCTCAAGCTCAGCTGCGCCCGCGCCAGCCAAAAATCCGCCGAATCCGCCGCCGCCAAGCTAGCTAGCGAGTTGCGCGACCAGCACTTCCCCGTCCAAATCACCGGCCCCAGCCCCGCCTACGTCGAAAAAGTCGCCGGCAAATACCGCCAACAACTAATCATCAAATCCAAAAACCGCTCCGCCCTCCTGAAAATAATCCCGCTCCTCCCCTCCGGCTGGCTCTATGACTTGGATCCAACTGACCTTTTATAAATAGACTTCTTCCACTACCCCATCTGGTCTGCAATCAATTTTCAGGGCAATCTGACAATTTTTGATCCAAAAAAGTAGCTTTTGCTACTATTTTGCCTCAAAAACCGCCAGCTTACTCCCGAAAATCGCTTTCGCCTTAAAATGGGGTAGCGGAAGAAGTCTAATATCCAAGTCACCCTGAGCTTGTCGAAGGGCGACCTCAACCTCACCGACTTACTGTAGTTTCCAGGGAAGTATAGATAAGCTATAATCTTAGCAATGACCAAAGCAAACCTTATCACGTTGCCCCATGCCCATTTGCGGCAGCGCTCGCGGAAAGTCGGGCTAATTACTGCCGGAGTTAAGCAGTTGATCGCCGATATGCAGGCCGTGACGCTGGATTGGGAGGACAGCCGCGAGCACGAAGTGGGCGTGGCGTTAGCAGCTGTGCAGATCAATCAACTTCTGCGGGCTGTCATCATCCGTAATAATTTTGACAACAAAGCTGACCGGACGTTCGCCGTTTTTATCAATCCGGTTATTACCAAATACGAAGGAACCGAGGAGGAAGATTTCGAAGGCTGCCTGAGCATCAAAGACATTTACGGCAAAGTGCGGCGCCACACCAAAGTTCGCGTCAAAGCGACCAATCTTAACGGCCGCGAGTTCCGCGTAACCGCCGAGGGCTTCTTAGCGCGCGTCTTCCAGCACGAGATTGACCACTGCAACGGCAAAGTATTTATCGATTACATCAAAGACACCCCCGAAGCATTCTTCAAATTATTACCCGACGGCAAACTGGAGCCACTAGATTATGAAAAAGATGT
>Ga0306869_1000849_pt1 | contig 12683 bp, 10 predicted proteins | sample AntRauTorckE6833_FD_190421 | JGI IMG/M metagenome (GOLD analysis project Ga0306869, IMG submission 190421) | Saline lake microbial communities from Rauer Islands, Antarctica - Metagenome Torckler E6 #833 (v2) (version 2) | ecosystem: Environmental > Aquatic > Non-marine Saline and Alkaline >... | reverse complement strand
ACAACACTGTGTATAATTCATTGCTAGTTATAGCTTACTTACGAAAGTCCTCGCGGACTTTCTATCTGAGATTTATTTGCTAAATTAGTTGCTGAAACACGCAACGAAATCATACACAAGACCGTTGTGCTTCATTAACACCAACCGCTAACCAATGATAAAATTCTTTAGAAAAATTAGGCAAAAAATGCTGACTGAAAATAAGTTCAGTAAATATCTTTTGTATGCTGTTGGTGAGATTGTTCTCGTCGTAATAGGTATTCTAATAGCATTACAGATCAATAATTGGAATGTAGAAAAAATAAGACTTAAGGAAGAACAAAAGATTATAGAAGCAATTGTTAAAGAAATTGAGAGTAGTATAGAGAAACTGGAAGAATCAATTTCTGTTAATAAATCTTGTGCTGAACGATCAAAAGCCTTCATAGAGAATTCATATTCTAAAGAGAGTTTTGAGGCTGAAGTTTCCATTATACCTAGTCTATTTTGTTATACAGGTAATAAGATTGATAATTCTACTTTAAACGAAATTCTAGGAACAAATTCAAGAGCACTAATTTCAAAAGATAAATATCTAGATCAGCTTCGAGTTTTAAAACTAAATTACGATAGACTTGAAAAAACGATGCATTATGTAGATTCGTATTGGAATAGTACAGCCGTAGACTATTTTAATAGTACTAGAGTAGGTATTTATATGATACCACACATGACCATAGAAACACCAACAAAAAAGTTTACACCTAATGATAATTTGTTTTCAGTTCTAGGTATAATGAATGGATTTCAATATTCTCTAGTAAGAAGCCAAGAAGATTTGTATCAGTCTCTTCGAGATACTTTAGAATTTCTAAAATATGGAGAATAAATATCAAAAAACTGAAATAAAAAAATAACGAAAGCACAACACCGTGTATAATTCATTGCTAGTTATAGCCTACTTACGAAAGTCCTTGCTGACTTTCTATCTGTGATTTATTTGCTAAATTAGTTGCTTAAATACGCAACGTAATCATACACAAAACCGTTACCCACAATTTGAAGAAACATCGTAACAACCAAAAATAAACCGAAATGAAAAACATACTAATTATACTTTTTGCAGTCTTTTTGACTTCATCTTCATTCGGACAAGAAAAAAACAAAACCGAAGAAAAACGTGTCGTATCGAAAATAGATTCGACCTATAATAACGAATTGGCTTTAATTCAAGAATTTATTGTAAATGTGCCAATCGATTCCGTTTGGAATGCCTATTCAACAAAAAAAGGTTGGGAAAGTTGGGCTGTATCAATTGCAGAAATTGATTTTAAAATCAACGGACTTATTCAAACTAACTACAATAAAGATGGTAAAATAGGAGATGATTCAACAATTACCTTGCATATTTTAAATTACGTCCCAAATCGAATGATTACTCTTCAAGCCGAAATCTCGAAGAATTTCCCTGAATTTATGAAAGAGGACGAAAAAGATTTATACAATGTCATTCTTTTTGAAGAATTGGGCATTTCAAAAACTAAAGTGACATCTTTCGGAATTGGTTATAAAAACAATGAAAAATACAAATCCTTAATGCAGTTTTTTGTAAAAGGTAACGAACAATCGTATATCAATCTCATTTCATATCTTGAAACAGGAAAACCTTCAGTAAAATATTAAATTATGGACAAAGCACTACAAACAATGATTGACAATATGCCTGAAAAAACAGGCAAGTCTTTGAAAGAATGGAAAAAAGTTCTGAAAACCAAATCTTTTGTCAAACATTCAGAAGCTGTAAATTTTCTAAAAAAAGAATACAATGTAACGCACGGTTTTGCGAATACGATTGTCGCATTGTCAAAAGAAGAAAACGAGTCGCCAACCGACCTTGTAAAAAGCCAATACGAAGGAAAAGAAAATTTGCTTCCTATTTATGAAAGTCTGTTGACTGTGGTCAAAGAATTTGGAAATGATGTAACAATCACGCCAAAAAAGACAAGCGTAAGCATAATTAGAAAAAAACAATTTGCATTAATAAAACCTGCAACTAAAACAAGAATCGATTTAGGACTAAAATTTAATGACAAACCGACAACAAACAGACTTGAAAATTCAGGACCTTTTGGAACAATGTGTACACACAAAGTTAAGTTATCGAATGTCAGCGAAATTGATAGCGAACTAAAAAAATGGCTGATGGAATCCTATCAAAATGCGGAATAAAAACTGTGGCTAATCGAGTAGACGGCCGTGAGCTATAAGCTCACGGTGCGCCTCTCACACCACCGTACGTACGGGTCGCGTATACGGCGGTTTGCTACTTTGACCTGATCTGGTGATAGAGTTCCAACATAGCAATATAGCCCCGTTTCTCCAGTCTGGCTAGGGTGATGGTCGTTTTCAGTATGGGGCTTTGAGCTGTTTTCCAGCCTCCCATCCGTGTCCGACTCCATGCATAGGCATCTTCCGGGTTTACACCCAATCGCATCAGGTTTTTCCTTTTTCGTTCTGGGCGCTTCCAGTGGCGCCATATTCAGTACCTCGGCCGTTTTCTCAGCCAACTATCCAGGGCTTGTAATTTGCCGTGGATGTTGGCCAGTTTGAAGTAGTTCAGCCAGCCTCATCGTCAGCCGGCAGCGTACCTTCCGGTGGATCAATTCCAACAGTATGGCATGGTCAACCTGATCGAAGAATGACTTCAAATCAATGTCTATCACATGCTGATAGCCTTCATTAATGTTCCGTTGGGCCTCTTGCACGGCCTGATGGGCGTTGCGATTGGGGCGGAATCCGTAACTGTGCCGCTGCAAGTCCGGCTCAAATACAGGCTCATGCACCTGATGCAGGGCTTGCTGGATAACCCGGTCGGTCAGCGTTGGGATGCCGAGCATCCTCTTTTTGCCGTTCGCCTTGGGTATTTCCACACCTTTGATTGGGCTGGGCTCCTTTTCGGTGTTCTGGACATCACAATGATGTGCTTGCTCATCCAGCTCACTACGCCTCTTATACGGTTCCTGTTCGTCAGAACCAGAGTTTGCAGTTTCGCTTCCTTCAGACTTGCAGTTATCCGCAACGCCCTTGCGAGGTTCTAATGGTTCAAGGCGTCACCCCTGCCCATAAGGGACTTTCACCCTCAAGATTAATGGCTTACATTCCTGTAAGCTAAAGGCACCCATGCCGGGCATACACATCGTATATAAATACGCTACGACCTTATGGAGAAAAACAAAACAGGGAAGCCAGCCTGAACGACAGAATCGGGCAGGTATTTACAATATGCCATTAGCGAAATTAAATTAGTTGTTATTGGAATTCTGATTGAATTTAAGGTTAATGAACGGAGTAAAAAGAAATCAGACGAGATCGCAATAGTTCATCTTAAGAAGTACCAAGTGAGAATAATTCAACTAATTTCATAACTTTGTGTACATTGCAGAGTTTAAGTGCCGTTTTGTGTTATACGTTACGAGTCATGCAATCCAACTGCTGTCTTATTTCGAATCCTAAATTTTGAAGAGCCATGATGCAAGAAATTAATTCAATCCTAAATAACTGGAAATATGATTTTTTGGAACTTATTCCAAAAATTCTCATTTCGCTCCTTGTTTTAGTCATAGGCTATTTAGTCGCCTTGATGTTAAAATTTTTTATCACGCGTGCGGTAAATTATATAGAACGCTTAGTAAACCAAAGATTCCAGTCGCTTAATTTTAAACAGGCCGGTTCTTTTTTGGGAATAGCTTTTTTTTGGTTAATTATGTTTTCAAGCGTCCTTTTGGTTACTGACATTCTAGGATTGACAATTATAACTGACTGGTTTCAGAGCATTATTCAGTACATTCCAAATGTGCTTGCTGCAATTCTGATAATACTTGCCTCAATAATTCTCGGAAATGTAATCTCTGATTTTGTGATATCCATTAGCGATCGCGCTGGTCTTGACTATGGGAATACTCTCTCAAAAATCGTAAAGTTCGGCTTAATTTTCATGGCAGTAATCATCGCCTTAGATCAGATTGGAATTGAAATAGTGCTTCTCATAAATATTATTGTCATTATTTTGGCAGCAGTTCTATTCGGTGCTGCTTTGACATTTGGTTTGGGAGCCAAAACATCAATCAGCAATATTTTAGCGGCCTTTTATGTGCGCAAAGCTTATAAGGAGGGTGATGAAATACAGATTGGAAAAGTAAAGGGAGTTATTATAAAAATTGAGACGACGAATGTGGTCGTAAGCAATGAATTGGGTCAAGTAAACATACCCACAAAGCATTTTAGCGAAACTATATCTTACCTAATAGTGAAGGATTAATCAATGGATTCAAATAAAATTGTTGTTGGGGACTTTATCGAGAAACATCCGTTTTCGGCTTCTCAAGCCCTAGACACTTTGGAAGTCGAAGATGTGGCTGCCTTTATTCAAGAACTGTCAATCACAAAAGGGATGAGGCTTCTAGACCTTATGAATGCAGGAAAAGCAACCAAATGTTTCTTGATGCTTCCCACAAAGAAGAAAAAAGAATTGTTGGAGCACAGTGACGCGGCTTTGGTTGAGTCACTCTTGCGATTGGTGGATGAACCCACACGTGAGAATCTCTTGTCAATGCTATCGCTTGATAAGGCTGCTATAGTTAAACGTAGACTTGAGCAAACACCTAATTCTGTCGGTGTTTTTATGTTGCCGGCTATTACTGCGAGCAAGAATATAACAGTTAAAGAGGCCATTCAAATCATAAAGAGCAACAGGGATTATTTTGACTCCACCTTCTATGTGGTGAATTTAGAAGGTGAACTAGAAGGCATGGTTGGATTGAAGGAGCTCATGCTGGCAGAGAAAACCGATACACTTGATGAGCTGATGGTTACCAATATCCCAAGGTTTTTGTCAGACACCCCAATCAAGAATGTTCTGGATCATCCAGCTTGGCTAGAGTATAGCGCCATACCGGTTATAGATAAATCTGAAAGACTTTTGGGCTCATTGCCCTATCTGAAAACGAAAGAGGTGGTATATAATGCCGCAAGACCTCGGTCTAAGGAGGTTATTAAAATAGGTAGTGCGCTAGGTGAATTATACCTCATAGGTATTACAGGCATACTACAAGCAGTAGGTAAATAATACTTTATAATAATCAAAAAACATGAATTCAAGTGCTGAAAAGGTAGATGGTGTATTACTGAAAGAATACTTTGCCAAATATCCCCAGGATGCTGCTCATATTCTCAATACGCTCCCACTAAATGCTACGCTAAAGTATTTAGAAGAACTCACAATTCAAGACGCGAGACTTATCTTTTTTCTGCTTAATCCAGATACAATAGCTGAACTCATAGTAGAGATGGATGATGGGCTTTTCAAAGAGCTATTTGTCCACGTGAATACGCATTTGGGTGCTCGATTATTGTCACGACTGAGCCAAAAAGAAATTGATCAAAAATTGGCCTTGCTCCCAGATATAGTATCAAGAGAAATTGCCGATTTTTTAAAACACAAACCAGACACTGCAGGCTACCTTATGGAAACGACGGTTGTTACGCTTTTCGTTGACAATAAAGTGGATGATGTTCTTCGCAAAATCCGAAAGCTTAGAAATCGCAAGCTTGCCGTTATCTATGTGGTGAATCAAGTCGGGAAATTACTGGGTAAAATTCCTTTACAATATATTGCCATTTCCCAACCAACGGAATTATTGGGTGATATCATGGAACACGCTCCCTCTATACAAGCGATGGCATCACAGGAAGAGGTTTTAGAAGTGATTGAAAAAGAAGATCTTCTACAGATTCCAGTTACCGACATTAATCAAAACTTGCTTGGCGTTATCAGGAATGATGCACTGATGACTGCTTCAAAGAACGAGATAACAGAAGATTTGCAAGCCATGTTTGGTGCGGGTAGAGAGGAACAAGCTTTATCGAAGATTCCTTTTGCGGTTAAAAAGAGACTACCCTGGTTGCAAGTCAATCTTGCAACGGCATTTTTGGCATCTATGGTAGTAGGATTTTTTGAAGATACGATAGCTCAAATCACCATTCTAGCCATCTTCCTTCCTGTAGTGGCTGGGCAATCTGGGAATACAGGTTCTCAGGCTCTTGCCGTAACAATGAGAGGGTTAGCCCTTAAGGAAATTAGAATTTCACAATGGTTTAAAGTAGCAAGAAAGGAAATGGCCGTGGGTCTTATCAATGGTGTAGCCGTCGCCTTAACTACGGGCATCATCGTTTACTTCTGGGCCTCATCTTTCGGAATTGCCATTGTAATAGGTATCTCTATGGTTTTATCAATGGTCATCGCTGGTTTTGCCGGAGCTATTATTCCGATGGGCCTAAAAGCCATCGGTCAAGATCCCGCAACTTCTTCATCCATAATATTGACAACAGTCACAGACATTTGCGGTTTTCTCAGCTTCTTAGGCTTGGCCACAGCCTTGTCTTCCGCTTTAGGTATTGTATGATGCTCAGTGGCAATGAAACTCCGAGAACAAGGTGTTCCCGTAAAAATTGCCTATCTGGGTCATAGGGATGGGTCAACCGTTATGGTCCGCCCCGATCATAATATTAATTACCTCCGGGATCTGCGGTATAGGCGCTTTGCGATTCCAAGTAAATACAGTAATCAATATCTTGTTGTAATCCAGATAAAGACTTGGGTATAAATATTTTTGAATTAAGTGAGTTTCACCCTAAATCACATCTTTCAGCTCTACTTTCTCCTCTTCGTAGAATTTTCCCCATTTCTCTTTCGGATCGGGCGGAGTGAGTAGTGAGACGACGATCAATACAAGTATAGATAACCCTGCTGCCGGAAGTACGATGTAGTCGTATGGTATCAACGGCTGTTCTCCAAACGAATTAATAATCGTGATCAAGATGGTTACACCCATACCGGTGGCAATAGATGCTACACCTCCGGCCGTGGTCACCCGTTTCCACAAAAAGGCGGCCAGAAGCGCCGGTGTGAGTCCGGCACCCACCATTGTATATGCGGTAAAAGCCATATCCAGAATCGTCCGGAACTGGGTCAGTAGTAACCATGCAACCACACCTAAAAGCAGAACCATGCATCGTTGAAAGAAGATAATCCTCGTCTCAGATGCTTTTGGATTGATAAACCGCTGATAGATATCGCGGGTCAGATTGGTAGATGGTGTAAGTAGAAAGCTATTCCCTGTGGAAGTGATAATGGCTACAGCGGCACAGATTAACAATAAACCACCTGCCAGAGGAATCCCTATTTCTGTTGCAAAACGAGCTGTGTGAAGGATGATCCTTTCACTGTCTTCAACAGCGAGATGCATGATGCTTCCCGGTTCGAGGGCATTAAAATGGCTGAATGCAATGATTGCTAAAGAGGCGATTGCGGTTTCAATGATAATGGTACCCACAACCCAAAGCACAACTGCATTTTTTGCGGATTTCTCACTCTTGGCTGAGTAAAATTTTTGATACATGTTAGACTCGCCAAGCAGGAGCAGAAATGTCGGGAAAAATACACCCATCACCCAGATCCAACTGTGTCCGCCAAGTACACTAAAAAGTTGAGGATCCAATTCCGTTACAAGGTACTCAGAACCCCCCAAATTAAAATAAACCAACGGCACCGCAATGATCACCGCAACTGTAATTACAGCGCCATTGATGATATCCACTGACACAATAGAAAGCATTCCAGCAAATGCGGTAAATATCACAATGAATCCGGCTGTCAGTAAAACACCTTGCCACTCCGGAATATCTGCTATGAGATTCAGAACAAAACCACCGCCTCGGAATTGATATCCAACGATCGTAGTGTATGCGATAACGATCACGATTGTACCCAGAATCCGGGCATATTTGTTATATCGAAGCTCTAAAATATCCGGTACGGTATACTGTGCGATCCGCCGTACTTTTGCTGCCAAAAAAAATACTATTACAATTCCAACCCAGGCACCGGCTGCCAGCCAGAGTTCCGATAAACCCACCCTCGCGGCCAGACCGGCTCCGGCAAGCAGGGTTCCGGAGCCTAACCATGTACAAAGCAGTGTTCCAACCAGTTTGTATGTGGGTACTGAACGACCGGCAACCATAAAATCGTCTTGATTTTTAATGGCACGGCTTTTCCAGATGGAGATACCCATCAGAAGGGCAAGGTAGAGAAGGACGATAAAAAAGTAGATGGACATTTCAGGTTCGATTTCAGGGTTCAATGTTCATAACAATCCGATAAAATAGGCAGGGAATCGATCTGATTCAACTATGGAGTACTCCAATCGAAATCGTTCTTTAATCTTTATAGAATATAGAATGAGAAACCTTTTTTTGTGGATACTACATGATAATCATATTGATTGGGGATTAACCTGAGAGCAGAGTAGGGATCTTCCCGATTGAACTTATGCGAAGGATTGAGCTTGTTTCATAGGTATTGTTCTTTCAAAGCCAGGGAGAGTGGTTTGATAGAGATGCTAAATAAATTTGAGGAGAGTGAAATGAAAAGAAAACAAGTGTACACATTTGGCAATGGAATGGCAGATGGTGATCGATCAATGAAAAAAATATTGGGTGGGAAAGGAGCCAATTTAGCAGAGATGTCTACTATTGGCTTGCCTGTTCCTGCCGGATTCACTATCTCAACAGAAGCGTGTCATTACTATTCTATTCACAACTCACTATGGCCAAAAGGACTGAAAGAGCAAATTAAAGATGGTTTGGAATTTGTAGAAAGTGCGATGGGTACACGACTTGGTGACTCCAAAAAACCGCTTCTGCTTTCAGTACGATCGGGTGCACAGGTTTCAATGCCGGGAATGATGGACACTGTATTAAATTTAGGATTGAATGACGACACTGTAATTGCATTGGCCGAACATACGGATAACGAGCGTTTTGCCTATGACAGTTATCGCCGTTTTATTGACATGTTTGGAAATGTCGTTATGGGTATCCCTCATGATCTCTTTGAAAAAGCGATTGAATCCCTGAAAAAAGCAAAAGGGGTTGAACTGGATACAGAATTATCTACAAAAGACTTGAAGGACCTTGTGAATCGGTACAAAGCAGTTTACAGAAAAGCAACAGGTTACATGTTTCCAAAAGATCCATATGAGCAGTTGGAATGGTCCATTAATGCAGTTTTCAATTCATGGGAAAGTGACAGAGCCAATAAATATCGAAGGATAAATCATATTACAGGCCTGCTTGGCACAGCAGTTAATGTTCAAGCGATGGTTTATGGCAATATGGGTGATGATTGTGCTACCGGGGTCTGCTTCACACGGGATCCATCTACCGGTGAAGATAAACTATATGGTGAATATTTAATCAATGCTCAAGGTGAAGATGTTGTCGCAGGTATCCGTACACCTCTGGATATAAGTACACTGAAAGAGATTATGCCAACTCAATATAACGAGATCTATAACTGGGGTAAAAATCTTGAAAAACACTATGGAAATATGCAGGATATCGAGTTTACAATCCAGAAAAGAACTCTATATATCCTTCAAACACGAAGTGGTAAACGAACCGGACATGCAGCCATAAAAATTGCGACAGATATGGTTAAGGAGGGGCTAATCGATAAGAGAACTGCTGTAAAAACGCATGTTGAACCCACTCACCTGGATCAACTGCTGCATCCTCAAATTGATTCCAAAACCGTAGATCCGGACTCAATATTAGGAATAGGACTGCCTGCGTCACCGGGCGCTGCTGTCGGTAAAGTTGTGTTTGAATCGCAAAAAGCCGAAGAAGCTGCTGCATCAGGCGAACCGGTTATTTTAGTCAGAATTGAAACCAGTCCCGAAGATGTCGGTGGTATGTCTGCCGCGCAGGGCATTTTAACGTCCAGGGGTGGTATGACCAGTCATGCAGCAGTGGTAGCTCGCGGTTGGGGAAAACCGTGTGTCGCCGGTTGTGCCGATATTATTATTGATTATGATAACAGCAATTTTACCAATGGTAAAATGACTATCTCAGAAGGAGACTGGATCTCCATTGACGGTGCCCGGGGAACGGTAATAATGGGTAAAAAAGAGGTTATAAAGCCCGATCTTCAAGACGATTATCGACTCTTTATGACCTGGGTTGATGAATTTAGAGATATGAAAGTGCGAACGAATGCAGATAGTCCTGAGGATGCTGCAAGGGCAAGAGAATTTGGAGCAGAGGGAATAGGCCTTTGCAGAACTGAACATATGTTTTTCGGAGAAGAGCGGATCAAGGCCATCCGTAAAATGATTGTATCACAAAATTATGACGCCCGTAAACAAGCATTGGCAGAATTGCTACCCTATCAAAAAGAGGACTTTAAGGAGATCTTTCGGGTCATGATAGGCTTACCGGTCACTATCCGTCTACTGGATCCACCACTTCATGAGTTTTTGCCGGAAGATTCAGACGAAATAGACCAAGTTGCCGATGATTTGGGTATACACAGAGCTCTCTTTACCCGGAAAGTCAGAGCCCTTAAAGAGTTTAATCCGATGCTTGGACATCGCGGTTGTCGACTTGGAATCACTTATCCTGAAATCACTGAAATGCAGACACGTGCAATCATCGAAGCCGCAATTGAATTGGGGGAGGAAGGAATTGAAGTGATTCCTGAGATTATGATTCCTCTGGTTGGGACACCTCAAGAGTTCAGATCACAAAAAATGGTGATTGACAGAACCGCAGAACTGGTATTCGCAGAGAAAATGAACAGAGTTAAATATCAGGTGGGTACCATGATTGAAATTCCCAGAGCAGCATTGGTTGCCGGACAAATTGCAAAAGATGCAGCCTTCTTCTCATTTGGTACCAATGATCTGACTCAAATGACTTTCGGATACAGCCGTGATGATGCCGGTAAATTTCTGGGTGAATATTTAAATGAAGGCATTCTACTTGATGATCCGTTCCAGGTATTAGATGTGGAAGGTGTGGGTCAGCTAATTGAAATGGCAACAAAAAACGGGAGAATGGCAAAACCCAAACTCAAAGTCGGTATTTGTGGTGAACATGGAGGGGAGCCCAAAAGTGTTACATTTTGTTATCAACAAAATCTGGATTATGTCTCATGTTCACCGTTCAGGGTGCCTGTTGCCAGATTAGCGGCCGCACAAGCTGCAATCAATCAATGAGTAGGTCCAAAAATGGTGTTGATTACCGTGCCAAAAGATTAAAATTTACAGGGTGGGGATCCTATTTTATCACTGATTGCTGATGTGATAGCGAATGATTTCATCAAGTGTGATCTCTTCACCCCTTTCAAGTTGAAGTTCTTCGATCAATCCGGTCGTCAAACCGATACTTCTCATTCGTATCAGCTGCTCTTTCGTCACGTCCCTGAATCCTAAATCGTGCACATTACTTGTGTAGTGAGCTGTGACATTTGCACGCCTGAGCTCTGCAAATTCATCAAGAGTTAAATCATATCCCAACTCCATCATCATCGCCATAAATGTAGTTGTCACATTTGCATTAGCCAGTCTTACGGCATCATCCATTGTTAAATCGGTAAATCCAAGAGCGCGTATATTTGACATATATGTGGCTGTCACTCCTTCACTGCGTAATTCCCGAAGATCATCGTGAGTCAGATCTGTATACCCCATTTCGATCATCAATTCATTCATGCTATTCAACAACGATTCAGAAGGGCCGCTTGCAGCTTGAAATGTAGACACAACCGCTGAGATTGGATTAAAGGCGTTATTACTCACATCCTTAACAAAATAGAGCCCTAAAACAACCAGAAAAGCTATCAACAGAACTTTACTCACAAAGTTATTATTTTCCGGTGGCTGATGATTTGTTGCATCTGAATTCTCTCTTAAAAATTTATCCAATCCATCCCGATCCGGATTTTTTAAATTGTTTTTTAATTGTTGATCACTTGATCTCATTTTATCTTTTATCAGTTTGGGCTGCGCAAAATTTTTATTACGTATAATTCCGTAAACTGTTTCAAATTACGAAATTGGTAAGATCAATCATTACGATTCTTTTAATTCAACTAAAAGTATGATTTCATGAATAATTCAACACTACCCATTCTCTTTATCCTTTTATCCACCTTTGCTCTATCCTGTGAAAGTGACCAGATATCTGATGTTCTCGAACCAGACGTTGTTGTTAAAACTGAGCTATTGGAAGATGTTCGGTATCTCTCCTCAGATGAACTCAATGGCCGCCGAACCGGTGAGGAGGGAAATCGAATGGCCGGAGAATATATTGAGGAGAGGTTTCAATCTCTGGGACTGCAAATGGCAGGAGAGTCGTATCGTCATCTTTTTGATTTTACCAATAGCCAGACAGGTGAAGAATTTGTTGAAGCAGTCAATTTGATTGGTTTTATTGAGGGTAGCGCCAATCCGAACAGGTTCATTGTGGTTACAGCTCATTACGATCATCTGGGTGTCTCTAATGGTGACATTTATAATGGAGCGGATGACAATGCATCCGGAACGGGCGGTCTGCTTGCGGCCGCTAGATATTTTTCTGAAAACAGACCGGAGAATAACATTCTTTTTATCGCATTCGATGCTGAGGAACAAGGCCTCTCCGGTGCAAGATATTTTATCGAAAATCCGGCTATTCCATTAAATCAAATTGTACTGAATGTGAATATGGATATGATCAGCAACAACTTTGATAATGAATTATATGCAGTAGGAACAGCTCATTATCCATTTTTAAGTCCCTTCATTATGGAGTCTGTTTCAGATGCG
>Ga0306869_1000847_pt1 | contig 12709 bp, 12 predicted proteins | sample AntRauTorckE6833_FD_190421 | JGI IMG/M metagenome (GOLD analysis project Ga0306869, IMG submission 190421) | Saline lake microbial communities from Rauer Islands, Antarctica - Metagenome Torckler E6 #833 (v2) (version 2) | ecosystem: Environmental > Aquatic > Non-marine Saline and Alkaline >... | reverse complement strand
ATAGCTAGCGTCTTGAAGAAAGCCGGCGAACCGCTGCACCGCGACGACATCGTCAAGCGCGTGCTTAAAAGCCGCTACGTTAAAGAAACCACGATTTTGCTAAACCTACAGGGCAAACCCCAGTTCAAACGGGTTGCCAAAGCCACCTACGAACTGGCTGAGTAGGCAGCTAAACGATGGATGAAAAATATCGAAGTGATAATAAAGTACAGCTAAACGTACGTGTCAATAAGGATGTGGCCGTGTGCCTTAGGGCACTTGCTGCTTTTACTGACCAATCAGTGCAATCAATGGTTGAAGAATCGATCACAAGATATATAACGTCGCCCGAAACTAGTGAGCGACTTACTGCACTGTCTGAAACTATTGGTACTGTAGCTCTTAACCGTGATCCTTAACAAGATTAACAAAATACGAACTAGAATGTTCAGCTAGTCATTGCCGAGATTATCTGAACGAACTGGCTAGCGCAGCCACCTAACAAGTTGCCATGCGAAGCAGTGAAGTAAGACAATGGGATGCAAAAAAACCATAAACATTAGGAAAATCGAAAAACTTAATAATAGATCATGATAGGGCAACACAAAAGTAGCTATCAATCATATGTCGTACAATGTATATTTTGCGACGTTATATAAGCGTTGACGGGATGATTACCGATACCCCTGCTCGCAAGGGGATTCGCTGGCCTGACGGAATAAACACCTAAATCCCGCGGCGCACTATGCCCAACGTTATGCGATTGTCATAGTAACTATCTTCTAGCCCTTACTCTTTCTATGTACTTATTACTACTAGCCTCGAGGGTGTTTGCTTTTCTAACTATTTGTATTTATATATAGTTTTCCACAGATTTATTTGCTTTTACTAGCTTCTGCTGGTGATACTTGCTTTTTGTTAGATTTAGCACTACTATATCTTTTTTTCACGTGTCCCCTGTTTTCTTGGCTCACCTGCTCTTTTTTGACTTTTGCGTATTTCTGTATGTTTATATAGTTTTCCCCTGTCCATGCATGCAAGCTAATACTTGAACAAAATACGAACATGCAGGGGAGAGCGGGGTGGAAGTGCGAGGTTTAGCATGCAAAAGCAGACTTACAATTAGCTAACAGTTTGCTAACGGCTCCTCGTCTGTTATCTGCCCTCTGCTAAATTTATGTTTTCTGTCATCTCTTCCCTGCTACCTTAGGTTACCTGTAATAAGCTCGTTCCGGAATACGAAGATCGATGTATTCCGAGGGCACAATCCCCTTCTTGTCTAGATTTTGCAGCGTTGCAATGAGTGAACCAGCCGATTGGCGCGGCTCGCTAGCAGTGTTGAACTTGACTAAATAAGCACGACCATCAAAGCGAGCATGAAGCTCATTAGCTAGTGCTGGTAGCGACAGTGACTTAGCCTTTACGCCTTTCGCCCTGGTTTGATTTGTAAGTTCCAGAATGAAGTCTACGGTTGTAGCAGGCATAATGTTGCTACCGATATCTGTCTCGAGGCCACTCTGATCAATGACTGTTGGTAAGCCTTGAACGGCTTGCTTATTAGCGTCTCTAGCGGCAAGAACGACACGGCCTCGTATGTCAATAACAAATTGACCTTCTGTAGTGGTCAGCAGCAAAGCATACCGACTAGGGAAAACCCGTATAATCGGACGCCGAGCTGCAAACGGTAGCGTGACACTAGCGGCGCTAATTTCTGGAAAATCTCTCTCCATATAGCGGCTAAGCGCAGACGTATCTATGGTAAGTTTTGATCGATTGAGTAGCGAGCCTTGCAAATAATATTGAGCGGCTTCACGATAAACAGCATGTTCTTGCAGTAGCTCGATGGGTTGCCCATCGGCTACGATAATTTTAGGTTCGGTGCTAAGTGTGAGCGTATACCCAGCACTAATCAGTATAGCCACCGCCGCCAACCAACTGGGCAATAGCCGCACTTGCTGCCGCCACATAAAACTAGCATTAGTGCCGTCCTCCGAAAGCTTTTCACGACCAATCGGAGAATCTTCGCGAGTACGTTTTGAGTGATAAGAAAAAACACTACTCGCTCTACTATCCTGTACTCGATTCGAGCGGCTTCGTTGACTTTCACTGGGCTTTTTAGAAAAAATCTTCATACTTACCACATCCTTTAACTGCCCGTTCCACTGCCGGCATGTTTAAGCAGCAAGTCGGTCAGACGACTAGCAGAATCTGGTTTCGCTAATTTACTTAGATTTTTAGACAGCTTAGCGCGCTCTTTCGGGTTCCGTAAAAGCTGCCGCACGATAGGTAAAAGCGCGTCAGGCTGCTGCTTGATTAAATCTTCGTCGACTACACATACCGCAGCTATGTCGGCCATGTGTGCCGCGTTCTTAAGCTGGTGCCCACCAGTTAGGAGCGGATTCGGAACGACGACGCATGATTTACCTTGTGCCGCAAATTCCGCAAGCGCCGTTGCACTACCACGTGTAATAATCAAATCCGCTGCGCCACTGTATCGATAAAGATCTTTAATGAAATTCTTGACTACAACTCTTTTACGCAAATCCGCGCCCAGGAAAGAGTAATCTATCGAATTGCCACGACCTATTGATTGCAATAAATAAAGATGCGGGAACTCTTCCAATAAATTTTTAGCGATCGCCGATACAGCAGCATTGAGCCTTGTGGCGCCTAGGCCACCACCCGTCACGAATATTACAGGGTTCGCTTCGGGGATTGCAAGTTCTTCTTTGTACCGCCTGATGAGGCTCGGTGTTACAGGAATAAAGTCGGAGGCTAACGGTATGCCGACCGTAAACGTTTTTTTCGCAGGATATGGGTAGAACTCCTTATTAAGTGCAACAGCATGAGCGGCTGCCCAGCGCGAAATAAGTCGATTAGCTAGGCCTGGCATCGTGTCAGAATCGTGCGTAACATACGGGATGCGCAACAGTGCAGACGCCCAACCAACCGGAACTGCCACTAAGCTACCCTTAATAAACACTGCGTCCGGCTTAAGACGCCACAAGCGCCACAGCGCTTGCCAAAAACCAAAAAAAACTAAAAAAAAGTCTCGAGCGTTTTTAAGAACTGTAGGAACATCGAATAATTGCTTAAAGCCCTCCCCATGATAGCGGCGAAACTTGCCGGCCATAACCTGATATGAACTGTCGATGTCGGCATGCCGTTCGACGATGTCATTCAAACTACCACCGCGTTCGCCAATATAGATGACTTCAATTTCTGGCTTTTGCCGCTTCAATTCGCTAGCGACGGCTAGTAGCGGAGTGATATGCCCCCCGGAACCGCCGCCCGTCAGGATAATTCTCATGGCCCTTCCCTTCTACACGCAGCGTTTGCCGTGCGACGCTGTATGTACTATAACGTGATATCTGAAAAGCCAGCCCAACGGCAGCCGTTACAAACAGTAAACTCGTACCACCATAACTTATAAACGGTAGCGTTATGCCTTTCAACGGTAGCAGCCCGATCATAGCGCCAATATTAATAATTGCTTGCGTGCTCAACCACGCTAATATGCCCGTCACCAAAAGTCTCGAATAATCATCCGGTGCATGCTCGATGAGGCGTTTTAATCGGGCAAAAAAAGCCACAAATAGCCCGAGGAGTACCGTACTCCCAATAAAACCAAACTTCTCGGCAAAAATAGCAAAAATGGAATCATTCGCGGCTTCCGGCAAATAGCCATAAGCCTGCACGCTACGTGCCAGGCCCAACCCAAACATACCACCAGTCCCTACGGCAATTAAAGCCTGACATGATTGATAACCAGCATCTTGGCAGTCTTGAGCTGGATTTAGAAATGTCTGCAATCTTTCCCGACGATAACTACTTGTGCCTACCGCCAACGTAGTACCTATCAAAATTACGGCAACAGCAAGTGCTAATTTTTTTAGTGGTATACCAGCCACAAAAACCATAGCGCCCATTATCGCAACCATGACTCCCATAGAACCCAAGTCACTTTGCAGCACAGCCACCACGACACCCAATAAAGCCAAAACTATACCCAATGGTTTGAACATTTTGTCTTTACTTTCTAGGCTACTCTCGGCAATTCGTGAAACCAAAAACCCAGCCAGCCAAACAAGCAATGCGAATTTAATCAGCTCTGCAGACTGAAAAGATACGCCTCCAACTTGTATCCAGCGGTATGCGCCATTACTACTCTCGCCAAAGAGTTGTACGGCTACAGCACTCCCAAGAGCCCCAATAACGAGAGGTTTTTGCATGCGCGGCCACCAAGCAAGCGGCAAATTAGCACACAATATAAAAGCTCCGATTCCTGCTGCTACGGCAAAAAGCTGTTTGTTAACATAATAGTTAGCGTTAGCGCCATTTGGCGACTGTGCCGCCAAACCTGGGCTAATGGAATAGACCACAATCAAACCAAGCGCAAGCAGCACAGCACTCAATATAAGCAGCCAATAATCCGGACGATGTCGCCGCTGACCCCCATTAGAAATATTTGCGTTGCCTATTCTCATAGATAGCTCTGCCGCGTAAATACACTTAAGTTTATTGCGACCACCGAGAACCTAGCCCAAATCTGCCAATAAATAGATTCAAAACGATGTTGGACTAACCCTGGTATAAACTGCGAACTTCCATAGGCAAACAACCCAACCCGCAAGATGTTAGCAACAGTGTTTTTTTGAACGAAAATTTGTGTTATTTGTGACTTCATTATGAACTCTTTACAGTATACCCTATTTTATCTACGGTTTAGTCTCTTATCAATTAGATCGCGGCACGACCTCAAACGTGTCGATCAACATTGTAGCCAGTGCAGAAAAGATTGGTGCTGCTGCCCTAGAACCAGCGTAGCCACCTATACCCGGTCGGTCAACCCGAACCATGATCACATATTCTGGCATATCTCCACCGACAAATCCATAAAATGTACCGTTGAACTCATCTGCGTAGTAGCCGCCTTCTGGTCGGGCAATCTCTGCAGTACCGGTCTTGCCCCCGATGCTATAATCTGGCCTTAAATTCGGTAAACCATACAATACGTGATTACGCTGGACAACAGATTCCATCAACCCACGAATTTGCCTGGACACTTCCTCGCTGACGACCGACTCTCCGACAACTTCTGGCTGAACAACCGTTTCTCGCCCATCAAGGCTAGTAAAACGATCTACTAAACGAGGTCGATAGTACGTGCCCCCGTTAATCGTTCCAGCCAAAGCCGCCGCCATCTGCAAGGGCGTCGTACTAACACCCTGCCCAAATGACGTGTTTGCGTACTGAATATTAAGGCCAAATCCTTCATTAGGATCAGGCACAAACCCTTCCGCTTCATAACCCTGCTCTATGCCAGTTTTTTGCCCAAACCTGTAGTGATCGGTCATGTATGTATGCCAGGTTCGACGAGCTTGTTCGTTCAATTCCCCACCGCCCATTTGCTTCAACAACCACACGGCACCAGTATTTAATGACAGCTGTAAAATATCGCCAACATTACGCGTTCCTGCGCCCCCATCCTCTTCGATGTTGCTCACCGTGGCACCATCAATGGTGAAGAAACTCGGATCATAATAGCTAGTCGTCGGGCTAACAACTCCTTGGTCCAATGCGGCTGCAGCCGTAAGCGGCTTCATGATCGAACCAACTTCCAGCGGACTACTCACGCTGTCATTTGCAAAAACCGCCGCGTCTTCAACCTTATTAAACTCAGCCGGATTGTAGGTCGGGAAATTAGCCATGGCTTTAATTGCACCACTGTTTGGGTCAAGGATAATCGCGCTGCCGGACTTCGAGCGAGCATCAGCCAGACCTTTTTGCAATAAAACCTCTAGCTGGCGCTGCATGGCTATATCGATTGTCAGAACTGTTCGCTCACCATTTTCGGGCTCTTTAATCACATTATCAGGACTAGCAACCAACGGAATACCCGCTGCGTCGGTAATCGCCCGCAATTCACCAGCCTTGCCGCGAAGTTGCTCATCTAAGAATTGCTCTACACCATATTTACCTTCGCCTTCATCATTTACAAAACCGAGAACCTGCGCTGCCAACTGACCTTGAGGATAGGTTCGAATAGGTTCGTCCCGAGTTCCGACGCCTTTCAGTTCTAATTTGTCAATTTGAGCCTTTTGATCCTTAGATAATTTTTTGGCTAATATACTATAGCGGCTGTCGATACGCATTTTTTCCTCATAATCACTGACGTCGCCCCCGATAGCCTGCGACACTGCCTGAGCAGCGGCTTTCGAGTCATCTATAAATTTTGGATCAGCAAATAATGTATACCGTATCTCGTTCAACACTATCGGAATGATCTCGTCGCCGTCATGTGCTTCGATTATGCCCCGTTCGGCTGGGATGCTGTATTCTTTTAGCTGTCCTTGCAATGCAGTTTTTTGATAGTAATCATGCCTTATAACCTGTAGATAAAACAGCCGTACGACGAACACCGCGAAGACAAATACCAATAACGCATACCATAATCGGGCACGACTAAGAGATGTTTGCAACGGACGCATAGAAGCTGGTTTCGGACGCATATACAGCTCCTTTCTCTGATTTTAGGCGCTTATCAAGCCGCCGAAACAAAGGTACTGATCATTAATTTCGAAGGCTATCATTGGGCGCTACACTGACGAGACTCTTCGCCGCCTGGCTCTCGCTAATACGATCTAGTGCCTGCAAGCGTGCTGCAGCAACCTCTAACTCACTGCGTTCTGTTTGCAATTTAGCCGATTGCGTTTGCAGTTCGTTAATTTGGTATCCATAGGCGTTGGTCTTGGTCACCTGCGTAAGGTATAGCAAACCCAGTAAACATGCTAGCACAATAAGAATAATCGTGTTACTAATGGGCCCAATAGTGCGTTCTTTTGCACGAAAACTAACTGAGTTTTGTCCTTGGCGAGAATATTTCTGACGTCCCAGACTAATTGATTGTGAGTATGTCATAGTTTTTTGTTTTTATTAGGTTTTATATTGTTTTTTTGGCGCCCCGCCCTTCGTTTAAAACTTGGACGGGGCAACCAGAGCCTACACGATTTTTACTTGTACCTTGTAGGCGCGGGAGCTGCTTTTTACCTGTATTGGCATTAGAGCTCCTTTCTATTTTTTATTTTCACTGCGGCTCGTAACTTGGCGCTACGGGCACGCGGATTAAAAACTAATTCATCGCGGCTGGCGGTAACTGGCCGCTTGGTCAATAAGCTCAAGCTGGCTTCGTAAACGTTATGCGAACGTTCTGCGAACGCATGTTTAACGAGCCTGTCCTCGAGACTATGAAAGCTAATCACAGCAATCCGTCCACCCGAAGCTAGCAGTTCAGTCCACTCGGTTAAGGCCTTCTGTAGCATTGCCAGCTCGTCATTGACGGCAATACGCAGCGCCTGAAATGTTCTGGTGGCTGGATGAACTCTGCTGTAACCAGGCCAAGCCTTGGAAACAATCCTTGCCAGCTCGGCTGTGTCGTTGATCGGACGGTTTTGCACAATTAACTTGGCGATTCGCCGTGCTTTCGGCTCCTCGCCATATCTGTGCAAAATGTCGACTATGTCGTCAACCCCGTACTCATTCACGATGGTTGTGGCGCTAAGTTTTTGGCGCTGATCCATACGCATGTCGAGTGGAGCGGCTTGGTTAATCGAAAAGCCGCGACTTGCATCATCCAAGTGAACCGATGACAGGCCTAAGTCGGCCAGCACTAGGTCGAATTGACGCTGTTCGTGCCTAAGCTGCTCGGTCGCCGTCAGAAAATCCGTGTGCATAATCGGAAGTTCCGGATGTCCCGAAAAGCAGGTTCGCAACTCGTCAATTGCCGCTTGGTCGCGGTCAACCACCACGCTTGCTTGATAGTTTAAGGTACGGTCCAATACCGCCTCGGCATGTCCGCCGTATCCAGCCGTCAGATCGAGATAAGAATCCCCTTCCTTTGGCTCGAGATACTGCAAGACTGCGTCTAGCAATACTGGAATATGTTTTTTGTGTTTGTTTTGGTGCATCTTTTGACTTTTTTGTTTTTGTTTTTGCTAGTTACTAGTTTTTATTCCTAGTCTCTAGTTACTAATTTCTAATCGTCACAAGGTCACCTAGCCGGTAGTCAACTTTTTGTTTTTTTGAAAATTTTTGTTTTTGTTTGACTTCAGGAGCCGTATGTAAAGAAGGTTAAATATAGATTTGAAAAATCTACGAACTCCTTACTGCTGCCTGAAGCCGAAGTTTGAGAGACTTATGTGAGGTGGAGTTTTGGGAGGTGTTTTTGAGTAAAGTACGAGGGTTTTTAGCGTGGTGCCCTAAAGGCCACGTGTTGACTACCGATTAGCTAACCTCGGAACAAGACATGAGACCCCTTTCGGGATTTATCATCGTGCCGGGAAATGAAATACATTTTCTCGGACTGCTCTTTACCGATGTGTCCGGAAAGTGAGCTTTTGGTGTGCTAATCGATTGCGTGAATTGTTAAGGAACCTGCTACCCCGTTTGCTGCGGAGCCATCAATCGCCAGTAACGGCCGACCCGTACTGCTACAACGTCCCGGTCAATGCCGGCATAATCTAGCAGATACTGCTCGAGCATCACCCTGCCCTGCTTGCCGTCCAGTTCCGTTTCGACTTTGCCGGTGCGGAACCGTACGTTCAGGTCAGCGATACGCTCGTCTAGGATGTCGCCTTCTAGCTTCGGCTCAACTTGCGCTACCCAGACATTTCTCGGGTAAAGATGCAAATAAGCGCCGAAGCCTCTGGTTACTACCACGCCGTCAGCCAGCTCATGACGCAGTTCGGCTGGTATTGTCAGCCTTCGTTTGTCGTCGAGTTTGCGTTCGAAGTAGTCTTGCGTAGCCATCGGTCTCATCCCAAAATTACGTAGTGGTTTTTTGTTTTTGTCGTGTTTGGTAGTGTTTTTTGTCTACCTACGATTACCCACTACCACGACTATACTACCCACAGTCACCCACATGCAAGTCTATTTTACCCATTTTTACCCAATTCTACCCCAACTTATCCACAGAAATTCAAATCTATGGGCTACTACGCAACATGTAGCGTCTGACGAAACGTCTCAAGCGCTAGCACGTACAATCCGAAAGCTGCCTCGAACTATTTGCTTCCAGAGCTTTCGCATGATGATGAAGTTTCATTCAAATCCGAGCCTAGAGCGAAACGTATTCCAGGTATAGCCCTCCCAATACAAAACCTGTAAATTCAGGGTGATGGATAAGCGAGCCACAAACCTTCTATTCCGAGTGAAACATATCCGTAGATACGTTGAGGGAGGATAGGAGGTTTGTGGACGCTCAGACCCGGCCTGAAATGCGGGTTTTGTATTAGGATGGCTATATAAGAGCATCCAGGCTTAGGATTTAGGCGGGAATACGCCGCTATAGTGTAAGCTCTGGTACCCCACAACCCCCCTATTCTGATAAGTCTGACCAGCTAGCCATCAGGATATGAGGTTTGGGATACTAGCTTTGTAATTTATCGATGCGGTCAGCGAACCAGCGCGCGCTCGGGCGGACAGTGCGCTTCATGCCATGCTCTCGATCAACAGCGACCAGGCCGAACTTTGGCCACCAGCCATCGCTCCACTCAAAGTTGTCGAGTAAACTCCAATGGAAGTAGCCGCGGATGTCGACGCCTTCGCTGATTGCCCGCTCCATGGCTACGATCGATTCCTCGATCCACCACCGTCGGTATTGATCCTGGGCATCGGCAATACCGTTTTCGGTTATGATAATCGGTTTTTTGAACCGCGCCCACGTTCTGAGCAGGATTGGATACAAACCCTCCGGCTCGGCGTACCAACCCATATCGTTTAGCGGCACGCCGGGGTTTTGCCGCTTGAACATGCCGGTGAAGTAATCGGTGAAGTAATAATTAAAACCAATAAAGTCCAGCTGCCGCTTGGTTGCTACCAGAAAAAACCAATTCCATATATAGCGCATCAGCTTGGTCGAGAGCTGGTCCAGCGGATTGTGCGGACGTTTGGCCTGGATGTTGCCGAGCTGCGGCGCGGCACCGATCTGTAATGACTTTTTAGCGGATTTTAATATCTTGTACGACCGCTTGTGTGCGCTAATCAGGTTTAGGTAGACCCAACAGGCTTTAACAATATTGCCCTCAGCCGGCGGCCATTTGCCATTCGCGTAGCTGTTGGCGACATAGGTATTCGGCTCGTTCACCGTGATAACATACTTAATATCATCCGCGTACTCCTCGGCGATTTTCCGTACGAACCGCTCAAAATAATGCAGGTTACGGCGCTTGGCAAACCCACCCATTTCCGCGAACCAAACTGGTACAGTCCAATGCCAGAGGTTCAGAAACGGCTCCAACCCCCGAGCCTTCAGCTCCTGAATATACTGGCGATAATGCGCGACCTCCGTTTCATCCCACTGGCCGCACTCCGGCTCCAGCCGCGACCACTCCACGCTAAACCGAAAGGCGTTGAGGTTCAGGCTCTTAGCCGTATCAAAATCTTCTTCATAACGCCGGTAATGATCAACCGCGCGGCCAGACACATAATTTTCAGGCTGGCTGGCCAGGGGTTTAACATCTTCCCAGTTTAGCAACCACCCATAAGTTTTTTTCGCATGCTTTGCCAGTTCAGCAGCGTGCGCCAGCTCCCACACGCTCCACTGATTATAATTCCCACCCTCCACCTGATGCGCCGCCGTACTCGCCCCCCACAAAAAATCCTTCGGAAATAATTGTTTATTTTTCTCAGACCGCATATGCTCTTTAGTATATACCATTCACAAATTGGTTTATGGCGATTTTTAGTCTGTTTTCGGTGATTTGGCAGTCAGAAGCGAGCCGGCGATAGAGATTGTTAGTGTGACCATAATTATCGCCAGGTTAAGGGCCGTCGGCACTTTTAGCCCGAACCAGCGCCAGCCAAACAACTCGGTTGGGCTTAAGATTAGCGTCACGCCGATGTAGGCCAGGATCAAGGCCAAGCCTTTGTTCAACAGCTGGAATTTTTCCCGCAAACCATCAAAAACAAAGTACAAAGCGCGCAAGCCCAAAATTGCCGCGATATTACTAGACAGCACAAGGTACGGATGACGCGCCACTGCCAGCGCCGCCGGCACGCTATCGATGGCGAACAAAATATCAGTCAGCTCAATCACGAAAACCGCGAAAAGCAGCAGCGATACCGCTTTCTTGCCATGCTCCCGAATAATAAATTTTCCGCCGCCTAAGCTGGAACTGACTGGCAATATTCTGTCGATAAACCGAATGATTTTTGACTTGTCCGGATCAAACCCGCCGCCGCGGTCGCGCAGCAACTTCAAGGCGCTCACGAACAGCGCTATACCGAGCAAGATCAACGCCGGCTGGAAATTCTCGATAATCGCTATGCCGGCAAACACGAACACTGTTCGGAAAAAGATCGCCCCAAAAATCCCCCAAAATAATACTTTGTACCGATACTTGCCAGGGATTTTGAGATAATTTAAGATAACGCCCCAGACAAAAATATTATCAATGCTCAAGGCCTTTTCGATCAGAAAACCAGCGTAATATTTCGTGCCGGCATCGTGGCCAAAATGCCACCAGATAACCGCGCCCAGCAGCAGCCCCAGACTAATCCAGACGCAACTTCGCGCGACATCTTTTTTGAGCGACCGCCTGCCCTCCATTGACCGATGCAAATATAAATCCCCAAATAACAGCAACGAAAACCACGCCAACGTCCCAATCCACCACGCCAGCGGAACTTGCAAATTCATATCAGCGCCATTCATCAATTACCATTGTACTCCTAAACCAGCACGGCTGAGGCCTAACGGTGTTCCGGATTGGGCAGGTCAAAACGGCAGCCGGCGTCCCACTTGGAACGCTGGTTGCCATGCGCCGGGATGCCGCCGGCATTTTTGAGCATCAACGCCAAATGCATGAGGTTCCAGGTCATGAAGGTCGTGTTGCGGTTAGTAAAGTCATTTTCCGGCCCGCCGGAACCTTTATTCAGGTATGATGGCCCCGGCCCGGCCTCACCTACCCAACCGGCATCGGCCTGCGGCGGGATGGTGTAGCCAATATGTTGCAAACTATAGAGGATATTCATGGCGCAGTGCTTGACGCCGTCCTCGTTGCCGGTTATCAGACAACCGCCAACCCGCCCGTAGTAATCATACTGCCCTTTGTCGTTCGTCTCGCCGGAGCTGGCGTACAGCCGCTCAATCACCTGCTTCATAATCGAACTGTTATCGCCCAGCCAAATCGGGCCGCACAGCACCAGAATGTCGGCCGCCATGACCTTGCGCTGTAAATCCGGCCACGCATCTGTTTCCCAGCCGTGCTCAGTCATATCCGGATACATGCCGTTGGCGATGTCGTGATCAACCGCCCGAATAACTTCCGTCTGAACATTATTTTTGTCCATAATTCCCCGACTAAGCTTAATCAGCCCGTCAGTGTTACTGACTTCCGGCGATTTTTTCAGCGTCGCGTTAATAAACAGCGCTCTCAGGCCGCTAAAGTCCTCTGTTTCACTCCCCTGTTTCTGATCGTCTTTGCTCATAGTCATCCTTTCTTATGATTACATTATAACTGAATTAAGTAACTGGCTCAGGCGGGCCCAGAGGGCGGCGGGTTGGCGCTGCATGATTTTGCAGGCTTCGCCCAGGTAAGTTTTGTCCTGGAAAAGTTGCAGGAGCTGGGCATCTTCTTCCGGCTGCCAGCGCTGGAAGGCGCGGGGGTACTCGGCAATGGTGGCTTGCCTTTTGATTTGATTGTCAGTCTGCTTTTGGTCTTCCCCTCCA
>Ga0306869_1000843_pt1 | contig 12732 bp, 14 predicted proteins | sample AntRauTorckE6833_FD_190421 | JGI IMG/M metagenome (GOLD analysis project Ga0306869, IMG submission 190421) | Saline lake microbial communities from Rauer Islands, Antarctica - Metagenome Torckler E6 #833 (v2) (version 2) | ecosystem: Environmental > Aquatic > Non-marine Saline and Alkaline >... | reverse complement strand
ATACGGTAGATGCTTACATTTCATTAGGGACAACTTCTGATGATAGGTTTATGCCTAGGAGCGGCATGACTTCTTGCATATACACCACTTTCTTTAAAACAATTATTTTGACCATCAAGTTTTTCTGTCATCACAAGACTTGGCATATCAGCAAAAGCTTTAACATAATTATTGAAATTCCTACTCATAAGGAATCACATGAGATTGAATTTATAGTTGAAGATTAAAAATAGATAATAAATGTTAAAAGGTTATTGATTATCTGAAATGTTTTACTATATTTGATGTAAATAAATATTAATCACAACAAAAATAAATATTAATGAATATATTAAAATTAACTGATAAATTCAAGGCAGGTAAACATAAAGGTAAAACTCCATCAGTAGTAGTCAATAAAGGTGAGAGTAAATATTTAAATTATTTCCTCAGATTCAACAAGGAATATAGACTACATAAAGATGTTATTAAACACGCTCAAAGTAAGACTCAATTAAATATGAACAAAACCATGATTGAAGTTTTAGAGTATATTAATTCAAAATTATCTAAAAAATTACTTTATCTCAACAAAAGAAAAAGACTTAAATCAATTTTTACTAATATTAAAGCACATAAAAGTAAAAAGGAAACCATCACTTTTGATATTCCATTTGGTAATAAAAAAAATGAAATTAAAGTGGGTCGATTTGTAAGAAAAATATTCGAATTAAATAAAGTAAATGGATTCACCGAAAGAGATATTGAATTATTCGTAAGTTCATTTTATTCTAATGTAGGATCACCTTTACTAAAAGATGCATACTTTAAGGTTGTTAGTGGTGAAAAAATAAGGGAATATTATCTTGAAGATAATTACCATAGTAGAAGTGGTAGTTTAATTAGATCTTGTGCAAGATATGATTATTACCAAAATAAGTTAGATTTCTATGTCTATAATCCTGAACAGATCCAAATGTTAGTTATGTTAGATAAAGAAACCAAAAAAGTAAAAGGTAGAGCCATTATATGGAGAAATTCAAAATTCATAGATTATGGGGGTAATGTTTCTGATTGTGTTTTTATGGATAGGATTTATACCAACAATGATAAAGATATTTCACTTTTCAAGGCTTGGGCTACTAAACAAGGATATATTTATAAATGGAAACAGAGCTACTCTAATAAAACAGAGTTTATTATTAATAGAGAGAGAAAGACTGGTTATGTTTTTTCAGAAGTAGATAAAACAGATGTTAATAGACCTTACTTTGATACAATGGTTGATGGGTGTCTATTTGGAGTTGACACTAAGAAATTCATCGGTAATTCATATGATGGAGTAGATATGATGAGAAATTCAATAGGGGCAACATAGGCGGAAGAAAAGGCTGGATAGTAATATTATAAATAAAGAGGTGTGGAATTAATCCCACACCTCTTTATTATCTATTGGTTTAGATATTACTTTTTAAATATTACTTTATATTCCTCTGGAGCATCATCTAAATTAAGTACTCTGGCTTTAATAGTATTTTCTTTATTATTGATTGACTTTTGTAATCTATGGTGACCATCCAATATCATTTCATACTTACCGTCCTTTTCAGTGATAATTATAGGATATTTCAAATCAGAAGCTTCGGCTCTTTTTTTTGTTGCTTCATCCTTTTTATCCTTATGGATGCACATATCAGCAATTTCATCCACTGGTATTTCAATAACCTCGTCTTCCATGTAATCTTCTACATCAGAAATTGTAATGGTAACTTCTTCACCATCCACATTATCTGTCCAAGAAGTTCCTTTATAATCTTCACAATTTTCCATGAAGCTTTTTAAGTGTTTAAATCCCATAATAATATTTTTTTATACCTTTATATATTAATATTATTTTTTACTTTTATTTATTCATCATATTCATCATGTTGAATATATTCTCTCTTATATGGGTGCATTTTTTTACCATTGATTGTCATAGTTTGCATTTCCTCACCCTCGTTTTCTTTTTCGAAGGATGAATCCTTAAATACTTTAGATAAAAAATTAAGATCTCCTAAAAGTCCACCATACTTATCATCAAATTTATCTCTACCCCATTCGGTATGTAATTTCATATTCAATATAAATTTTGTTTGATTTTTTAATTGATCATTGAAATCTTCTATACCAAATTCTTCTTTCATACCAAATAAATAGTGGTATATGTGGTTATCATCATTAAATGACATCATATCACAATCTCTTATTATCTTTTGTTGGATATTTAGATCCATATCTTTATATGGGAATTCAGTAGCTTCTATAATATCTATCACATTTCTTCGAAACTTACTTTCACTCTCTCCTATTTCACCATTATTATAATCTATCCAAAAAGATTCAAAACTTAAAATACTATTTGATATATTTTCACTATCAGTTAATTCACCACCTGAATGGTTAACATCATGAAATAAAGCAGCAACACATAGTTCTTCTTCTGCGCTATCTCTTAGAGTTTCATTTATTTTATAGTAATTAGAAGCATAATAAGCATTAGTAAAGACTAACATTATATGTTCCATATTATGATATGGTAAGGTATTGGATTTAGAATTTATTGAAATATACTTAAAGGCTTTTAAATATAAATCATTTGTTTTTAAAATATTTATTTTCATATATCCTATCTTTTTTATTATTATAGGGTTAAGATATGGGTTTGTTGGTTAATTATTAACTAATGATTAATATCGTATTCATCACGGATAGAATTATCTAATTCAACCTCATCATCAGTTTCTAATTTACCATATTTAATTTGATACCAAGAGATAATATCACTTAAAACTACATCTTCTGCTTCACCATGTCCAAATTCACAATACCAATCAAATTCTGATTCATATTCTTCTTCCCAGTCAGAATCTACCCAACAACCACCTATAATCTCCTCATCGATCATTTCTTTAACTTTTGATTCAGGATATTCTTCCCTTACCTTAGATGAAGCCGAAACTACATCAAACTCCTTATTTTCAAACATTTTAAATTTCTTTAGATATCCCATAGTAATTAATAATACTTATTTTAAGTATATATTAAAAGTAAAAAAGAGTATAATTAGTTTTAATTATACTCTTTTTTAATCTATCCGTAATAGGAAGCCTAGTATTTCGTTAGGTTACTTAAACTTATTAGCCATTCCACTCATGGAATTCATATAAGATGATGGATTAAAGCCACCCATACCTGACGATTGTTCATCTTGTTGTTTCTTTTCTTGTTTACCTTCTTCTTCTGAAATATCATTTATTATTTTCACAATCTCTTCGAACATCCAAAATGCCCAATTATCGATTGTTGAATCTTGAAGATTATAATGTTTATACATTAAAACTTTATTTTTTAATAAACTTGTCAAAGGAATTGTCATCAACGAAAATACCTGAGGCTCCTCTGGGAAATACCATATCCGTATAGACCTCTGTATTACAAGATTTACACACTGTTTTTAGTTGCTTTATACCAAATTTCATTTTATTTACTGCTGCATTTACAAATTGGAATGATTCCATTTCGAAACTTTGGAAGTCTTTTAATTTCTTTTTAATCCCCTCATTTGAGATGTTATTTCTATCAGTAAGAGTAAATGGAATTATTTTCAAGAAACTCATATTTGGCGGATTTTTTTCTTTATATTCATCCACTATATGAGTTGTGAAACTTTTCTGAATACCAATATTTGGTGGAGCTATTTTGAAAACATCATCATTTTTTGTCTCAAAATAAAACACTTTCTCTCCCCTATCGAAGTAAGGTTCTATATCTGAATCCATCTCATGATAATGAAATGATTTCCTTCCTAATTCTATTTCATTTGTTTCACCACATGAGCATTTAGCTTTAACAAAAAGTCCATTTCCTTTTTGGAATGTTAACTCTCTAATTAAAAAGATTAAGTAAAATCTATCACCATCTTTGATATCTAAATATGACCCCATAGACCCATCAGAATATTTAACTCTAACACATGAAGCTATCATATCATTCATCTTTTCAACAATATCATAAAAGTTCTCATCATCAACCATTGAATAAGCTTGTATTTCTTTAACTTTAGCTGGACGAACCATCACTTTTGTACCATCTGGATAGAACACACCTAACGGTAAATCCTTTGTATCAAAATGAAAATATTCTAATTCTGAAGATCTTTCGGTTTCATTAGATTTAATATTACCTTTAAATGATTCTTCATCATCGGACTTATTATTAACATCTGTTTCCTCAATGTAATTCCTTAAAAATTCATCTTTTGTTTTTTCTTTATCCTTTTTTTCTTTATCGTTTTCTTTACCCATTTCTTTAAGGTTATTTTTATTATTAGTATATATAGTATTTAACTTTCTTTCTCTATCAATTTTATAAACTTTAATATATTTTTTCAATAAAAAACTCAATGGAAATAAATGTAATTTATAATGAGGATTGTAAAACAACACTCAGTAAAATACCAGATGGTATAATTGATGGTATAATTACCTCACCTCCTTATAATATAAATACTGAAAGAAGTGATGGTTATTATAATAATGGATATTCGGAAATTGATGGGTTAAGTGAGAATGATTATTTGGATGTTAGAACAAATGAATTTATAGAATTTTCAAGAGTTCTAAAGGATAGAGGTGTTATATGTTATAATATTTCTTATGCTAAAGAGAACCCTATACTACCAACCCTTTTAGTTTCCAAAATACACAATGAAACAGATTTAACTATTGCTGATATAATTTGTTGGAAAAAACCACATTCTATGTCTTTTCAAACATCACCAACAAAATTGAGTAGAATAACTGAACTTATTTATATCTTTGTGAAGAAAGATTCTTTACATAATTTTAAAACTAATAAAAAGGTGAGTAAGGTTAATAAAAAAACAGGTCAGAAATTCTACAAAAATTATGTTAATTTTATAGAAGCTAAAAATAATGATGGTATAAAGTGTCAATTAAAAGCTTCTTATTCACAAAACTTAGTTGATAAATTGATAGATATTTATTTCCCAGATGATAGTTTGATATATGATCCATTCACAGGTATAGGAACTACCCAATTAAGTTGTATTAATAATAAATGTAAGTATATAGGTAGTGAAATAACAAAAGATCATTATGATATATCTATTGAAAGAATTTCAAAATTGAAAGAAGTATGAAAAATCCAGAAAAAATCTATATTGTTAAGTCTAAATTTGGGCTATCTAAGTCATATAAGATGATACATTTTGCTAAAAAGAAAATGAGAAGTGATTCTGATATACTATTAACATATGAGATTAAGAGTGAAGAAACTTTAAAATCAATAAAAAGGGGTATTAGGTTATCGAAAATATTAGGATCAGAATCATTTCCTACCAAATTGGAAAGTGATGTTATATCTATTTTAAAAAAATATATTCCATTATACCAAAAAGAAATAAATAAAATAATTTCATCAAAGGATTTAAAAAGATTTGTTATTAATAATAAAAGAAAATTAATTATTAATATGACTTCTTTAGATGAATTTAAAAAAATATTAAAAATCCATAATTTTAGGGATCATGGATCTGGTATAAGTGATGGAAAAATACATATGTTTAAATTAGCTAAGGTGTTTAATAAATCATAATACAAACAAAAGACCCCCATAAAAATGGAGGTCTTATTATATTTTAAAATAAAGGTATTATACTTTAGTTTCCTAAAATATTATTAGGGGTTATTTCAAAATCATTATCAATGTATTCATCAGTCCAGTAATCAGATGTAAATTTGACCTCCACTGGTTCGATAATGGAAGTATTTTGAGTCCAATCTAAAGTTGTTCCACCTATACCCATTAGTTGTGAATTATGGTATGTTACCCTTCTGATAACAAATCCTTTCTTATCATGTTGATTGACTACTACTGTCCCAACAAGGTCTCTTTTATACATTGTTGACCCATTTTGTGAATTCCATGCTTTATCATACCAAGATTTTAAAGTGTTCCATACAAATACTGCTCCATCTTCATTAACATTCATATTAAATTTAATCTGAAAATCCATATGGGTGTCCTCTGGAAGAGTTAAATATCTTCTTGTAGAGAATTTAAACCTTTGTTGTGTAGCATTAATATCTGGTGTTAATGGTAAATCAACATTAGTAGCGTTTTCAAGCATTACTAAGGGATCTCTTCCTTCATCTTGAAGTAGGGATGGTAAAACAAATGTTATCTCAAACAACGAAGGATAAACTGGTTCAAAGTTTACATTTGTGCTTTGGAGTTGAGTAAAGTGTGGTAATGGCATAATTTTATTTTTATTTTTCTTTTTCTTTGTTATATTATATATTATATATTAAAACTCATTTTACCTCAACCTATTATTTAGTCAGAAAATATTAAATTTTAATACCTTTGAAATATAATCTATATATTAAAATACTTATACTTATAATGGTGAATAGACGAAACTTTTATACTCATTTTAACTATAAAATAGTAATAAAAATAAATATATTATATGAATGAAAAACAAAAAATATTTGATGAAATGATCCAGTTATGGTCAACATTCGAAGAAAACCATAACGGTAGTACTAAAGCATCAGATGGTAGAGCAAGAAAAGCTTTGGGTGAGATGAAGAAATTGGTCACTCCATATAGAAAAGCTTCTGTGGAATCTAATAAATGATGGATATAACCATCATAAAGTCAATATTTAGTAATTATTGATGGTTTTACCCATCATAGTAATTATTAAATACTACAAACTAAAAACCACAATCTTTATAAGATTGTGGTTTTTAGTTTGTGATTAAATATCTATTACCAATCATTTTACCCATATCCTTTTGTATATTATAAATATTGTTCAATATAATGTTCTATACGGGCACTATACCTTCCTTCTATATTAGTGACTTTTAAATCTTGTTCAATTTCGCCTATAATTTCTGACATCAAAACATCTTGTGTGAAATGGGTATGTGATTCATACCATTCATACTCTGAATCATATTCTTCTTCATCCCAATCATACATTTGAGATATCTCCATTTTTTTGTTATCATAATCTATAACATCTAGGTACTTTTTAATTTTAGACCATTCAGTAAAATCCACAAAATCATGATCCTTCCGATCAATAGTCGTGGATTTGCTTCTACTTTCGTTAAAATTTTTAAATGTTTCCATATCATAATGTTTTTATTCTTCATCTGTCTTCCAAAGGTTATCTATTTCATCCCATTGGTCTTTAGTCATATCAGAAGGTGAATCTACACCAAATTCTTCCATTTTATTTCGGAAAATAGTATGGTAATTATTATCCTCTTGTTCATCTTCAGATACCCAACCTCTATTTATATCTTCCCATTGGTCATTAGATATATCGGAAGGTGAATCTACACCAAATTCTTCCATTTTATTTCTGAAATATTCTTTATAATCTTGATCATTATTCTCATTTAAAGATTCATTTGTTTTCTCAAAATCTTTTAAAATATCTTTCACCCAATTAAGTGATTTAAGTTCACCTAGCATGGAAGTGATTTTTTTTTCATCAGATTTCTCTTTATGTAATTCTTCCATCTTTTCATCTATTTTAAGGTTTAGTATATGTAAAATAGTTTCGGTTTCAAGTTCCGATGATACATTTTCATTAAGTGAGTTTAAAAATGGTCCAATTTTCTTATATAGATTCATAATTATATTAAATTATTTTTATTAAGGTATATATTATATAAATAACTTCATTTTGTGATTCTGAAAGGACTCGAACCTTTAACCTACGCCTTAGAAGGGCGTTGCTCTATCCAATTGAGCTACAGAACCATGGTGGGTAGAATCAGACCTAGGTTTCTGTCTACCGTGACTATGTTTCATTTCTCATTGTTTCCAATGCTGTACCCAACGGTATCACCAAACGAAAGAGGATTAACATAACACTCTTATGTATATATTTAATATGATTAGAGCAAGGTGTCTGATTTGAACAGAATCTTCATACTGGAAGTATAACGCTTTATACTTAAGCTACACCTGCATTTATTAGTTATATTAAATAAAAATAAATTTGTTTAGTGTTTAATTATTAAATACCCATTTTTTATTTCCACAACCCCAAATTCTATAACTACCAACATCTTCATACATTATTTCCCTCTCAGACTTTTGTGGATTATGTCCCATTTTCAACAAATTACTTTTCCTAAAATTATAACGGTGTTCTCTTTTTTTATCGATCACCCAATAATAATTCAATTTTACTTTCTTATCTTCTAATTCAAATCCTAATTTTTCATATAGGTTACCATTTGAATATGAGTTATCTGAATATGATATTATGGATTTTGGTTTATGATTTCTATTAAAAAATTTAAATAACTTAGAAGCTCCTCCTATAACACTAGTGTTTAATTTATTACAGAATCGTATTAATTCAAAATCATTTTCATTACCCATAGAATATCTTAATTTACCGAATGTCATCAGTGATACTAATTCATTTTCATAAAACAATCCTATTTTAATCTTACTACCGACAAATCCTTGTATATGATTATCATTTAAAAACTTTCTAATAATCTTATTATCAGTAATTTCCTTAACTTCACACTTCCGTGCATATACCCTATTTTCTATTTTATTTAATTTATTAAGTATCATAGATCGTATAATATCCCCATTATATACAAAATCATCTTCCCATATATGGATTAATTGAATTCCTATATCTTTACACATCTTTGTCTTTTTATAATGGTAATCTTTATCTTTATTTAATTCGGAATGCCAATATAATCCATTGAATTCTATAGCTATTTTTAACTTAGGTATGTATATGTCAATTTCATATGGTGATATCAAAGATCTATCATTTGATATAATTTCATTTTCATAACTTTCTGATATAAAGTTTAATAATTGGATTTCTAATCCACTATTTCCTTTACTTATTGGGTTACACTCAGTACATATTTCAGTTTTATTTCTTACTGTTCTATCATATAAAAGGCTATTATTTATTTCAAAAATGTTTTTACAGTTTGGGCACTTAACTTTAGATGTTAATCTATTATTGATATCTTTTCGATTTATAACTTCAATTAATTCATAATCCCTTGGTAGTTTATCTAATATTTTTGATGTATATGATTCTACTCTATTTTCTAATGAAGATACTACCGTTTTATTATGTATTTCGGAATTCCCCCATGGATGTTCTGATCCATATCTATCTAATGAGGTCATTTTATAACTTTCTTTCCATGAGTCTATATTTTTTTTGAAAGTCTCTTTTCTGATTTCTTGGAAACTTTCTAATTTAGATATATGATCAACACCATATTTGTTTTTTACAGTATTGATTCTTTTTTTATTAACTTCACTATAGTATTTATCATCTCTTGAATCATAAATATTCCGAACCTTTTCTTTAATGTCTTTATTTAAAGATGCATGTTTTACTCCATATTTCTCAATATTACTTTTTTCTTTTTTCTTTATGATATCAGGATCAAGACCTATACATTTATTACTACAGTAATTATAATACCCTACTTTTGAGTTTTTAAACTTAACCCTATTATCACAACCAGGGTTTTTACAGTAAACATGATCATGTATGTTACTAACCCTATGGTAGACCCTTTCTTTAAATGGTAAGTCTATATTATTAGAAAAGTTGATTATTTCATTATAATCAACATTATAATTTTTAATAATATATTTTTCTTTTGTCATTTTACCAGATATATTATTATTCTCAAACTCATATATAAATTCATCACTTAACATATAATAGTTATTTTTACTTATATATTAAAAACTCCTATATGTGTTTATAAAAAAAGGGGAGAGAATATTAAATCCTCTCCCCTTTTGTTTTATTTCGTTGAATATTTTTATGCAAACCCAGATGATGCAATACCACCAGTACTTGTAATTGTAATGTTATTTACAATTATTCCTAAACCTTTCGTTGGTTCGAGATATGTATCAAGTACACCTATTTGATTATCAATTAACTGTTCAGTATTATTTTCCGAATCTATCTTATTAAAGAAGTTGAATAACCCATTTTGGTTAACATATTTCTCACAAATATTATCTGCTCTCAATTTAATCTCTGCTCTTATCTCTGGTGTGTTAAATTTCCATTGGAAATTAAGTAACATTGCTGATAATTCTTGTTCAATTTCGATAAGAACTTCACGAACATGAATAAATGATAGAGCTGATCTAACAAATGTTTGTGCTGTGTTCTCTGTTTCAATAACAAACCCTCTGTTTCTTTTACTAACAATTGGGTTAGCTTTCATTTGATTGAAGTTTATAATATCTTCACCATTGAAATCCTTTTCAAGTCCAGCAATACCTGTTATCTGACCATTTGTAACACCTGCTGATATAGTCCATGGTCTTATATTTGTTTGAGTAGTATTGAACTTCCTCAAGTATGTACTAGCTACATATGCAGCTGGTGGGAAATTCAACGGTCTACCGTTATCATTTACTGATAAATAAGGTGTGAAATACCCAACAGATGTAACACCTGTTCCCTCTGCAAAAGAGTAAAGGAAAGCTGGATTGCTTTCTGGATCACCACCTTGTCTTATAAGTTCTGTTTGAGCAACCCCTTCATCATCTACAAAAGATGGTGATGTGGAATTTTTAAACTGTTTCATACTCGGCATATTTATGAATCCGAAGCAATCTAATCTTTCTCCACAGATATCAACAAGTTGTTGTTTAGAAAATTCAGTAAGACCATTACCGAATGAATCTATTAGATATCTAAATCTAAGATTATCTTTATCCGTAACCGCTTTATACATATTAGTTCCTTTTTCAACTAAATTTAAAATATCATTTTGTCTTTCTTCTGTTCCATCAGGAATAGAAGTTTGTTTGACTTTAAATCCACTCATTCTGAACCCTTTATATATGTTAACATAATCATCAATTTTAGTGAATCTTGTAGTCTGTAAGTCACCATTGAAATCATATTTCTTAATAGATGCATCACAAGTTATTTCAACAAGATCAGTATTAGCTGGATATAATTTCTTACTAATAATCCTTGTTATCCTTTTAGGTACTTCACCTATCTCTAATTGACTCTCATCTATATCAGCAAGCAGGTAATCACCTATCTTAACTTCAATGAACCTTTGACCATCTACAAGTATTTTATTTGGTACTTGTATATATCCTGCCGGAGTTTCAATCTCAACAGTTTGTTGGAAATTTGTTTTTTGGGATACCACAGATATCTCTATGTTATTAGTTATATCAATAGGGTTAGGTGATTGTAATGGCTGATCTTTAAATTCAACACTCAAAATACCACTATTATTAAAGTACATCTGTAAGTAAGCTAAATCATTAGCATCCCAAACTTTTTCTGCTCCTGTAACAGTTTCTTTTATATCTGTTGTATTACCACTTGTGTTTTCAACTACTCTAAATGCATATTTATCAGTAGTTGATCCATAAACACCTTCGTTTAGTAAATCATTTATCCAGTTTGAATTATCACTTATTGTGAAAACCCCACCATTTAGTGTTGATTCAGGTATCACAACCCTATCATTTGAATTAAATCCTATTGGATTTGATGAAGTTGTATCTTCAAATACTATATAATCAAATCCGTTACTGTCCACAAAATCAACATTATATGATGTAGATATTAGATTCTTATAGAAAAAGTCTTTTGTATTAACTATACCATCTCTATATTTCTCATAGAAATCAGAGTGTTTAGCAACAATACCTTCTTGTGTAGTTGGTAAACTATTAGTTGTTAATAAAGAATCTGTACCTAAGATAAATTCATCATCTTTTATATAGATGGTTAAATTGAATGTACCTGGAGAACCTGTACCTATATCATTCATATCATTTTCATCAAGACCAGTAACAAGAGTAAACGCTTTATTCACAGATGATAATGTCTGTATATCAGTAATACTCATACTTTCTAAAGAAGCTTTAATATTACCATCAATTAAAAGTGTCATCTCATCTTTATTAGGTCCGTTTAAATAGTTTATTAAATTATTAAACATTTTAAATCTTCTATAAATTTCATAGTCATTAGGATCGGCTGCTTGAGAAGTTCCTATAAATTCATATGTTATCGAACCATTATCACTACCGATAAAAATATCATCTCCAGCAATTGGTATATTAGTATCGGGTATTCCTACTAGTTCAACAAAACCATTTGTATCAACACTAACATTTGTAAGTTTTGTTCTTTCATCTACAATAGAAGAATTAGTAAGACCGATTTTTATAACCGAAAAATCTACATATCCTAAAACAATATCTGTTGTAGCAACTGTTGGGTTATCATCATTTGTCATGTTGTTGATCATCTTAATAGTTCCTGTGTTATCCACAACTACTGTTGATTTATATGGAGTTGCATCTTCAATATTAGCTCCATCATCAGCGTCAACATAATCTGATGGGTCAATTGAGAATGTTGCCGTAGTTTCCAATTCAAGTACTTGACCACCTATAACAGCGTAAGCATCAGGACCAACTTGATATTCAAGTGTGATATCTGTTGATAAGGTTGGAACACCACTTGTTGCACCAAAACTGGTTGTTAAACCAGAGTTTTCTGTAACACCATATACGTGATTCTCAGCATAAAAAGCTGATCTATCAAGAGATGGACTTAAAGGAGTACCTGATTTATACATATCACCAAATGATAATACA